>FWPU01001003.1_pt1 | contig 73443 bp, 67 predicted proteins | sample 2228361 | NCBI WGS metagenome assembly FWPU01 (sample SAMEA103939777, study PRJEB20133) | metagenome | reverse complement strand
TTAGGGCATTAAGACTTACTAGAAAGTGCGATGTACAGAGTATGCATTTATACGGTCAGAATCAATAAATGCCCGTTAGGGCATTATGACGTAGGGGCGAAAAATTTTTCGCCCCTACCACGCAATGGTCAAAACCAACACCTGTTAGGGCACTCGGTATGTGCACGGCATGCCGTGCACATACACCATCACATCCGAATCAACACATGCTCGCCAGGGCAGTTAGACATCAACCCTCTCCCCTGTGGGGAGAGGGTAGGGTGAGGGGGTCCCCCTATCCTCCAGGCAATGATATCAATGACCTCATTCCATTAGGAGGGGATGCAAAAAACGTGCAGCCAACGCGGACCATGCACCCCAATGGTGAGGGTCATCTCGATGTCCGCCGTGCGCGAAGGTCCACTGATCAAGATGGTTGCCGGTGCTTTCTGTTCCTCTTGGCAGCGCAACCCTTGCGGCAGACTTTCGCAGATATCCTCGACTCGCAAGATGGCAATGTGCATCTCGGGCAATAAGGAAGCGGTGAGCGGTTGCTCCGAATCGCCCGGCAGAACCAGGGTGCCGCTCTCGGCGATGGCGCATAATGCACCAGTTAAACCTGCCTTCAATTCAGGATCGGGCTCATCGGTGATGCGAATGCCGTTCGCCCTCAGGAAGTCAAGCAGCCCAGCAGGCAGGTGGTCTGCCTGCCAAGCCTGGATGGCGGTGATGTCATTTGCCCGCAGCAAATTGAGCACACGTTGACCCAAGGAGGAAGCGTCGCACCGTTCGAAGGTGCCGCCGAGGGCTTGCAACTCTTGCGCAAAACGCTCCACCGGCGATGCAGCCTGTTCTCCACCGGGCTGCGGGAAGTTGCCCGGTTGCGTTGTAGCAGGGGACGTATCCTCTAGGCTTGTGCGTGATGCCTCACAGGCATAGGTTGAGTTCCACCGGGCGCGGAACGGTCGTATAGATGGGCGAGGGAAGTCCTTGGAATACCCCCAACCGCTGAAGGCTGGCAAGCGCATCCACGTCGAGAATGGTGCCAACAAACGGCTGAAGGCACCAGCCAACACCTGCGCCACATAAAAGCGTGCAGGCGAGGTAGCCACCCAGGTGAAAACCTTCAGCCCCCAAGCCAGGTAGCCTGGGGCATTGGGAATTTCTTGCCTTGTCTGCGCAGAGATCTGGGCAGCCTTGCCAGCACGCACGCGCAGCAAGAGTTTGGGCAGGTCAATATCCACCGGGCAGGCTTCACGGCAGGCGCCACACAGGCTGGAGGCGCGCGCCAAATACCCATACTCATCACCACCGAAAAGCGCCGGGGAGAGCACCGAACCGATCGGACCGGCATAGGGGGTATTCTCTCCCAAACGGCTCACATAAGCGTGACCGCCGATCTCCCGGAAGACCGGGCAAGCATTGAAACAAGCACCACAACGAATGCAATAAAGTGCCTCTGACAAAGGTGAATGGCGTACCTTCGTACGACCATTATCCACCAAAATCAAATGGCGTTCACGTGGACCATCGCCATCAGCAGCCGGAGCACGCAACAGGCTGGCATACACCGTCAGTTTCTGCCCTGTAGCAGAACGCGGCAGCAGGTAAAGCATCAACGCCAGATCTTCCAACGTGGGCACCAAGCGTTCGATGCCCATCAGGGCAATATGCACCGGCGGAACCGTCGTGACCATGCGACCGTTGCCCTCGTTGGTCAACAGGCAAAGGATGCCGTTCTCCGCCACGCCAAAATTGACCCCAGAGATGCCCACATCGGCTTGCAGAAAGACCTGACGCAACGTGCGCCGCGCAACCGCAGTCATCTCGGCGACATCATCGGTATAAGGCACTCCCAACTTCTCGTGGAAGGTCTGCCCCACGTCTTCGCGGCGTAGGTGTACTGCTGGGGTGACGATGTGAGCAGGGTGCTCATGACGCAATTGCACAATATATTCGCCCAAATCCGTTTCAACCACTTGAAATCCGTTCGCCTCCAACGCCGGATTCAGTTCGATCTCTTCGCCAACCATGGTCTTCGATTTAGCGATGAGGCGAGCATTGTGCTGTTGGGCAATCTCCAGCACCCTCTGCACGGCCTGTGCGCCATCGGCTGCACGGTGAACGATGATGCCGTTGCTTTGCACATTGGCAATGAACTGCTCTAGATATCCATCGAGGTGAGCAATCACCTCTGCACGCACCTGGTGAGCTCGTTGGCGCATGACTTGGATATCCTGCGGTAGTGAAGCATAAACCTGCGTACGAGCCGTATTGCGCCGTTCGGCATTGTTATCCAGTGCGGTCTGTAAATTGGGATTGGCGAGTGCCAGGCGAATTTGGGTGCGGAAGGGATCAGACATAACGATTCAAAGAAGAAGACAATGAGATGAGAAGATCAAGTGCTTGCCAAGACTTGCGCCAAGTGAAGCACGCGCTGTGCTTTGCCGCGCCGATGCAAACCGCCATTGATGTTCGTCATGCAACCGGCATCACAAGAGACCACAAAAGGAGCGCCAGTGGCTTCGATGTTGGCGATCTTGCGTTCGAGCATGGCAGTGGAGATTTCGGGGTGTTCCACCGAGAAGACCCCGCCGAAGCCGCAGCAATCCGTCGCCGAGGGGAGTTCGATGAACTCAGCCTCCCTCACCCTGGCAAGCAGAGCACGCGGCTGGCGGTCAACCCCCAACTCGCGCAAGAGATGGCAAGAGGCGTGATAGGTCATCTTGTGAGGGAAGCGGGCGCCGAGGTCGGTGACCCCCAAGCGATCTACCAGAAACTCGGAGAACTCAAACACCCGTTCTGCCAGAGCCTTGGCGCGTGGCAACCAGGTTGGATCATCGGCGAACAACTCCGGGTAACTATGGCGAATCATGGCAGTGCAGGAGCCCGAGGGGATGATAATATCGCCTGAAGTTGCCTCGAAGACGCGAATGGTGTGAATCGCCATGGCGCGTGCTTGGGCGCGCAATCCAGCGTTGAACGCCGGCTGACCACAACATGTCTGGTCGGCTGGGAATTCCAGGCGCACCCCGGCGCGTCTCAACACCTGAACAACCGCCTCTCCAACTTCAGGGTAAAGCGTATCCAAAATGCAGGTGATGAAAAGTTGGGCAGTCTTTGTCATGTCGTCATTCGCAGAGGTAGTTCGTGGGTTCAAGAACGACCCTCAGCATTCTGTTGCTAAGGAATGCGCGCCAATTGATTATAGGGCTCTTGAATGCGATCGTGCAGGTCTTTGAAAAGGGTAAATAAGGCATTATACCGTGCGCTCCATTGTTCACGGGGCAGGAATTCCTTGGCTATTCGCAAGCAACGTTCTGCCCCGCTCGCTGGGTCTTGAAAGACACCCGCGCCAACGCCCGCTAAAATGGAAGAACCGAGGATGCCACCCTCAGAAGTCTCAAAGGTCATCACCTTCTTTTGGTAGATATCTGCCTTGATCTGCGACCACAAGTCGCTGTAAGCACCGCCACCGCTATGGTAGATGACATTGACCTGATGCCCGGCGGATTCGACGATCTCCAACGTGCGCCGTAATTCGAAGGTCACTCCTTCCATGATGGCGCGCACCATAGCCCCCTTACCCGTGCGTGGGGTGATGCCGAAGAAGACACCGCGAGCATAAGGCGTCCCTAGAGAACGTTCGCCCATCAAGTAGGGGTAGTAGAGCAAGCCCTCTGCGCCGGGCTCAACCTCTGCGGCGAGTTTGTTCAGGATATCGTACACTTCAATGCCTCGCTGTTGCGCCTCGGCGATTTCACTCTGGCAGAAGGAATCCTTAAACCACTTGAGCGAACCGCCACCCGAGTCGATGATGCCAAAGGGAATCCAGCCCGGCATGACATGGTGCAGATTCATCAATCGAGGGTCTAGCACCGGCTCGGTGGTGAACACCGAGAGGATGGAGGCGGTGCCGGTGACATCGGAAGCGCGTCCCGGCTGGGTGATGCCGGCAGCCAACAACATGCAAAGCATATCGCCCCCGCCCGCTACCACAGGTGTGCCTTCTAGCAAACCCGTCAGGCGCGCCGTTTCCGCGGTCACTTTGCCAATGACCTGATAAGAGGCATAGATATCGGGCAGTTTATCGCGATCCACCCCAAGCATCCGAATCAATTCATCGGACCAATCCTCGGTCTTTGCATCCATGAGGAAGGAGCCAGAGGCTTCAGAGTGGTCTGTGGCGATAACCCCCGTCAACTTGAAGTTGATGTAGTCCTTCGGGAGAATGAACTTCCAAGTCTTCTGGTAAATCTCAGGCTGAAACACTTGGAGCCATTTGATCTTGAAGCCAAACCAGTTCGGCACCGGCGGACTGCCAGCAATGCGATAAGCCTTCTCGGTGCCAGGCTGGGATTTGAATTGCTCTACCAAATCGGCACTGCGCTTGTCGCACCACATTTGGACGCCATGGCTGAGAAGTTCTCCCTTGGAATCGATGGGCACCGTGCCATGCATCTGCCCCCCCACTCCAATACCTAAAACGGAAGCGGGGGAGATGCCACTCTGAGTTAGAACGCGTCGAATGTTTGCCACGGCATTTTCCCACCAAACTTGAGGGTCTTGTTCAGCCCAACCAGGGCGTGGTGTTTGCATCTCTTGGGGGGTACTGGCACTCGCCACCACGTGCCCTTCCAGATCGAGCAATGCGACCCGCGTACTTTGTGTCCCTACATCAATGCCCATCAACAATTTGAGTGTCATCTTGTCCGTCTCCTCGTTCAGGGATTTCTGGGTGCCATGAATTTAAAGGATTCAACCTGAAACCGTGTACGATCACCACGGTGACGCGCCTTGAAGTACTCAATGGGAGTTCCATCTTCAAGATACGCCGTGCTCTCGATGAGCATCAGCGGCGCGCCAACTTTCACATGGAGTAGGTTGGCTTCCAATTCGTTCGCAGCCACCGCTTCGATGTACCGCTTTGCACTAGCAATCTTGATGTTGTATTTCTCGCGCAACAATTGATAGAGAGAATTTTGCGTGAAGTCCTCCTGAATTAACGTAGGACAAATCTTCTCCGGGAGGTAGGAAGTGACTACCAGAATGGGTTCATTGAGTATCGACCGCAGACGATCCAGCACAATCACCGGTTCATCGGACTTCAAACGCAACTCTTGCCTCACCTTATGAGGAGCGGTTGTCACGCTCAGGTTGAGCACCTTGGTTTCCACACGATACCCCATTTGCTCCATAGCATCTGTAAAACTATCGGGGATGCTCAACCAACTTTCCATGATTTTGGGTTCGGCAACAAAGGTACCACGACCTTTCTCGCGACGCAACAATCCCTCGTTCACCAATGCGTCGAGTGCCTCTCGCACTGTTGTGCGACTCAATTGGAAGGTTTCACAAAGTTCACGCTCGCTGGGCAACCGTTCGCCGACCTCCCAACGCCCAGAGGTAATCTCGTCGCGGAGTAGTTCGCGCAATTGGTAATGGTATGGAATGGGTAATTCTTTATGGATATTTTCTGAGGAGATTCCGGAAAGGCTATTCGTTGCCATAGATACCTGAAGACCCTTCAAAAGGAAAATTAACACCGTTTCAACGAATTTAACGTGTTATGTTGTCATGAACAGAATACATTTCATGATTATATATCCGTGCAATAGGTCTGTCAAACCATTTTACAGAAGAAGTCGAATCATCTCACACGATGACCAAAGAGGAACAAATCCACACTCTGATGAAGGGCTGCCCATCCTTCTTTTAATCCGATCGAATGAGTGACGAGGCTAGGTCAACCTCCGGCGATATTGGGAAACACGACCACTACGTCTCCTTGCACCAGCACCCTGCCCGAGTCCCATTGATCAATACCCAAGTCATTCAACATGACGATGGTATCCTCCGAATGGAGGGGCACCCCTAGCGCCTTCAGTCGGGTTTTCAGGTCATCAACGGTGGCTCCCTGTGGTAGGAGTAGGGTGACCAGTGAGGTGCCCATCTCCTCACGCATGCCGCCGAGGAACTTGACCGGAATCTCGATCATTACAAATCTAAATGAGATTTGTAAGTTCTAACCTCTCCAAGGTTTCCGGCTTGGGTTTGCCTTGCTCATCCCAACCTCGTTCGACGTAATACTCATCGAGCATCGTGTTCAGCATTTCGTCACTGATGAAGTGACCTGCTGCCGGACCATTGGGAACGGGTTCTTTCATCCTCGGCGGCAAGGCATCATCCTTACGCCCGATTCCCTCGCGCACTAAGATCAGACGTTCTAGGTTAGAGATGCGTTCACCGATGGTCATCAGATGGGGTGCGAAGTCGTAACCGGTCACTGCCAACAAGGTTTCAGAGGCTGGGCTGGTGGTGAATTTATATGCTCCGCGCACGACGGTGCACAACCCTAGGCTATCCACATAGGCGCGATTATCCTGCAAGGTCTTGACCAACTTGCCCTTGCCTTGAACCGCGTAGCGATCATATTTCGGCGCTAGCAATTCTTCGCTCACGGTATAACCGCCAACATTATGGCAAGCCCCTCTAGGAGAGGTTGCATAGGAAAGTCCCATGCCATGAAAGCCGCGTGGTTCATACGCCGCAAAGGTCATTCCCTTCGAATGCATGACATAAGGGCGCCACTCGGGATGTGCCCTGAGAATCCCCAAGGCGCCTTCTGCGATGATCGCTCCCAAGCCGCGCCGTTCGGCGATCATGCGCAACATTTGCAACAAGGCTTTGCCATCCCCGAACCGAACCTCCAAGCCTTCGTTATCCTTCGCCGTGACCAAGCCACGTTCGAACAGTTCCATTACCATGGCTACCAGATTGCCCGCGGTGATGGTATCCATGCCAAGACGATCACACAACTCATTGGCAGCAATGACCGCAGCCATATCGTAAATCCCACAGGAAGGTCCTAAGATACCGATGGTCTCATACTCGGGTCTAGCAGTTGCTCCGGCAAAATCACCCTCCTTGACCAATGCCACCTGTCCACATGCAACCGAACAGCGATAGCACGCATAGTTACGAATGTAATAATGCTCGTGTAGGGTTTGTGCATAAACTCCTTCAACCTTTTCGGGTTCCTCCCAGGTGGTTTGGAAGTTTCGGGTTGGCATGGCTCCCAATTGGTTGATGATCTCCACTAATTGCGAGGTACCAAAAAGGCGATGTTTGGCACGTGAGGTCTTTAAATCTATGCGAGCGTTATTGGCGATCTCGCGGCACTTCTCAGGGTCAGCAACAGGGACTTTGTGGTCACCGTGCACTGCAACCGCTTTGAGACGTTTGGTCGCCATGACCGCACCGCCTCCGCCTCGCCCAAAGGCGCGTCCATCATCTACAAAGATGGACGAGAAGACGATCCCATTTTCTGCGGCAGGACCAATGCTCATCGTAGCCCACTTCTTGCCATCAGGGAGTTGATCGAGCAGTTTCTGGCTGGCTTGCATCGGAGTCAACCCCAACCAGGCGTCATCGTCCATGAAGTGCACCCTATCGTTTTCGATGATCAGGGCGGTCCAACGGTCAGAGACCCCCTCGATAATGAGCCCGTCAAAGCCAGCTTCACGCAAACGAGGTCCAAAAAAGCCACTGGCGTTGGAACAGAGGTAATGCCCGGTCTCTGGACCTTTAGTGGTCAATTCAAACTTTGTCGTCGAAACCAAAGGCGTGCCGGTCATCGGTCCACCGAAGAAGATGAGTTTATTTTCGGGCGCGAAGGGTTTGACCTCCGCACCTATCTCCCGCCAGTAATAGAGGGCGCCTAGCCCGCGGGCGCCCAGCAAGAGGCGATATTCCTCGAGTGGTATGGTTTCAATGCGATGTTGACGTGTGCTCAGATCGATTCTGAGCAGTCTTCCCATGTAACCTCCACGGAACATAATGTTCTCCTTTCATTGAGATGTGTTGAACTCATCTATCGTTCCACCCGCGATGACGGGAATGATGGCTAATTCGCTATCCGTAGTGATCTTGATCTCTCTGATTTTATGAGAAGGGATGGATTGCCCGTTCAAGACCAACTCTAAGCCACCATGCAGTTGACCTGAATGGTCCCAAAGGGCAGCGCGAAACTCCTCGCCGAGGTCTTGGGCAACCTGGTTGAGCAAGTCATACACGGTTGTATTCGGCTGGATTTCCACCTGAGATGAGGCGGTCTTCCTCCACTTACTCAAAAAGCCCAGCAACTTGAGGTTGACCAAGATGGTCTCCATGCTCTCGGAACTCATACTCAGGCTTCCACAATGTAAGGATGATTTCAGGTGCTAGGTGATGTAATCATCATTCCCAAACGTTGTTTCATCAAAATAGGAATTTCCGCCGGGGTATCGGCGATGGTCACACCGGCTTCCTGAAGGACGTGGATTTTGTGTTGGGCAGTGCCGGTGCCGGCTCGGATGATGGCACCGGCATGACCAAAACGACGACCCGGAGGAGCCGCCTGTCCGGCGATCAGGGCAACCACCGGTTTGCTCATGGTGGCAATGAACTCAGCAGCACGTTCCTCTGCCGAACCGCCGATTTCACCCACCAAAACCACCCCTCGTGTCTCTTCATCCGCTTCGAACAACTGCAAGACCTCGGTAAACTCGGTACAGACGACTGGATCGCCGCCAATGCCTATTGCGGCGGTCTGCCCAAGCTCGGCATCTGTTAAATTAGCAATGACCTCATAAGAAAGAGTTGCACTACGTCCTACTACACCAATGCACCCCGGTTTGAAGATGCTTTGTGGCATGATGCCCAATTTACCGTAACCTGGCACGAAAATGCCCGGGCAGTTCGGTCCAATCACCGTCGTACGCGCCCATCGAGCGCGCGCTTTGATCTCCATGGTATCGCGCATAGGAATATGCTCAGTGACCATCACAATCAGTTGCAGCCCTGCTTCAATCGCCTCGAAGGCAGCTTCTCTGGCAAAAGCCGCCGGAACGAAGATAACCGATGCGTTCGCTTGGTGATATCGAACTGCTTCTGCAACAGTATCATAGACCGGCAAGCCCTCCACCCATTGCCCCCCTTTGCCGGGAGTGACCCCGGCAACCAAGTTGGTGCCCGCTTTGAGCATCCAATGGGTTTGAACTTGTCCGACCTTGCCGGTGATGCCTTGAACGATTGCGCGGGTTTCTTCATTGAGATAGATGCTTGTCATCGTTCACCCCACCAATTCTGCTAATTTAGCCACGGCGGCTTCTGTTTGCACAACCTGGATGATGTGAATGTTGGGTTGGTCTTTCAACATTTGCCAAGCCTCTTCCTGCTGGTTACCAATGATCTTGACCACAATAGGACGATTGCCTGGAATGTTCTCGAGGGCGGCGAGAATCCCCTTGGCAGCCTCCACCATGCGGTTGATGCCACCATATAGATTGACGATGGCTCCCTTTACCTGAGGTGGCTCCATGATCAACTCCAGCGCACCCTTGACCATCGCCTCCGAGATGCCCCCGCCGGTATCCAGGAAATTCGCAGGTGAAAGCCCATTGCGTTTGAGTAAATCCAACGTAGCCATTCCCAAGCCCGCCCCGCTCGTAATCACCCCGATGTCTCCGTCTAGAGGAACATATGAGACCCCAAGTTCGCGTGCGCGCAATTCACGCTCGCTCAACGAAGCGCGATACAACTCCGCCAATTGCGGTTGACGTGAGATGGCGTTGTCATCCACTTCCAGTTTGCAGTCCACCAATACCAACACACCCTCCGAGATGACTGCCAACGGATTGACCTCCAACAGGATGGCATCCAAGTCTGCAGCGGCGCGATAAAGTTGAACAAGCACCTCTGCCAATATGCCCACATCCATGCTTTGGGGATTGTTCTGCTGCAACCACCGCTGCACATGATGAACCGGAAGGATGTACCCCGGCTCAACGGACAATTGTAGGATGGCAGATCGGTCTCGTTGGGCAACGCTCTCGACCTCAACACCCCCCTCGAAACTGACAACGAGATCAATCATATCCGTAGCGGTGTTGGCAACCACACCAGCATAGATTTCATGGCTGATGGAGACCCTTTCCTCCACCAAGACGGCGTGCACGCGGTGTCCTAGCATCTCGTGACCCAAAAGCGTCTCAGTGGCTTCACGCACCTGCTCAAGCGTCGTGCAGGTTTTGACCCCGCCTGCTTTGCCCCTGCCCCCGGTCGGAATGAGGGCTTTGACGACGCAGGCGCAGCCTAAGCCTTGGGCAATATCCATCGCCTCTTCGACGGAATGGGCTATCTCTCCCCGCGGTACCCGGAGACCATACCGTGCAAGGAATCGCTTTGCATCGTTCTCTGCAACAATCATGTCTCAACCCTCATGTGAGATTTTGCCAATTGAGTCCCGATGTTCAATGCCTCTAAAGCAATGGGAACATTGCGTTCGGGCAGGCGTGACGGCAAGGCTTGGGCGATGGATTCCGGCTTGACCACACCCGTGAGCACTGCGAGTGCTCCAAGTGCAATTACATTTGCCACGATGCGCCGATTCAACTTCTCGGCTTCCGCCGTGAACGGCAGAGCAACGAACTGTACATCCGAACGATCTAAATCTACCTTGACCAAATCTCGGTCAACGATGAGCATTCCATTCTGTTGCAGGCTGCGATAAAAGCGTTGGTAGGCTTCCTGAGAAAGGCAGAGTAGGATGTTGGGTGTGAGTACCTCTGGGAAGAGGATGCGTTGATCGCTGATGATGACGGAGGAATGGCTGGCACCACCGCGTGCTTGTATTCCATAGGACTGCGTCTGAACGACCTCTCTGCCTTCAAAGACGCCCGCCGCTTCTGCCAGAATGGCACCTGCCAAGATCAGACCTTGTCCACCGGCACCGCTCAATATAATCTCATGTCTCATGGGTTTGCTCCGTTCTTTCGATTGACGAGTTCTCCGATGATAAACTTACCTGAGAGTTCTTCAAGAGACATCTTGGCGGCTTGTTCGACCCGAACCGCATGATCTTTCAACCACATCAGCATATCGTAGGGCGTTCCAGCCTGGTTCCACCGTCCATACTGCTGAGGACATTGGGTCATGATCTCCACCAAAGCAAACCCTTTGTGTAAGAGGGCATTCTTCACTACGCGGCTGAGCAATTGGACATGGTAAGAAGTTGCCCGCGCCACATACGTAGCACCGGCTGCCTCGGCTAGTTTGCATGCGTCAAACGGGCGTTCGGTGAAGCCCTCAGGAGCGGTAGAAGCCTTGGCACCTTCAGGAGTAGTTGGTGAAACCTGTCCGCCGGTCATCCCATAGATAAAATTGTTGAATAACATGACTTTGATGTCTAAATTACGCCGGGCGGCATGGATGAAGTGATTGCCGCCGATTGCCAGCAAATCCCCATCACCTGCCATCACGACCACAGTCAATTCTGGGCGAAACAGTTTGATGCCTGTGGCAAAAGCAATAGCACGCCCGTGCGTCCCTTTGAGCACATCGAAATCGAGGTAAGCCGCAGTGCGCCCTGAGCAGCCAATGCCATTGATCAGCACGGTTTTATCGCGATCCACTCCGGCTTCTTCAAAGCCTCGTAGAAAAGCCATGTTAGCCGTCCCCAAGCCGCAACCAGCACACCAGATGGTCGGCAGGCGATCTTTGAGATAATAGCGTTCCAATAAATCTGCGGTATGTACACGAGGCATGATCATCTCTCCTGGGGTTATCCCTAATGAGCAAACTCAACTTCAATTTGCGCGAGAATCTGACGTGGCTCGATGAGTAGTCCATCCACACGATTGATCGAGTACACCGGAACACGCCCTTTCACCACCAATTTGACCTCGCGCACCATCTGCCCTAGGTTCATCTCCGGCACAATCCAGGCACGAACTTGCTGAGTGTACTTCTCGACATACTTTTCAGGAAAAGGCCATAAAGTTTGAGCATTGAGCAGACCGACTCTCCAACCACGGCGGCGTGCCATCTCGACCGCTTCCATGGCAGCACGGGCAGAAGAACCAAAAGCAAAGATCGCCACTTCAGCATCCTCTAACCGATATTCTTCAACGACAATCAACTCGTCAGCGTGGGCTTCCACCTTCTTGTTCAGGCGATGGATAAGCCAGTCAGCAATGTCGTGACGTTCTGTTGCGGGAAATCCATACTCATCGTGGACGTTGCTATCCACGTGAAAGTGATAGCCTTCGCCAAAATGTGCCATGGGAGGGATGATCTTCCCATCTTCACTACCCCGATGTGGGGCAAAGTCTTCTATGCCTGGCTCAGGTCTCGGTCGTTCAATTAAAGTTAGTTGAGAGGCATCTGGTAAATCAATTGCCTCGCGCATATGCCCAACCATCGCATCTGTCAATAGAAATACAGGGGTGCGCAACATCTCCGCCGCGTTGATAGCCCTCACCGTCAGCTCATATGTTTCTCGAACGCTGCTCGGTGCATAAGCCACAATCGGATAATCACCATGAGACCCCCACTTCGCCTGCATCACATCCATCTGCGCTGGAAAGGTGGGCAGACCGGTGCTCGGACCGCCGCGCATGACATTGATAATCACCACAGGGGTTTCCGAGATGACTGCGAACCCCAGATTCTCTAACATCAAGGAGATACCTGGACCGCTAGAGGCGGTCATGGCTTTAGCACCCGCCACAGAGGCGCCGATGCATGCTGCGATGCTGCCAATCTCATCTTCCATTTGGATGAAGACACCGCCGACTTTCGGTAGTTTGCTTGCCATACCTTCGGCAATCTCGGTTGCCGGCGTGATAGGATACCCGGCGAAAAAACGCACGCCAGCGGCGATAGCCGCCTCTACACAAGCCTCGTTCCCTTGTAACAATTTCCGCGTCATAAAACATCCCTCATGTAAGCACCTCTTCTAATTCTTCGATGGTGAAGACATAATCCGGACACACCAGTTCGCAGAGACCACAACCGTTACACTTCTCAGGGGCGATGAGAATCACCTTCTTGGTCACTTCCTCTTCCCCCAAGACCTGCCGTGGGCAGAGTTTCATACAGATTCCACAGGCTTTACACCAAGAAATCGTGAGCACTAACTTCTTGGTTGGATTGATTTGAACCTCTTGTTTCACTAAATCCTTCGCAGCCATACCTCTAACCTTTCCGAAAATCCATCATCGAACCATCCCACGGCTCAATCGCGCAAGATGCCATGGTTTTCCAAGTCTTCCACGAGCCAATCTAAACCCAATTCGTAGAGCTTCCAACGCTTTGGGGCACCATTTTGGCGGTCCCAGCCCAATAAGTCGTAAACCAAATTGCGAGTCTGATAAAATTTCTCACGGTCAATAGCCTGACCTTTCAATGTGCCACCCAGCAAGGGAGTGAAAAAGCGTTCGGGCAGGTTGTCGTCCTCAGCAGTAAAGCCTTCGCGAGCATTGAACGCCCGCGCCATATTCAAAGCGCGTTCAGTGGCTTTGAGCACCTCCCAATGGGAGGTATTCCACCCAGTTGAGGCTTTGACCTGCTCGACCATCATATCCAGGCTATAAGGCATGAAGGAACACAAGGTGAGGCTGTTGTTGACCGACTTGTTGAGCATCATATACACAAACAGCCGCGCTTTTGCGGGAGAGAGTTCGGAGGTTTCCACGGCGTCTAAAATGCCCATATTGCGAGCAGCATCAAATGAGGATGCCTGTTCGCTGGCATAGACATTGTCATGGATATTGTGCATATGGTCTGCGCCTGTCGGGGAGATAGCGTACCCCAAACCCATTCCAGTCTTCCATCGTGGTTCGTGAAGGGGCAATGGTTGCCCCTTGACATGCAGGAAGTATGCAGCGGCTTCCTCTCCGAGTTCTTTAGCAATTCCTCGAGGACCCTCAGCCAGGATATTGCCCAGTCCCTTTCGCTCGACAATCTGCTCAAGAAGTCCGAGCAATCCTTGGGCTGAGCCGAAGCGTAAGTCCAACCCATCGATCAGATGGGCAGGCAACAGCCCCAACTCGGCACACTCCATCGCACCAGCGATCATCAAGCCAGCCGATATCGTATCTATCGTGTTGCGATTGGCAATCTCGTTGGCTTTCGCAACCACTTTGATGTCATCTATGCCACAGGCAGAGCCAAACCCACCGATAGTTTCGTACTCAGGTCCGCCATATTCGCGACGGACGACGAGCCCTTCTTCGTTCACCTCAACAACCCGTTTGCAGTGCACCGGGCAAGCATAACAAGCCTCGCGATCCACCAATATCCTATCGGTCATGTACCTACCAGAGATGGTCTCACAGCCTTCAAAACTGCCCTCGCGGAAGTTTCGGGTTGGCAAGGCTCCAGCCGCGTTGAGGATAGCCACACCGCGGGCAGTACCCATCTCTTTCATCGTACCTAAGGTTGCCTCATAATTCTCCCGCAACCATAAAGCAATTTTTTTGATGGATTCTGGATCAGCAGCATTAGGTCGTATCTTGCCATTGACTGCGATTGCTTTGAGCCTCTTCGAGCCCATCACAGCCCCCATTCCGGTGCGCCCAATAAAAGCATGCATATCCTGGGAGATGCATGCAAAGCGAACCAATCTTTCACCCCCCGGACCAATGAGCGCAACGCTTGCACGCGAGTCCCCCACCTCCTCACGGATTGCATTCTGGGTCTCGTAGGCTTCTAGCCCCCAAAGGTGCGAGGCATCGCGCAATTCGACCATATCGTTGTTGATCCAAAGGTACACGGGTTTTTCCGATCGTCCAGTAACGACGATGCCATCATAGCCCGCCCAACGTAGTTTGACACCCCACTCTCCGCCACCCTCGCCCTCACCATATCCACCTGTCAAAGGAGATTTGGCGCCAACACTGTTGCGCCCCGCCCCAGGGATGCCTAGCCCGGTGAGAACGCTAGCCGCAAACACTAAGACATTCTGCGGACCGAGCGGATCACACCCTGGCGGCACCTCCTTCAGCAAATAGTGAGCCACGAACCCACGACCACCGAGGTAGGTGCGGTAAAACTTCTCGCCAGGTTCATCCACGCTGATCTCTCGGCTGCTTAGATTGACTCGCAAGATTCGTCCCCAATAACCATTTGGCATAATAACCTCCATGTTGACCGTCTGTGTTATCCCCTCACACTACACGAAATAGGGGTTCCTTACCTTCCAGAACACGCAGAACGTCCTGAGCGATCATAGACATCTCACGCAGCGCATCCTCGGTATGGGCAGCCATATGAGGAGAGAGCACAACGTTATCCAATTGGAATAGTGGATTTTCTTTGGGGGGTGGTTCAATCGCAAATACATCCAAACCCGCACCGCCCAAATGACCAGATTGTAAAGCCTTGATTAGGGCAGCCTCATCGACAATAGGACCGCGCGCTGTATTGATGAAGATTGCCCCTTTCTTCATCCTGTTGAACTGTTGTTCACCAATCATTCCCTTGGTTGCAGAGGTCAATGGCACATGCACCGAGACATAATCCGCCTGCTGCAGGACCTCTTCCAGAGAGACCTTCTTTGCTCCTAATTTGGCTTCGGTTTCAGGGTAATTCACCAAATCATAATAGAGGATAGGCATCCCAAAAGCCAAATGACAGATTTCAGCCACCCGTGCACCAATCCGCCCCATACCAATCAACCCCAAGGTTCTGCCGCGCAACTCCTGACCAATGTACTCGTAGCGTACACTCCAACGACCTTGTCGGATGGCTTTATCGGCACGCACAATATGCTTGGAGAGTGTTATCATGAAACCGACTGCTTGTTCAGCCACCGATTCGACATTCGCCCAAGGCGTATTACAGACGACGATGCCGCGTTGCCGGGCTGCCTCCAAATCAATGGCATCCACACCCACGCCGTGCCTGCCAATCACCTTTAGACGTGGCGCAGCATCCATCAGTCGGGCACTGACCGAGCCATTGGCACGGATGATGATCGCATCTACATCCGCAACTTGTTCTATCAAGGCATCTTCATCAAGGCTGCGTGCGAAGATCAATTCCGCTTTTTCGGCGAGTAGTTCTTTTCCTGCCGGATGCATATCCTCGTAAAGCAGCACGCGGTAGGGTTTCATCTTCCCTCTCCACTAAAGGGACTAAAGGGCTGCCTGGCATATCGCCAAAATATCCTCTTTCTTTGCCACACGCGGCGAAAGAGGCACCATAAAACTGCCAGCAATGGTTTCCGAGAGAGCCGGCAGGTCTTCTGCTTTCACACCATATTGAGAGAGACCACGTGGTAAGCCGACATCGCGCGAAAGTTGCTCTACCGCCTGAATCGCTTTCTCTGCCGCCTCGCGCTCAGAGAGTCCCTCGACCACCTCACCTAAAGCCATGGCAATATCCACATATTTACCCACGGCACCCGGCAGCATGAAGCGCATGGAATGAGGCAACACAATGGCATTGATTGCACCATGAGGTAGATTATAGAACCCTCCTAGCGGTCCGGTGATGGCATGAACTAAGCAGAGTTTGGTGTTGTGGAAAGCCATCCCTGCCAGCAGGCTGGCGGTGAGCATCCCATCGCGCGCTTCAATGTCTCTACCGTTGTGAACCGCCGTCCGCAAATGCTGCCCAACCAATTCGATGGCTTTGAGTGCTAGCACATCGCTAGCAGACCAGGCGTTGACGTTGATATATGCCTCGATGGCATGGGTGAGGGTATCCAAACCTGAATCACGGGTAGGCTCAGGAGGCAAACCAAGCGTCAGGATAGGGTCAAGCAACGCCACACGCGGGGCGATAAAAGCACTGCGCAACCCGATCTTGGCTTTCTTGGTCGGGTCGCTCAATACGGCTACATCGGTGATCTCGGCAGAGGTGCCCGCAGTGGTCGGAACACCAATGACCGGAGCACAGGGATTCTTGACCTTGTCCATTCCCAGGTAGTCGGAAGCTGAGCCGGGATTGGTGGCAAGCACCCCAACGGCTTTTCCGGCATCCAATGGGCTACCCCCCCCAACAGCAATAACCCCATCGCATGCCTCTCGGGAATAACGCTCGGCAGCGCGATCCACCGTTTGAACCGTCGGGTTGGGTTCTACCTCATCGAAGATGACTGTGGCAATGCCCACCTCCTTCAGCGGGGTCAGGATGTGTTCTAAAACGCCCGCTTTAGCAACGCCGGCATCGGTGACGATCATCGCTTTGCGCATTCCTAAATTGCCAGCCACTTTGCCAATTTGATTCGCACTGTAACGACCATAGATGATCTGTGTAGTAAGTTGAAAATAATAGGGACTAGGCATGTTCTTTTCCTCTCATTCGGATCGGTTCGTTTACTGGATAGAGTGGTCTTTGTCCAGAAAGCACCCGAGCGATCTCGGAAGCGGAGATACGCTTCACCTCTTCAACCGATTGTTCGGAGTACCAGGCAGCATGTGGGGTGACAATGACATTGGGCAGACTAAGCAAGGGATTGGTGGGCTTCCAATTCCGCACCTTGGCGGGTTCTTCATCCAAGTCATCGAGACCGGCCATGGCAATCCTACCATCCTGCAAAGCGTGGTAGAGGGCTTGGTCATCAATGATCGGTCCACGTGCGGCATTGGTCAATACAGCGGTGGGCTTCATCAACCTCAATTCGCGCTCTCCTATGAGATGATAGGTCTCAGAAGTCAGTGGGCATTGCACATGCACGATATCGGCGGTGCGTAAAAGCGTTTCCAAGTCCACTGCAGTAGCACCCTCTAGGTTGATCCTCTCTGCGGGTACGTATGGATCGTAAATCAACCCCCGACAGCCAAACCCTCTCATACGTTGCCAGATGAGTCTACCGATCTTGCCAAAGCCAATCAATCCAAACGTTGCTTGGCTCATCCGAAGGATTTGTTTGCCGGTCTGCCACCTCCATACCCCACTCTTGACCGCCTGATGATAGAGGGGTAACTTGCGCACACAGGCTAAGATCAGAGCAATTGCATGTTCGGATACTTCCTCCTCGCAATAGGATGGGACATTGGTCACCCAGATCCCATGTTCGGTGGCAGCTTCGACATCTACAATATCCACCCCAATGCCGCTTCGAGCAATGATTTGACAACGCTTCATAGCTTCAATGTGGTGACGTTGGATATTCACATAACGCGGCAAAAGCGCATCCGCTTCCCGAATTGCCTCGATCAATTCTTCATCGTTGGAGAATTCCAACGGTCTAACTTCGCAGCCCACCTCGGCTAAAATGGTCTTTTCGATCTCGATGCTATCCCAATCATGTGTATCCATCAGACAGGTGTATTCATACGAATGCATCGTTCATCCTCTCCGAAGCAGAAGCCTGCCAAGAGATGCGCCATCATAATCGCGTTGAGCACGATCCGACCAACCAACAGGGCGCCCATTGCTCTTCTCAGCGCGATTCGCGTTTGCCACCACCAAGCACATCTGCCACCATCAAAGCATGAACTTCCTGCTTGGTGATGATTGGCAGATCGAACATGATCGTCTGCTTCAATCTACTGATGGCATCCCCAACCAAAACGCCCTTTTCGATGCCACGCGCAGTATCTTCTTCAGTGAGCAAGCCGTAATAAAAACCGCTATTCCAGGTATCGCCACCACCGATGCGATCCCAAAGAACAATGGACTTGATCTCTGGAGATCGAAAGAAATGTCCCTGGTTATCAAGGGCGACGCTCTCCCAGCGATGCACCTCGAACGAATCGGGGTAACGAATGGTGATGCCAACGACGCTGACCTTAAATTTCTCCATGACCTGCTCAGCAAAGGTCTTTAGGTCAGCATCGCTCAACGGTCCGATATCCCCCTTGTTGATGGCATCCGCGCTGTATCGTCCACAATCCATCTCGTAGATTTTCGCCATATCTTCAATAGTGGTGATGAACCAATCTACATATTGGGTGATGATCGGGGTCATTACCTGCTTACATTCAGCCACGCTCCATAGCGTACTTCGATAATTGAAGTCCATGCCAACCTTACACCCAGTGGGTTTAGTCTCTAGGGCTTCCATAAAGGCTTCCAAATTGTAGTTGCGTTCGTAACCGGAGTGTGTAGCCAATCCAAAGGTAATGCCCGAGACGTGGAAGAGCATCGCATCCTTCAACGCTTCGCTCCACTTGACCATGCCAGCCCCAAGTTTGCTGGCAGCGGAATGCTTACGTTGATACCAGGCAGTGGCTTGACGAGGTGTGCGACCGAGTTCGTAGATGTAACGCCCCATCAATTCGCTTTTCGGCGCCCAGACGAAGAAACGAGTGTCAATACCCTCCTCGCGACAAGCATTGCGCAGCATCCACCCATAGGGGTTATCCGGGACGCGCGTGATATAGCGACAAGGGATTCCCAAGCGGCTTAGACCCACACTGAGGATATGCTCACTGCCGGAAAGGGAGATGTCAATCCGACGAGTGCGCTCCGCACGTTGCATATCCGCAGGGGTATCGCGCACCATCGTCTCTCCGAAAGTGACGAAAGCCGGGTCTTTCCCGGCAAAGCGGCTTAAATCATCTTCCAAGATATTGTATTTCAATATACTCATGCTTACTCGACTTTGATGGTAATCCAAAAGAATTCCAGAGGCATTTCGTAGGGATTTCTCGTAGTGTGGAAAGGACCGGGTTTAACGTAAAAGGTATCTCCAGCCTCGACCTCCCAATCTTGTCCATCTACGCCCATTATCCCACGACCGCGTAGAAAGTGATAAACCTCTTCACGGTCTGGGTGCGCATGCCCTTTTGTAGAGCAACCGGGATAGACGATGGTGATACCCGATTCGATCCTACCCGAGGCACTATCCTCTGGTTTGAGCACCATGAAGACATCGCGGCGAATGTTGTCACCTTCCTGGCGCAACAAAGCGGCAAAAGAATTGCCGCCGGAGAGTGCCTTCAATTGGTTGCCTTTGACGAGTTGGTTTTCTTTCTGGTTCATAGGATTCTCCTTGACGAATGGTGAGGAATCGATTATATTAACATTCATCTGGTCATGACAGGATGACATCCTATCCGTGATAGATTATAAATCGGGAGGGTATATTTTTCAAGTTCAAAATGAATGACAAAAGTCATTTTTATTTTATGAATTGGTCATGACAAGATGATATATTGACATCTTCTCAGGTTTATGCTATAATTGTGAAATGTAAAATATCATTTCAAATTATGAAATGATTTCCTCAATGAACCTATCATGACGACACAAAAAGAGCCGACCATCTTAAACCATTCCGTGGCTAAGGCTTTTGCCATCTTAGAATACCTAGCAAGAGCCGCTTCGCCAAGGGATTTGGGGGTGATCAGTGCGGATCTCCACATGAACAAGAGCACAACCTATCGTTTCCTCTCCACCCTTTGCTCCTTGGGTTATGTCATTCAAAATGCGGAGAATGGAAAATACGCACTTGGTTCAAAGGTTGTTTGGCTTGCCTCCCAATTCCTCGAAAGCGTTGATTTGCGAGTCGTCGCTCGCCCACTTTTGGAGAGCCTGGTTGAAAAGACCCGCGAGACCGTCCACCTGGCTATCCTTGATAACTACGAAGTTGTATACATTGACAAGATAGACGGATACCAGCCTGTCAAGATGGGTTCACGCATCGGTGGACGAATGCCGGCTCACTCTACCGGTCTTGGCAAAGCCCTTCTCGCTCACATGAACGAGCAGTATTGGCAAGAGTACATCCAAAAAATCGGCTTGCCTGCCTTTACGCCAAACACTATCCACGAACCGGAGGCATTCATCCAACATATGCAATTGATCCGCGAACGCGGTTACGCCATTGATAACTGTGAAAACGAGGAAGGCATCCGCTGCGTAGCAGTGCCCGTGCGCGACCACACCGGTCAAACCATCGCTGCGATCTCCATCAGCGGTTGGTCCTTAACCATGACACCCAATCGCGATGAAACATTAGCCCAACTGGCTATGCAAGTTGCCCAAGAAATTTCCGAGAGATTGGGAAGCCCTCGTTAATTCAAAAAGGCTTCGAAGGATTTTAGAGGTTGCTATGGAGATGATTCAACAACAGTTATTCATCGACGGAAAATGGGTTCCTGCCGATTCGGGAGAGATGTTCGAAGTCATAAACCCGGTCAACGGCAAGCCTATGGGCAATGCAGCGAAGGCTGGGCGAGCAGAAGCCAGAAGAGCACTCGAGGCTGCAGCCAAAGCATTTAAAGTCTGGGGACGAACCACCCCCGATGAGCGCGTAAAAGCATTGAAGAACGCTGCCAGCACCATTGCTACACGCCAAGAAGAAATTGCCAGAATCCTGACCATGGAGCACGGCAAACCGTTAGCCGATGCGCGCAAAGAGGTCAAAGGCGCCATTGATACCCTGGAGTATTACGCTGAAGAAGCACGCCGTATCACCGGCGAGGTAGCGCCGAATAAGTCTGCAACCACACGCAGCCTGGTGATTCGTCAACCCATTGGCGTGGTTGCAGCCATTGCCCCATGGAACTACCCCGTTTCGCTGATGATGTGGAAATTAGCCCCTGCACTCGCCGCAGGATGCACCGTGGTCGTCAAACCACCCGCCCTGGCTCCGCTAGCCTGTGGTATGGTGGCAGCCATGGTTGGCGAATCAGGTCTGCCACAAGGTACCGTCAACGTCGTCACAGGACCTTCCAGCCAGGTCGGAGAAGAACTGATCACCAATCCCATTACGCGGATGATCGCCTTTACCGGTTCGACCGAAACCGGCAAATACCTCATGAGCGTTGCTGCTCCGGACCTAAAGAAACTCATCCTCGAATTGGGTGGACAAACCCCGTTGGTCGTCTTCAAAGATGCAGACCTACATCGGGCAATTTCGGATGGCGTCAAGCGTTCCTTCCGTAATATGGGACAAATCTGTAACGCGGTCAATCGAATTTATGTGGAAGAAGAGATAGCCGAGGAATATATCCGCCGCTTCGTCGAGGAAACCGCCAAACTCACCATGGGCGATGGACTAGCAAACCCCAATGTGGACCTCGGTCCGATGATTGACGAAGAGGGCATCCGCCGCACCCAATCTCACGTAGATGACGCTTTACGCAAAGGCGCCCAGTTGCTTTGCGGCGGCAAGCGCCCTGACTGTGCAGACTTGCGCGAAGGGTATTTCTATGAACCCACCGTGCTCACGAATGTTACCAAGGATATGTTGGTCATGCACGAGGAGTCCTTTGGTCCAATTGTGGGTATAGCCACCTTCAAGGGTCTGGACGAAGCGATTGAGTTGGCAAACAGCACAAAATATGGCTTGGTCACCTATGCCTATACACGGGACTTGGCGACCGCCTTCGCCTTCAGCGAACGAGTAGAATGCGGCACGGTGGCAATCAACACGGTCAGCCCCGATTCGCTTTACGCTCCCTACCCCGCCTGGAAACACAGTGGCATTGGGCTGGAACTCTCTCACTATGGCATCGAGGAGTACCTACAGGTAAAGCATATCCTTCTGGAGTTGGGATGAACCGGTACTTCATATTTGAAGAATCAATTGGAAACCGTTCAATCGAACAACCATACCTCAATCAAAAGGAGAAGGAACTATGGCTGCGTTGAAAGTTGATCAATGGGGTTATACCAATCCGGTAGTTTCTCCACTCTATGGACGACCACCGTTAGTTTGGAAGGACATGCGCGTCCAACTGGTCGTCTACGAAACCGACATTGAGAACGTGCGTCGCGTCATACCCGAACCGCTCGAGGCGCGTACGAACACCGTCATCACTTGGGTTTCAGAATTCGAACTCGGCACAACCCAAGGCAGTTTCAAGGAAATGGCAATCTACGTGCAAGTCAAGTACGGCGAACTGGAAGGCGATTACGAACCCTTCCTGTATGTGAGCACGCCGCTACCACTGACAGCCGGGCGCGAAATTTGGGGCTACCAAAAGAAACTAGCTGAGATCGGTCTGTTCCACGAACAAGAAGCCGTGCGCGGTCAGGTCAATCGCTTGGGGCATCAAATTTTGAAGGCGTTGGTGGTACCCGAATATGTCGCTTCGATGAGCGAAGTTCCCTGGAGCAAAGATGGCGTGTTCTCACTCAAATACATCCCGGCGGCTGAAGAAGGTGAGAAACCCATCCGCCAGTTAGTGCTAACCCCAGGAGTATTCACCGCTCAAGAAGGTAAATTCTTCGGTGGGCGTGCCTCGGTCGTTTACGAACGCTCGGAGATCGATCCCACCTACATTCTAGAGCCGAAGCGCATCATCGGTGGCTTCTACGGTCAAGGGGATCTCTATCTGCCGCTCGGCAAAATTGTACATCGCTACGAATAAACGGAGTGCCTGCATGGCAACCCACCTAGACATCCTCAACCGCCTCATTCAGGGAAAACTGGTCGCCGTCGTTCGATTGGATAGCGGTGATCAACTGATCAAGGTCGCTGAAGCACTCAAAGCGGGCGGGATTACGGCAATTGAGTTCACCGTTCCAACACCGAACTCTTTAGAGATGATCAAACAAGCCTCCACCCACTTCGGCGATGAAGTACTCATGGGTGCCGGCACAGTGCTCGATCCTGAGACAGCACGCGCTGCTATCTTATCTGGCGCTCAGTTCATCGTCACCCCTGCCCTCAACCCGAGGACCATTGAGATTTGTCGTCGCTACGGCAAGCCGATCATTCCCGGCGCGCTCACGCCAACCGAGATCCTAGCCGCTTGGGAGGCTGGGGCAGACATGGTCAAGGTCTTCCCCGCCGATACGCTTGGACCCGGCTACATCAAGGCAGTTCTTGCACCACTCCCTCAAATCCGTCTGGTTCCGACCGGTGGTGTGAGCGCAGCAAACGCCGCTGAATATCTTCGGGCAGGTGCTACCGCCTTGGGCGTGGGCGGCAAGTTGGTCAGCAAAGAGGTGGTCGCACGCGGCGATTGGGCAACCATCACCGCTGAAGCCCAGAAGTTGGTACGAGCTGTGCGCCAGGCAACGGGTTGAGAAGAGGAGAAAGGCATGGGTTATCGTGTTCTCGTTGCCACTCGCTCTTTCGGAAGCACTTCCTCCAAGCCTTGGGAGGTGCTAACAGAGGCTGGCTGCGAGGTGGTCAAGGCAGATATGAGCCTTGAGATGACCGAAACGCGCTTAATCGAGTTATTGAAGGATGTGGATGGCGCCATCATCGGCGTCGTACCCATGACGGCTCGCGTTCTAGAAAGTGCACCTCGGTTGAAGGTCGTCAGCATGCACGGTGTCGGCGTGGATCACGTGGATTTGCAAGCCGCCGCAAGATTGGGGATCGTCATCGCCAACTGCCCAGGCTCAAATGATCAGGCTGTGGCTGACCTAGCCATTGGGCTGATGATCGCCATTGCACGCAAAATTCCCCAAGTGGATCGCCACTTGCGACAAGGCGGTTGGGGACGTCACTCCGGCAGTGAGTTGTGGAACAAGACCCTTGGGCTCATCGGCTTGGGGCGCATCGGGCGCGGGGTGGCTAAGCGCGCTCTCGGTTTCGATATGCAGGTTCTCGTCTACGACCCTTATGTGCACCCAGAGCAAGTTGACCTGCCCGGGGTGCGGTTGACCTCCTTTGAAGAGGTGTTGAAATCCGCCGATTTCCTTTCCCTACACGCCGTGCTCAACGATGAGACCAAAAACATGATCGGCTTGGAACAATTTCGCATGATGAAGAACACGGCTTACCTGATCAACACGGCCCGGGGCGGACTGGTTGATGAACAAGCCCTTCACCAAGCACTGACCACTGGGCTCATCGCTGGGGCAGCCTTAGATGTCTTCGTAGAGGAACCACCCATCGGCAGCCCACTGCTCGAATTGGAAAACGTCGTTCTCACGCCCCACATTGGTGCTCACACCGTAGAAGCCATCGAACGCATGGGCGTGATGGCCGCTAGGAACGTTGTGCAGGTTTTGGAAGGAGGTCTCGCTCTACACCAGGTAATCTGACCTTGCAGAGGCGAAAAAAGCGGCTGTAAAGATGTCTGTGTTTCGTTTTACAAGATGTTCATTAAAGAAAGGAGGTAAAAAGCCACTGAGTCACATGAATGTTCAAAACCAAAAAGTACAACCGGAAACCAGAACCATCCATTTCACATTATCATAAATGAGGAGGATACCATGTTTCGTAAGTTTTCCTATGTTATTGCCCTGCTCATCATCGTAACATTATTGGCTTCCTGCGCTCAGCCCACTCCAACTACCGCACCTGTGGAGACAGCTGCTCCCGAGCAACCAACTGCGCCACCTGAGGCTACGGCTGCCCCCGCAGAGAAGACGGTTGCACCCGCGGAGAAGGTGACCATCACCTGGTCAACCATTGCAGGCTTCTACACCGACTGGGCAGAGGAAGTCGCCAAGGACTTCGAAGAAGCCACCGGTTACGATGTGGAGGTCATCGACATTGACTTTCCCCAACTCTACGAGAAGCAAGTACTAGAGATGGTCGGTGGCACGGGTGCCTATGACATCATCACCTACGATGTGGGTTGGAAAGCCGAGTTCGCTCATAGCGGCTACCTTTTGCCCCTCGATGATTACATCGCAGCCAGTGACCCGAAGGATATTGAGTTCGAAGACATCGCCCCAGCGTTGATCGAACTGACCACCCGTTGGCAGGGTAAAGTGTTCGGGTTGCCATATTACACGTTCACCATGGGCATGTTCTACCGCTGTGACCTCTTCGAGCATCCGGATGAGAAGGCTGCCTTCGAAGCCAAGTACGGTTATCCACTGGATGTACCGCAGACCTACGAACAACTAGCCGACATCGCCGAGTTCTTCACTCGCAAGAAGGGCGAAACATTGGCTGGAAAGGTGTTAGATCAGGACTTCTACGGGATTGGCTTGATGGCAGGTCGTTTCCCTCACATCCAGGATGAGGTGAACTCGATCGCTTGGACTTGGTTTGGACGTGTATTCAAGGATGATGGCACCGTTGACAAAGAGGCTCTCACCAAAGCGCTGGACTTCTATGTCAAGGAATTGCTGCCTTATGCTCCTCCGGGTGCCTTGACCTCTGCGTACGACGAGGTAGTAGGTCAGATGCGCCAGGGCATCATCGCGACAACCGCTGCCTTTTATCTCGATCAGTGGCCCAATGCTGTCAAGACCGAAGCAGAAGTGCCTGGAGCAGAGGTGTGCATGGCTAGCTCACCGGGTGCTCACACTTGGGTAGGCGCTTTCGGACTGGGAATCTCGGTGGACTCCAAGCATCCGGATCAGGCTTGGGAATTCTTGCGCTACATCAGCGGTCCGGTTGCTCAACGGAAGTTCGCAGAAGGCGGCGGTAGCACTTGCCGGCTGTCCATCCTCAACGATGAACAGTTCGTCAAATCTCATCGCGAACAGGTAGGTCACTTCCCAACCCTGGCTAATGTTCTTGAGCACGCCGCAAAGTGCAAGTTCTACCCGAACTACTATTACATACCCCAGGGTGGCAAGATTTACGATGAAATGACCACCTGGTATTCTTCTGCAGCAGCCGGCGAATACTCCGTTGAAGAGGCTGTGAACAACTTCGCCGAGGCTGTCGAGCGAATCTGTGGCGGTCCTTGCGAGATACTCAACGACCATCTAGGGGCTGACTATTCGCCGAAACCTTGCCCCTACACCTACGACAAGAGCCTGCAGATTCGCAAATAACAACTCCAGTCAAAAGATCAAATGTTGGGTACCTGGCAGGGTTGTCCCTGCCAGGTCCACTCTCATACCAAATGGACTGGATATTTACATTAAAAGAGGTGAAGGATTTTGTACAATTGGTTTAAGCAGTACATCACTCTTAGAGATTAAGATGAAAAGCGTCCAATCAAAATGCTCACCGATTTCTGCTTCAAAGACTTTTCATAGACCCTAGAGGTTGATTTACGGATTTGAGGAGTAAATACATGAGAATAAAAAGGAATCTTGTAGCAACCGAACCACAAACACTTTCCCAGACTCCCCGCAAGGTCCTCTCCGATACTTGGTATTCCATCTTATTGGTACTCCCAGCAATGCTCATCATTGGATTCTTTGCCCTGTTCCCTCTGTTCTACGCCATCAATATCGCATTCCGTTATGCGGATCTAACAAGCCCGATCGGCATTGGGGGATTTGTAGGATTGGACAATTTCAGATTTGCCCTAAATGATCGATTCTTCTGGGCTTCCACGCGTATCACGGTGACCTTCACCCTTACCGCCGTCACCATTGAAATGGTTTTTGGCATATTCATTGCCTTCCTATTGAACGGTGCGAAGTGGTTTAAAGGCATATTACGCAGCATCTTGCTTTTACCATTGGCTTCCGCGCCAGCAGCCGTCGGGCTGATCTGGCGTTACATGTACCACCCCGAATTTGGGGTCTATGGTTATTACTTGAACCATAATCCGATCGCTAGAAGGTTTTTTACCAGCGAAATCAACTTATTGGGTGATGTACGACTAGCCTTGGCAAGCATCATCGTTTTCGACATCTGGCAATGGACACCTTTCGTGGCTGTCATTGTCTTGGCTGCTTTGCAATCCTTGCCAAAGGAACCCTTCGAAGCCGCCGAACTAGATGGTGCTTCGACCTTCCAGGTCTTGCGTCGTCTGACATTCCCGATGCTTTCACCTGTGATCACATTGGTATTTTTGCTGAGAACCATAGACGCATTACGCCTCTTTGATGCAGTCTACTCCCTCACCCGAGGTGGTCCCGGAACAGCCACAGAAACGCTAAGTTTCTACCTTTACCGATTAGGCTTGGTAAAGTTCCGAATGGATCAAGCCTCTGCAATCGCATTGTTATTCCTTTACGCAAGCATCATCATCACCATCCTTGCTTTACGTTGGCTTGCCGCATATCGGTCAAAGCAAACCATCCTACGCTAAAGGTTGAGGATAAAGGTATGGAAAAGAAATATATTACTCCTGGTGACTTAGTGAGATATACAATCATCTTCGCCCTGTTGATTTTCTTTCTCTTTCCTATCTACATCATGATTGCCACCTCGTTCAAGCCCGAGGCAGCCGTGCTGACCAAGCCCCCCACATGGGTCTTTGAAATAACGCTTGACAATTACCGTTATGCCTTTCAAGAGGCAAAATTCGGTTTATTCATAAAGAACACCTTAATTGTTTCCTTGGTATCTACTGCCCTGGTGATCGCCTTTGGTTCTTTGGCTTCTTATAGCTTCGCGCGTTACGATGTGGGCAAGGGACATGTCATGTTTTTCATTCTGACCACACGTATGTTCCCGGCTATCGCCGTGATACTGCCCTATTTTGTCATCTTTCGCAACATCGGTAGAACGCCTATTGGGCAGTTTCTAAATATTGGGTTGGACACCGTTGGAGCATTGATCATTACCTACACGATGTTCAACCTACCTTTTGCTATCTGGTTACTGCATTCCTTTTTCCAGGAAATCCCTTTGGAATTGGAAGATTCAGCCCGCCTGGATGGTTACAGTCGCTTCCAGGTTTTCACAAAGGTTGTATTGCCTCTAGCCTTGCCGGGCATTGCAGTCACAGCCATCTTCTCGCTTATTTTCGCCTGGAATGAATTCCTGTTTGCATTCATGCTCACACGGGATGTGGCACGCACAATCACCGTGGGAGTTTCGGGGTTCTGGACACAACGCGGCATCTTATGGGGTCCGCTTTCAGCAGCAGCGGTGGTCTGTGTAGTTCCTATGTTAATCTTCGCCTTGATCTTACAACGCTATTTCGTGCGCGGTCTAACCTTTGGCGCTGTACGAGGATAGGAGAGCAAACATGAAGCTGTACATGGATTTAGGTTCAGCCTGGGATTTGATGTTTCGTTCCTTTTTGGTTTTCATCTTCGTCGGGCTGGTATGGTTGAAATTTATTGACCCAATCATCCCCTGTGTAGCGGGCTTACCTGTTCCGATTCTGGCGGGTTTTCTTTATTTCTATATCGGTTGGAGAAAAGCAAAGAAATCTTGGCTTATAGAAGAGCAAGAAAGAAGAGAGCGGGAGGAAGAGGAGGTATTCGATGCTTGAATTGCGGAACATCACCAAGTATTATGGAAAAACCCGAGCCGTTCACGATCTCAGCATCTCTTGCCAGGAGGGCGAATTTTTGGTGATTTTTGGTCCAGCTGGTGCAGGGAAATCAACTACACTACGGTTGATTGCTGGCATTAGTCCGTTAGATAAAGGGGAGATTTGGTTTAGAGGACACAACTTGAATGGAGTGCCTCCAGAAAACCGTAACATGGCTATGGCGTTCGAGAACTATGCCTTGTACTCCCACCTGACCGTTTATGAGAACCTGGCTTTCCCTCTGCGCGCGCGAAAGAAAAGCCCTCAAGAAATCAAAGAACGAGTGCAGAAAATGGCTGAGTTGCTGCAAATCACTCCGTTTCTCGATCGTCGCCCTGGATTCTTGAGCGGTGGTCAGAGACAGCGTGTCGCCTTGGGGCGTGCCTTGATACGTGAAGCCGATGTGTACCTGCTCGATGAACCCATCTCGCACCTAGACGCGAAACTTCGCCACCAATTGCGAGGAGAAATCAAAGCAATGTGTTCCAGTTGGGAGTCGATCGTCATTTACGTCACCCATGATTACAAAGAAGCCATGGCTTTATCAGATCGCATTGCTGTTCTTCACAAAGGTCGCCTTATGCAGATTGGAACACCCGACGAAGTATATCATCGTCCCGCTAATGAGTTTGTCGCCGGCTTTATCGGCGACCCACCGATGAATTTCCTCAAGATGAGAGTTTACCAAGAGAATGGATTCAATTATCTGCAATCCGATGGTTTGCAGATACGCATTGATGATTCGCTGCACAATCGCATTATTGCTCAATCACCCGAAGGTGAGGTACAAATCGGTGTTAGGGCTACAGATTTAGGTATTTCACCCTCCAAAAATGAGATTTACACGGTGCCGGTTGAGGTGTATGTTGTGGAGACTTTTGGTTTTCGTAACCTTGTTACTTGTCGCTTCCAGGATGGTGGGTTACTACAATCGGTCTCCCCTCCTGACTTGCGATTTGATGTTGGTCAGACTGCCTGGTTAGACATCACGGCAGACAAGGTCCACATCTTCGCTCCTGACGGCAAGGCAATCTCTCATCCAATCGTAGAAATGGTTCGCAAAGAGGAGTGGTGAGTATGGCGTCGATCCGCTTGGAAAATTTACACAAATTTTACGGTAAGGTACATGCTGTTCGCGGGATTAACTTGAATATCGCGGAAGGCGAATTTGTAGCCTTTCTTGGACCATCCGGTTGTGGAAAGTCCACTACAATGCGGCTTATCGCTGGATTAGAAGAAATCAGTAGTGGCAAGATTTACTTCAACGAGCAGTGCGTCAACCGTGTGCGACCTCGCGATCGAGGTGTAGCCATGGCATTCGAGACCTATGCTCTCTATCCAACCCTCAATGTTTACGAAAATCTTGCCTTCCCATTGCGCGCGGCTAAGTGGAGAGAGACAGAAATTGACAACCGTGTGAAAGAGATTGCGAGCATCCTTGAGATCACAGATTTGCTGGATCGCATGCCTCGTGGGTTAAGTAGTGGGCAGGCACAGCGGGTAGGGTTGGCACGTGCTTTAATCCGCAAGCCAGAGGTATTTGTTCTAGACGAACCCATCTCCCACCTCGATACACGCCAAAGAAGCCGCATGCGTGCTTACCTCAAACGCTTGCATATTGACTTAGGTCACACAATGGTTTATGTAACCCATGACCAAGAAGAAGCAATGGCAATGGCTGACCGTATTGCCATCATGAAAGACGGGATACTCATCCAAGTTGGAACACCTGAAGAGGTATACCATCACCCTGTCGATCTCTTTGTCGCTGGCTTCATTGGCGAGCCACCGATGAACTTCTTGGAATGCCAATTTCACCAAGACGGGGTTGAATCCTACCTTCAAGTCATAGATCATCCACAAATACGCATACCTCTTCCGCAATCTATGAACATGCTTGTCCAATCCGGTCATTTGCCTCAACACATTACCCTGGGCATACGCCCGTTCTACATCAAATGTTCATTCCATGAAACTGATACATATTCTGTTCCTGCAAATATATTCGTTGTAGAACCATTGGGAGATTCAACCGTGGTCACCATGGATATTGCTGGCACTCGCTTTAAAGTGGTTGTCTCACCTCGTTTTCCAGGCAAGTCTAAGGAGAGAGTTTACCTTTTGTTGGACCCGGATCACATATTGCTTTTCGATAGCGAGACGGGTAAAAGTTTGGCAAATGGACCAGTGAATTAGTCCTGATTGGTGTGTTAAGGAATATTCGTCAGGTGATCACCGAGATGAACCAACCCTTCATGGAAGATCTCGCTCGAAACAAACTCAGTGATCAAGTGACAGCAGGACGTTGGGAAGCCAGAAGACCTAATAAGTGCATTGATTGGTCTCTCCTCTACTGCCTCAGGTTATGTATATGGCATCTTGTTGTCTGTGGAGGGAGGTTTCCTCGTATGCCCCTTACTAACGACTCTGCTTTTCAAGGGCTGGATGCAACCCATACTTTGACTGCTCATGACACTCCAATGCATTGCTCGAATCCGTCTTCACAAACAAGGAGCCACTAATGATCTTAGACAAATTCAAATTAGACGGAAAAGTTGCCATTGTAACTGGTAGCCGACGAGGTCTTGGTAAAGGCATGGCAATCGGCTTGGCAGAGGCTGGTGCCGATATCGTCAGTTTTGACCGCAACGACCCCGAGGATACACGTGCCAGAGTGCTTGCCTTAGGTCGCAAGCACATGTGGAAGCAAGTGGACATGCTGACCGCCAAGCCGCAGGATTTCACTCGGTTGATTGACGAAGTGGTCAGCGAGTGGGGGCATGTAGATATCCTGGTCAACAACGCAGGAATTTGCCCAAGGGAGAAATTATTGGATTACCCGGTAGAATATTGGAATAACACAATTCAGGTCAACCTAAATGCGGCTTGGTTCCTTGCCCAGGCTGCTGCTCGTCAAATGGTCAAACAAGGGAAAGGTAAAATCATCAACATCGCCTCTCTGTTGGCACATCAGGGAGGCGTCATTGTACCCGGCTATACGGCAGCAAAGCACGGCATTCTTGGAATGACCAAAGCCATGTCGAACGAATTAGCAAGCAAAGGCGTCAACGTGAATTCCATCACGCCTGGCTATATGCACACCGATTTGACCGACCCCTTGGTGGGCAATCCTGAGTTCGGTATCGAGGCGCGCATCCCGATGGGGCGATGGGGCACTCCAGAAGACCTACAAGGAGCAGTCGTGCTGCTTGCCTCCGAGGCAAGTGATTACATCCACGGTGCTGACATCGCCGTTGATGGCGGTTGGCTCGCTTGGTGATTCAGAGATGGGTTGCTCATTGAATGACGTGAGCCATCTTCATGCGCTTATCTTGGATATTGACGGGGTGCTCTATGAAGGCAACCGTGCCCTTCCGGGCGCTATCGAATTGATCGAACATCTTAACAAGAATAACACGCCTTATGTGCTGTTCACCAACAACACCACCAATACACTCGAAAACCATGTAACCAAACTTTCGCGCTTGGGAATGCGAGTGCCCGCTGCCTCGATCATCACAGCCGCATCCGTCGCAGCAAAGATGATTGCTCAAGAAGTAACCGCGGGCACTCGCTGTTTTGTCATCGGAGAAGCAGGGTTGGTCGAAGCACTCTTGAAAGTGGGCTTAGAGGTTACCCAAAGCGAGGGTGACGACATCCAGTACGTTGTCATCGGCATGGATCGGCAACTCACCTACGAAAAGTTGAAGATCGCCACACGCGCCATTCTCAACGGAGCACACTTTATCAGTACCAACGCCGATCCCATTTACATGGATGGCGATGGCATCATCCCCGCTTCAGGTTCGATACAGGCTGCTTTGGAAGTTGCAACAGGAATTAAGGCAAAAATGACCGGCAAACCTGAGCCGGCAGGATTTCTACTGGCACTCAATCAATTAGGGTGTTCTGCTGAAGAAACGGGTATGCTGGGCGATCAACCGGAAATTGACCTGCTTGGTGCATCCAGAGTAGGCATCAAGACATTCTTGATTCCCTCATCATTAACCCAACTGACTTCACCGAAAGGATTTCTAGTTAAACCAGACGATATCTTCAAAAGCACTTTAGACTTTTACCAAGCATGGATGCGGAGGCGTTCATGAAAGATGAATGGCTCACAAGCCAACGCACTGATGAACGCTTGTCCTTCCCATATCGGGGATAAAAGGAGAACCCGGATGAAACAAGCAGTTATGACTGCTCCCGGCGAAGTCGTATTCCGCGAGATCGATTCACCTAAGCCAGGACCCGGTGAGGTGCTCCTGCGCATTCAACTCATTGGCATATGCGGCTCAGATATGCACGTCTATCACGGAAAACATCCCTACACTAATTATCCGGTCGTTCAAGGTCATGAATTCTCTGCCATTGTGGAACAGGTTGGAGAAGGCGTGACAAACTTAAAACCCGGCATGAAAGTGACCTCCATGCCTCAAATCTATTGCGGCAAGTGCGCCCCCTGTCGACGTGGTGACTACCAAATCTGTGATCAATTGAAGGTGCAGGGCTTCCAAGCCCCTGGCTGTGCACAGGAACTCTGGTTGACCAGTGTAGAGAAGGTTGTACCCCTACCGGATGATTTCACCATCGAACAAGGCGCCATGGTGGAACCCCTGGCAGTGGGGGTTCATGCTGTCAGACGTGCCGGTAAACTTGCTGGAAAAAATGTTGTCGTCTTAGGCGCCGGACCTATCGGCAACTTGCTTGCGCAAGTTGCCGCCGCCGAGGCAGCCAAGGTGCTCATCACCGACATCAGCGAGTACCGCCTCGAACTGGCAAGCAAATGCGGGATTCAACTGACCTCCAACCCGAAACAAGAGAGCCTGAAAGATGCCGTGAGACGTGCCTTCGGAGCAGATGGCTTTGAGGTTGCCTTTGAATGCGTAGGTGTCGAAAAGACCATGGAAGATGCCATCGAGAACATTCAAAAGGGTGGCACGATCGTGGTCGTTGGCGTCTTCGGTGAAAAGCCCTGCATCAATCTGGGTTTCGTCCAGGACCGCGAGCTGAACATCAAAGGCACTTTGATGTATCAAGCACAAGATTACCATAAAGCCATAGAACTCATCGCCACGGGAAAGGTAAACGTACAACCCTTGATCTCGAAGGTGTTTCCCTTCATCCAATACCTCGAAGCCTACCGATATATTGACCAACAAGGTGATAAAACGATGAAGGTTTTCGTAAAGGTTGCCCAGAGTTGATGTAAATGGTTAATTCCGCATCAACCTCTTTGCGAATAGTATGGTTCGAAAAAAGGAACAAGCCACTTTTAACCCACCTATGAACACCCTTATTTTATCAAGGAGGTGCTTTCATGGCACAAAAGATTGGAGATTATGAGATATTGTTCCATTGGAGTCGATTGGAATGGATTTTCCCCGATAAAAACATGGAAGGCGAATTTTACGAGAAAGAATATTGGAAAGGCGCTATGCCAGCCGGCTTCAAGACCGATGCAGATGGCAATTATTATCTCTCTGTGCCTCGATGGGCGCCGGGCATTCCAGCCACTGTGAATAAAATCGTCATCGTAGATGGCAAGCCCATGCTCGAAGCCTACCCAAGTTGGGAAATGAACCGCATTAGAGAACCGCAAGCCCTCCAATCTGTGCTCGGTTGGGAGATTGATGAACTGGGGCGCGCCTGGTTCTTGGATCAAGGTCACATCGAGGGCAAACCCTGCGTAGATGGCGCACAGAAAATTGTGTGCTGGGACATCAAGCGTAACGAACTCGTCGAATCAATCCCTGTACCCCATGAAATCGCTTCCTACCAAGCCTCTTTTCTCAACGATTTGGTCGTAGATAATTACAACGGCTTTGTCTATATTGCCGATTCGGGCATTTATACCGACCCGTTGGAAGGCGGTCTGATCATCTATAACATGAAGACGAAACAACTGCGCCGGGTATTACACCAACACTACAGCACTCAAGATGCCCCCGGCTTCTGGTTCAAGATCGCCGGAAAGCCGGTCTGGCGAGACCGCCCAATGCGCACCGGCGCCGATGGCATCGCTCTTTCAGCCGATCGCAAGACGCTCTATTGGTGCCCCCTCACCGCAAGAAACTTGTATTGCATTGATACTGCTCTCCTACAAGATTTCGACACACCCTTGGAAGTCATCGAAAACGCTGTGAGAGATTTGGGGGATAAGGGCACCAATACAGACGGCATGGGCGCAGATAACAAGGGGTTGATTTACTACACCATGCTGGAAGGACAAGGCATCGGCATTTACGACCCTAAGAGCGGTACCTTTCGCACCTTTGTTACCGATGAACGCATGATTTGGGTGGATGGCATGACCTTCGATAACAAGGGCTACCTGTTATTCAATAGTAACCGCCTACATGAGTTATTCGGCGGTGAATTGGATTGGGAAAATGAATACAACCTGATCGTCTGGAAAGCCTTTTTAGGAGAGGGTGTTAAGTCTTATCTGTATTACTTTCAAAGTTCATGAACGATAAAGAATTCATCTTAGCCATAGACATTGGAACAGGGGCTACCAAAGCCATTGCATTTGACGTTGACCTTGGTATTTTCTCCATGGTTAGAAAGCATTACCCCATCCTCGTACCCCAAAAGGGGTGGAGCGAGCAAGAGCCCGGGGTGATATGGGCTGCCGTCCTGCAGGCAATGCGAGAGATTGTCTCTTCGCTGCCCAATGGATCGCACGTTTTGGGCATTTCCTTTTCATCACAGATGTACAGCGTCCTGGCAGTCAACTCACAGGGCGAAGCACGAAGCCATTCATTGACCTGGTCTGACACCCGCGGCGCAAAGATTGCCCAGGAGATTCGTCGCCTTCCGGAAGCCCGGCAAATCTACCAAAACACCGGCGATCCCATAGATGCCATCTATCCATTGACCAAAATCCTTTGGCTGCAAAGGAATTGCGTTCTACCTTCAGACGTGCGCTTCATCTCCATCAAGGAATATGTGCTATACCAACTCACACGGCAATTCATCGTGGATTGGTCGGTCGCCTCGGCGAGCGGGTTATTCAACGTTAAAACCCAACAATGGGATGAAGCAGCCTTATCCCTGCTCCATATCACCCCGGCTCACCTCTCAGAACCGGTCTCACCACGCTTCATCTTTCGTGGCTTGGATCGCCAAGTGGCTAGACAAATTGGCGTACCCACTGATACTCCTTTGATCATTGGTGGGGGCGATGGACCTCTCGCAAGCCTTGGAGTCGGCGCCTTCTCCCCTGAAGTTGCCGCGGTAAATGTCGGTTCGAGTGCTGCTGCTCGCTTGATTGTAAACGAACCGTGGATTGACCCGGATGGAAAGTTGTACACCCAAATGGCGGACGAGGATCGCTGGGTGGTCGGTGGGGTGGTGAGCAGCGGGGGAGTTGTCTTCGAGTGGTTTGTGAACCGCTTCCTTGCCGAAACAACCGACCTCACTCCAAAAGAGCGTTCGGAATGGGAAGGAATGTATATAGCAGCAGACCAATGGGCTGCTGAGGTTCCTCCAGGTGCCGAGGGTATGCTCTTCATCCCATACCTGGGTGGTGAGCAATGCCCGGGCTGGAATCCGGATACTCGCGGCGCTTTCTGGGGTCTAGATTTTCGGCATCAGCGCGGTCACCTAGTTAGGGCAGTTTTAGAGGGCATCACCTTTTCAATCTACCGTGTTCTTGAACGCATTCAAGACATGCTCGCATTGCAGTTCGATGAGGTGCGAGTGACCGGAGGATTGACCTCCTCAACAACGTGGCTACAAATTGCAGCAGATGTGTTCGGCTACCCCATTGCTGTACCCGATACAACGGAAGGTTCAGCAAGAGGCGCTGCCATTTTGGCACTGCTCGCCTTGGGTGTGAAATCCAACCTCGAAGATTTGACCGAGCAGTTTAGATGGAAAAACCGTGTGCTACCTCGCCTGGATGTTCACAATCTTTACCGAAACCATTATGAGAGATTCCTCAACCTATTAACCTGTGCCCAATGAAATGGAGACTTTCGTATGATAAGAGGCTCTTTAGTTCCAAACATAACCTTTTTCGATGCTCAGGGCAACCTGGATAGAGAAAAAACGCGGTGGCATATGCGGTGGATGTTTGAAAAGGGTGTAGATGGGTTGTTTCTGACCGGTTCCTACGGCGCCGGTCCAATGATGAGCCTTGAGGAACGTGTCGAAGTCTTTCGTATCGCCAAAGAAGTTGCTTCTGAATTCCCCGGAAAAGTCCTACTGCCTCATGTGGGTTGCATAGATACTCAATCCACGATAAAACTGGCTAAGGCAGCTGAGCAAATTGGCGTAGACGGGATCGGCGCAGTCCCCCCTTACTATTACAAACACAGCGAGGATTTGATCATTCAATATTATAAAGAAATCATTGAAAGTGTCCGCACCCCAGTCTATGCTTATAATAACCCGGAAACATCCCGTTTCTCCTTTTCTTTCAACACCGTGCAAAAATTGCAACAACTCGGTCTAGCCGGGATGAAAGATAGCCAGTTGGATGTAGGTTTCGTCAGCAGCGTGTACTACGATGCGAAACTCAACCGTAAGCCTTTTGAAGTTATCCTAGGAACTTCTAAGGGTTGGCTTCCCTTTTATTACATGGGTATTCAAGCCATGATTGCCGGAATGGACAATTATGCCCCTGAAATCATCACGGCTCTGGTCAAATGGACATTTGCGGGAGAACGAGATAAAGCAGAGAAGGCATATCTCGTCATGATGGATTTGAGCCGCAAGATGCACTTCACCGATAGCACCATCGTCTCTCACATGGCACTCTACGCACGCGGCTTCGATGGAGGCTACCCGCGCAAGCCGATGATCCTGCCAGAATTTAGCCACCCCAAATACAAGGAAATCTATGAGTGGTTGAAGAGCAGTTTCGAGCAACTCAATATTGAATTGGAAATGGGTGAATTCCGAATCCCGGCTTTGTGATATGAACAGAAACGATCTCCCTTGGGTCCTCGGCATTGACTTGGGGACGGGAAGTTGCAAAAGCGTGGCGGTAGACTTGCAGGGTCAAGTGCTGGGCTTTGGCATCGGTGAATACGATGCAGGAAGTGTAACAGAGAGATGGAAGGAACAAGACCCAGAGAGATTGATCCAAGGCATGGTGCATTCGGTACGCACCTCTCTAGACCAAGCCCATATATCACCCGAGAATTGCCAGGGCATCAGCCTTGGGGGTGCAATGCATACCCTCATGGCAATCAATCAAAAGGGTCAACCTCTCACCGGCATCATCACCTGGGTAGATGACCGCGCTGCACCTCAGGCACAGGAAATCCGTTCCGCCCCGTTCGCCAAAGACCTGTATCAAAACACGGGCTGTCCGGTGCATTGCATCTATCCGCTCTATAAAATCATCTGGCTTAGGCAGACCTGTGCAGAGAACTTCAAAAGGGCAAGTCGTTTCGTCTCTGCTAAAGAATACATTCTATGGCGATTAACCGGTGAGTTCATCGTGGATCCTGGGATCGCCGCGGGTTCTGGATTGCTTCACATAGACGGGCTAAGATGGGATGAACAAGCTTTGGAACTGGCAGGCATAGAGCCAGGGCAGTTATCCAACTTGAAAAACCCATTGTATACCCATTTAGGGATAGATAACGAACTAGCAGCCGCAATGGGACTTACCCCAAATGTCAGGGTCGTGTTAGGCGCCTCCGATGCGGTCAATTCGAGTTTGGGTGCTGGCGCTACCCAAGCCGATTTGGCAACATGCATGATCGGTTCAAGCGGCGCATTCCGCATCGTTAGCCCAACTCCATTGTTGGATGAACAAGCACGCATTTGGTGCTATGCTATTGATGGTCAACATTGGTTAGTGGGGGGTGCGATCAACAATGGTGGTCTCGCCATGAATTGGTTGTGTGACTTATTGAAGTGCCCTCCCTTGGAACAGTGTAGCAGTTCATCCATCTCCGTAGATGAATTGATTCGCCTTGCCAGTGAGGTACGTGCAGGAGCCGAAGGGCTGATCTGCCTGCCTTTCTTCGCCGGAGAACGAAGTCCCAATTGGAATATGAACGCACGCGGGGTATTCTTCGGTCTCTCGCTCGAACATGAACTTAGGCACTTAGCACGTGCTTTGCTGGAAGGAGTAGCCTATCGCCTGCGCAGTGTGAAGGATGCGCTGGAAGAAAATGGGTGCGTCATCCGCCAAATCAGGGCATCGGGTGGATTCACTCGCTCGGATGTGTGGTTGCAAATCATCACCAATGTGATGAATCGATCCTTGGTCGTACCTCGGTGGGGTGAGACATCGAGTCTGGGAGCAGCCTTCTGGGTCCTGTTGGCGATAGGTGCAGTGAAAAACCTAGAATCATTACAACCCCTGGTCGGCTTAGGGGCTTCTTATGAACCACTGACATCAGATGCAGTATTGTATGATCAACTTTACCGCATCTATCAAGAGATTTACCGTTCCTCGCAAAATGCCTTCAGCCAATTGCAAGCCTTCAAACCCCAACAGGATAAAGCACACCTCGCTTGACCACTGCTTGGACGAGATTCGTACCAAAGCGATAGCCTAAGTGACGATAGTCCGAAACCGAAAGGATGAGCACATCGGCTTGTTTACCGGGTTCCAACGAACCCACCTGTTCTGCCCGCCCAATAGCAGCGGCAGCATTGATGGTTGCCGCCGCTATGGCTTGAGCCGGTGTAAGGCGCAAATAGCGACAGGCTAAGGCGATCACAAACTGCATGTTGCCACACCAAGCAGTCCCCGGATTGAAGTCACTGGCAATTGCAAGAATTCCACCGGCTTGAAGTATTTCATGTGCAGGTGTGTAATGGGATTGCGCTAAGCCGAAAGGGGTGCAGGGCAAAGACACGGCTACGGTATTGCTTTTGCCCAGCAGGGCAATTTCAGGTACGGAAGTGGTGACCAAGTGATCTGCAGAGATAGCCCCCAACTCCACAGCGAGGGCAGTGCCTCCCAGGTTTTCGAATTCATCGGCGTGGATTTTGAGCGGAAACCCAAGGGAGCACGCTTGCTGTAAAATGCGCCGCGACTGCTCTAGGTTGAAAGCACCCCGTTCACAAAAGACATCCACAAAGGGCAAAGAGCGATGAGGAGCATTTGCTATCCACCAATGGCGCACTGTGGGTAACATGATTGCACAAAGATGGTCGGTATAGCCTTCATCATCCCCCTCAAACTCAGGAGGAACGGCATGTGCTCCCAAGAAAGTGATTGCCAAATCGAGTGGACCTTCCTGGTCGAGTTGTAAGAGAGCCTGCAAGAGGCGCAGTTCGCTTTCGGTCTCCAATCCGTATCCGGTCTTCGCTTCAGCGGTCGTTGTGCCGTGGATGAACATCGAACGCAACCGGGGACGTGCTTCAGCAAGTAAGGTTGGAAGGGAGGCAGCCCGTGTCGCGCGCACTGTGGAGAGAATCCCACCTCCAGCAGCCAATATCTCCAAATAGGTCCTTCCTTGCAAACGCATTTCAAATTCCACCGCACGATCACCTGCCCAAACGAGGTGTGTATGGCAATCTACAAAACCGGGCATTACCACACATCCTTTGGCATCCACCATGTCCTCATCAGGATAAGCAGCGCATAGTTCTCTGCTTTCGCCAACCGCCTCGATCTGACCTTGGCGGATGAGCACGGCTCCTTTGGGAATGATGTTCAAACGCCCCAAATCTTCGCCTCGTTGGGGACCACCGGCAAGGGTGAGCAATTGTGAAGCAGAATGGATGAGCATATCGTTTGGTTGAATTGACCTTCCACTCAAGATGAAGGCGTTGCTACATAGTGTATCACATGGCTCATGAAAAATGTGCTTGACAAGCATAGCCAAATGATGATATGATAGTTTTAGTCAAAAGAACTTAGTTTTACCCAATAAAACTTTTGATATGAACTCCATTGCCCGATCGCGCTATAACATCGAAGCCTTGACCCGCGGTCTGGAAATTTTATCTTTGTTCAGCACCGACAGACCTGCACTCAGCCTGATGGAGGTTGTCGCCGCGCTGAAGATCAACAAGAGCACCGCTTATCGCGTTCTTTCCACCCTCCAAGCATTAGGATACCTCGAACGAGACCCCTCCACACGGCGCTATCGCCCCTCCCTGAAAGTGCTCGAACTGGGCTTCACTGCCCTCAATAGTCTGGAAGTGCGCCAGGTTGCCCACCCTCACCTCGAACGACTAGCCCAAGAGGTCAATGAAACGGTCAGCCTAGGCGTGTTAGACGGCTTGCGCGTGGTATATATTGACCGTGTGCGCAACCGTTCCATCGTAGGAGTGGTATTAGGGGTTGGCTCACACGTTTCTGCTCACTGCACCGCGCTAGGAAAGGTCTTATTGGCATACTTACCCAGAGAGGAACTCGAAGCGCGTCTGACTCAAAGTAACTTAACTGCTCTTACCCCACGCACAATCGTGGACCCGTTCAAACTCTTGGAAGAATTGGAACACATTCGTCAGTGCGACTACGCGATCAATGATGAGGAATTGGCGGTCGGCTTGCGAGCAGTCGCCGCACCGATTCGCGACCTTACCCAGAAAACGGTTGCTGCCATCAACGTTTCCGGTCCAGTGACGACGATCAGCCTCCGGCGACTGAAAAGCGAACTGGCTCCAGCCGTCCTCGAAACGGCTGCCCAGATTTCCGCCGCCCTCGGCTATACCCCCAAAAGTGGAGTCAAAGAGGATGGATTCTGCTCTGACCGGCGTGCGCGTGATTGATTTTTCACGTGTATTAGCAGGTCCCTTCTGCACCATGCTCTTGGCAGATTTGGGTGCCGAGGTCATCAAGATCGAACATCCCGTGGGCGGCGATGAAACACGTCAATGGGGTCCTCCCTGGCTCAATGGGCAAAGCGCCTACTATCTCAGCATCAATCGCAATAAGCGCAGCCTTGCCCTCAACCTAAAACACCCCCGCGGCTTGGAGATTGCTAAACGGTTGATTTCCACCGCAGATGTGCTGGTTGAAAATTTCAAGGTTGGCACCATGGCGCAATTCGGGTTGGATTACGCCACCCTTTCTCAACAACACCCCGACCTGATTTACTGTAGCATCACCGGGTACGGACAGACGGGTCCGGATTGTGAGCGCCCTGGTTATGATTTCATCATCCAAGCCGAGGGAGGGGTGATGTCCATCACCGGACCTCCAGAAGGTCCTCCCTACAAGGTTGGGGTGGCCATTGTGGATATCACCGCCGGACTTTACGCTAGCCATGCCATCTTGGCAGCGATCTATTATCGCCAACAAAGCGGTCGAGGTCAATACATTGATGTTGCGTTGCTCGATTCGCAAGTCTCCTGGCTGATCAATGTGGCAGAGAATTACCTCGTCTCGGGTGAGCCACCGAAACGCTATGGTAACGCACACCCGAACATCGTTCCATACGAGGTCTTTGAGACTGCAGACGGTTACTTAGCCCTTGGCGTAGGCAATGACAAACAGTATCAACGTCTATGCGAATTGGCAGGACGCTTAGATTTGTGGGAGGATGAACGCTTCCATACCAATCCAGCACGTGTGACCCACCGCACCACGCTCATCCCTCTCTGGCAAGAGGTGTTTCGTACCCGTTCAACCGCCCTCTGGATTGAAGCACTCAATGCGCACGGCATCCCCGCCGCACCCATCAATGACCTTCCGGCTGTGTTTCGTCATCCACAGGTGCTCGAACGCCAGATGTTGCAATACATCACCCATCCTCAGATTGGCAACATTCCGCAAATCGGTCCGGTGGCTAAACTCTCCAAGACACCTGCGCGCATTGACCGCCCCCCTCCCACCCTAGGTGAACACACGCGTGAGATCTTATGCAAGGAATTAAACCTCAGTGAAGAAGAAGTTGCCACATTGCAGAAAGAAGGTGCAATTGGATGTGGCGAGAATAGGTGAATCGGAAAAAGATGCCATACAATGAACCATGGCATCCCCATTTCGGGAAAGGAGGTAAGATAGAAGGGCAAAACAAAGGTAAAAACAAACCATCTAGGCAGGAGGTATTCGTGAGACTTGGGTAGCCCTTATCGGTATCTGGTGTTGGTAAAAAAGCAAGAGCAGATTTATAGACCTAACCAAACCCTTTACAAATTCGGAGTCACACCAGAGACCTAAGAAAGGAGCGTGTTCAAATGGCTGAATACAGAGGCAACGATTTCATCGCCGAATATCTCATCAAAGAGAAGATCCCTTATGTCATGGGCTATGCGGGGCATGGTGCGATTGGTTTGCTAGACGGCATTTACGACCGCACCGACAAGATCAAGGTCATTTGGCCGCGCGTGGAGCAAGCTGCCGGCTTCATGGCGGATGTTTACTTCCGCCTGACCGGTGTGCCCATTCCAGTCTATGCCTCCACCGGTCCCGGTCCGATGAACCTGACCATTGCCATCGCCAACGCCTTCTATGATTCCTCCGCCTTCCTCGTAATCACCGGTCAAGTGACCACAGACCAATTTGACACCGGTGCCCTCCAGGAGGAATATCGCTACTTCCCAGGCGATTTCCCCTCCGTGGTCAAGCCGATTGTCAAACACTCTTGGCAAGTGCGCAAGGTCGAAGATTTAGCCAGATACTTGCCCAAGGCATTCAAACTGATGCGCAGCGGTAGACCCGGACCCTGTCACCTAGACATGCCTTACGATCTCTACATCAAGAAAGCCGAAGTGGACGTGCCTGAACCCGAGCAATGGTCGCAACCCATGGCTTGGCGTACACCGGCATCCCCTGAAGCGGTTGAGAAGGTCTTAGATATGCTGGTCAAAACGCCGCGCGCCCTCATCCTAGCCGGCGGTGGCGTGATGATCTCCGGCGCAACCGAGGAACTCAAAGCCCTAGCGACCTACTTGGAAATCCCCGTCTATACCACCTTGATGGGTAAGGGCGTCATGTCCGAATCCGATGCCCTCTATCTAGGGGTGGCGGGTTGCTGGGGTGACTACCCCGCCGCAGAAGCGGCACGCAATGCCGATCTGATCCTGGCAATCGGTGCACGCTTCAGCGACCTGCATTGCGCCTCCTGGCTGCCAGGCTACATCTATAACATCCCACCCACTAAACTGATCCAGATAGATATAGATGTGAGCGAGATCGGGCGTAACTACCCCGTTGAATTAGGCATCGTTGCCGATGCCAAAGCCTTCCTCGCCCAGTTGTTAGAAGTCGCCAAGGCAAAGGGATTGCGGCGCAATGGCAAAGCCTGGCTGGATGAGGTATACTCTTATAAGACCGAATGGCAGAACTTTAAGTCACCCTATGCCAGCAACAACGAGGTGCCCATTGACCCACGCCGAATCTTACTGGATATGCGTCGCGTCGCCCCTGACGATACCATTTTGGTCGCCGATGTGGGCAACAACCAAGCCTGGGTCGAACAGTACTGGGCGACTCCAAAACCCAAGACCCATATCTCACCAGGGGGCTTTGCTGCCATGGGCTTTGGCGTATGCGGTGTACTGGGTGCCAAGTTGGCACGCCCCGATTCGCCTTGCGTCAACGTCTGCAGCGATGGTGGCTTCATGATGACGCCTCACGCCGTTGCCACAGCGGTAGAGTACGATCTACCGGTCGTCTGGGTGGTCTTCAACAACTACTCTATCGGTTGCATTCGCGACCTGCAACGGTTCTACCTCGATGGGCGCGAGATCGGCACCTCATTCATGAAGGTGAAGACCGGCGAGTTGTGGAATCCGGATTTCGCCAAGATGGCTGAAGCCATGGGCGGACAAGGCATCCGCATTGAGAAGCCGGGCGATTTCGCCGATGCCTTCGAGCACGCCCTCAAAAGCGGAGTGCCCACCGTGTTGGATGTCATCATCAATCGTGATACACCCGTGCCGATCACCGGTACCTGGCAAATGCCGCCTATCCCGGCAGCGGAGCCAACTTTCGGCAAGCGCAAAGTACGAAAATGAAACCAACCTTCGATAACTGACTCCCGTCTGGGGACGAGCATTCGCCTGTGAAGCGATGCTCGTCCCACCTCTCAGGAAAAACGATGGTCATTCAACGCAACGACACAATTTATCCTTTCACCGCGATCGTCGGTCAAGAGCAAATGAAGACCGTCTTGCTATTGAACGCCATCTCACCGGAGATCGGCGGAGTGTTGATTCGCGGCACGAGTGGAACGGCAAAATCCACTGCCGTTCGCGGGCTCGCCGCCCTCTTGCCGATGGTAAATGTCGTGGCAGATTGTCCCTTCCAATGTGACCCATATGACGCCCGCACTCAGTGCGCCTCCTGTCAGGAGCGAGCGGCGCGTGGTGAAGCCCTTCCCATCGTACGTCGCCCCCGCCGTCTGGTCAACCTGCCCCTCAATGCCACCGAAGACCGCGTAGTGGGCACCCTCGACATCAGCCGCGCCTTGCGAGAGGGCATCAAAGCCCTCGAACCCGGTCTACTTGCCGAAGCCAACCGTGGCATCTTATACATTGACGAAATCAACCTGCTCGATGATCACATCGTGGATATCTTGCTTGACGCTGCTGCCCTAGGGGTGAACATCGTCGAACGGGAGGGTGTTTCCATCTCGCACCCGGCTCGATTTCTGCTCATCGGCACCATGAACCCCGAAGAAGGAGAACTACGCCCTCAAATCGCCGACCGAATCGGTCTGCAAGTGGAAGTCACCAGCCTGACAGAGGACGCACAGCGCGTTGAAGTCATGAAGCGGTGGGAGGCATTTCTAAGAGACCCACATGAGTTCACCGCCCAATATCAAGACAAGCAGGAACAACTGAAACATGCCATTGCGCAGGCGATCGAACTCCTCCCACACGTCACTCTCTCCGAGAAACTCTATCGTTCGATTGCTCATCTGACGCGCACCTTCGGCGTGCAAAGCCATCGCGCCGACCTGACCATTTTGCAATGCGCTAAGGCATTGGCTGCATTCGACGGTCGCAGCGTGGTGCAACCTGAGGACATCCTCGAAGCAGCCACCCTTGCGCTTGGGCATCGCGTGCCCTATGATCCTTTCGTTTCCGGTCCTCAATTGGATACCTCGACATTACGTCGCCAATTGGAAGATTTTCTGGAGACGACCATCGAGGTAAAAAAAAAGAATCGAATGGAGATGATGGGGAAGCCATAGATATCTCCCTCACTTTGCCTTACACCACGGAGATTGCAGAGGAAAAACTAGAAATCCCACAGGTGTTCAAACTGAAACGCCAACGTATCGCAACCATTTACTCGACGACCGGCAAACGCCATAGAGAGGTTGTTGGTTATCGGCGCGGCAAATATTCGCGTTTTAAATTCCCGAAAGGAAAACCCAGTGATATTGCACTTGATGCCACCCTGCGCGCAGCTGCCGCGCGTAGAGTAAGGCAATCCACCCGTAAACTGCAAGTGCAACCGCAAGACCTTCGAGAGAAGGTGCGACGCCATCGCTCTCCTTATGTCATCGCCTTTGTGGTAGATAACAGTTACTCCATTCACGTCGAAACCACATTGGAACGCACCAAAGGCGTCGTCCTGGAACTATTACGAGACGCTCATATCCACCATGACAAGGTTGCCCTGGTCACCTTTCGCCATAGCCGCCGTGCTGAGGCGGTTGTTTGCCTACCGCCCACAACCAGTTACGTCCTGGCACTGGAACGCTTGCGCAAAATTCCTCTCAGCGGCTCAACACCACTCCCCGATGGCATTCGCAAAGCCTATCACCTACTGCGCCAGGAACGTATCAAATACCACAATGCCATACCGGTGATGGTCATCATCAGCGATGGTCTGCCGAACATACCCATCCAACCCGGTGCAAATCCCTACGAAGAGGTCGCCATGCTCTGCCGCCATCTGCACTGGGAGAACATCTCCACCATCATCGTGGATACGGAACCCATCGGGAGTGCAGCAAATCGCAGCAATTGCCGCCAAATGGCTGCCCTGAGCCAAGGGAAATACCTGACACTTCGTCAGTTGACGCACCAATCCATCGTCCAAGCCTTGCGTTTTGAGAACGAAGGAAAGCCATCTCCCCCCTCACCCTTACCTCGGGAGGGCAATACCCCGGAGGAGATTCCATGACTCAAACAAACGAACCACAGGCACCGGAAGAGAGACTTTCGAGATTCTTCCAGCCTGAGCAGGAGCCTCACCAAAGCCTGCTCCTGACGTTCCTCGATGCACATCTCTTGTTCGGCGAAAACGCTTTGCCAATTGATGAACTTCAGCCCTTTTTCAAGGCATGGTATCCCCATCATGACTTGGATGAGGTATTATCCACCTTGATCCAAGCCGGGCTGATCCAGGCAATCTCGAAAGACAGATACACAATTCCCGAAGACCGGCGTCTTCGGCTAGCCAAACAATTGGGCAACGCCCTCGAATCCAAGATGACACTGTTGCCCGATGAACTCCTCTCTCTGCAATCCTTGATGGAAGGCTTTGGACGGTACTGCCATGAGGAGGGGATTGGTCATATCGAAATTTCGTCCACGAGAGAGATGATATGTGGACGAATGCTGCACTACAAAGGGCGAGAGCATTGGATACTCCTTCGTCCTTCCCTACTGTACTATAATGTGCCACCAGAAGGGTATCTATTGGTGCTCTGTCGAATTGCCGAAGCGGCGATCGAAGCCATCGCTGACCTGCTCGTTGCCAAGACGAATTTGCGCAATCGCCTCGCCCTGTGCGACCTGCACCACGCTCAAAAGGTCAACCTCACACGAAGCGATTTGTTCGTCCATTTCGAACGGTATCTACGCCGGGTTTACGGTGTGCGTCTCATACCCGTGCCCGAATTTACACAAGCCCTCATTGATAGGGGCATGCTCACTCTGGATAAAGGATAAAATCAAGCGATTTTACTCAACAAGGAGGCTTCTATGGATTTCCGATTGACTGCCGAACAAGAACTCTTCAAAAACACCTTGCGTGAACACTGCACCAAATACATCGAACCCATCTCACGCGAACTAGATGAGAAAGAGGCTGGCATACCCGATGAAATCATCAAAGGGTTAGCCGAATTGGGTGTCTTCGGTTTGACCATTCCAGAAAAATACGGTGGCTCTGCACCCGAAGGAGAGGAGATCACCTATGCTAACATCGCCATACAGGAAATTGCCCGTGCCGAGATGAGCATGGCTCTGCCCGTTTATACGCTATTGTGCATCGGATGGGGCTTTCTCATCACCAAGTATGGCACCGAACGCCTCAAACAAGAGGTGCTACCTAAGGTCGCCGCCGGCGATTACTTTGTCGGCATCTGCACCACAGAGCCAGGTGGAGGCTCAGATGTGGCAAACATCAAGACCAACGCAGTGTATAAAGACGGCAAGTTCGTCATCAACGGTGAGAAACTCTACATCAGCGGCGTTCTAGAAGCATACGAGCAACGCGATGGTGGTCATCTTACCTTGGTGCGCACCGACCCACAGGCAGGGCACCGCGGTTTCACCTTCATCTTCATTCCCGCCCGACTCCCCGGCGTTTCCTACACCGTGCTTAAAGATATCGGTCGGATGGCGCTATCCACGGGCGGGTTCACCTACAAAGACGTTGAGGTGCCCGAATACTGCGTCATCGGTGAGGTGAACCGTGGCTTTTACATCAACATGGAGGGGTTCAATATCGCTCGCATCTTGGTCGCTTCCGCCTGTGTGGGAATGGCAGAGAGAGCCCTGGAACTCTCACGCGATTACACCAGCCAACGCATCATGTTCGGTCAACCTCTGGCAAAGTTCGAAGGCATCTCCTTCGAAATCGCCGAAGACCATGCCCGGCTTGAACAACTCAAACTCTTCCTGCAATATACCGCTTGGGCAGCAGATATGCTTTATAAGGAACCTGATTTCATGACCCACCGACAACTCAGTCGCCTGGTCTCCATCTGCAAAATGGAAGCCCCGATGCTCGCATCGGACATTGCCCGAAGGGCAATGATGCACCATGGCGCCTTTGGCTACACCCAAGATTGCCCTCTAGGGCGCGCCCTGCGTGGTGTGCTCTCCTATGTCGTTGGGGCTGAGGGTGGTTACCACATCCAAAAGTTGATCATCGCTCGCGAGTATATTGGCGATGTCGCCATTCCCTACCGCTAAACCTCCATCCGTAAGCCCATATCTATCCACAACGCTGAGGTAACATGGCGGTAGAGAAGGTCGAAGTCGTCATCGTCGGAGCAGGCTTGGCGGGACTAGCCGCGGCGTATCTCCTGGCAGAGGCAGGGTGCGAAGTGTTGGTCGTCGAACGCGGCGACTACCCAGGTAGCAAAAATGTCACCGGTGGTCGTCTATATTTGCAACCCGTGCAACCTTTCCTTGCCGACCTTTTGGAGGATGCCCCTTTTGAACGTCGCGTTGTCAAAGAACGCCTGACGATGGTATCTCCGAGCACCTCCATCACCCTCGAACTCCAAAGCAGCCGCTTTTGCCAAGACCCGTCGCACAGTTACACCCTCTTGAGAGCAACCTTCGACCAGTGGTTGGCTGACAAGGTCAGTGAAAAAGGTGCTTTGGTGGTGCCGGGATACAAAGTAGATGACATCATCATCGAAAATGGTCGTGTGTTAGGAATCCGCGCCGCGGAGGCGGAGATTTACGCCAATGTCGTCATCGCTGCAGATGGTGCGCTCTCCTTCCTCGCCGAAAAGGCGGGCTTGCGACCGCCTCACAATCCGCACCACTTTGCCCTGGGCATCAAGGAGGTCGTCGAAATGCCTGCCGAGAAAATCCAAGAGCGCTTTGGGCTGGCAGAGGGGCAAGGCACTGCGCAACTCTTCTTCGGCGCGATTACTGCGGGAATGATGGGAGGCGGCTTCCTCTACACCAATCGCGCCAGTCTCTCCTTGGGGCTGGTGATCGGCATACACGCTCTGATGGCAAAGCAGCCTCCCATTCAACCCCATGATTTAATGGAAGCCTTTAAAAACCGACCAGAGGTGCAGTGCCTCATCGAGGGTGGCACTCCTGTGGAATACTCCGCTCATGCAATCCCCGAAGGCGCTTGGCGCAACATGAGAGGCTTCGTTTCCGATGGCTTCTTGGTCATCGGTGATGCAGCCGGGCTTTCGCTCAACCAGGCGGTGACGGTGCGAGGGATGGACTTGGCATTGGTATCAGGTGCATTGGCTGCCCAGGCAATCGTGGAAGCTCGCCGTAAAGACGATTTCTCGAAGCAATCCCTGGCTCTTTACCCTCGCCTGTTGCAGGAAAGTTCGGTCTATCGAGACATGGTCACGTTTCAGCATGTGCCCCACCTGCTCAGCAACCCTCGCCTGTTGACGGAATATCCTCAAACCTTCTGCGAACTCTTCGAAGAGATGTTCTGGGTTGGATCAAAACCAAAGGAGAGGCTTTCAAGCACCACTCTCAAGGTGTTGACCAAGAAGTTCTTCAACCCAATAGCGATCGCCGACCTATGGCGTCTAAGGCGATTATAGACAACGCCAACCGACCCAATTTAACCCTCTATGTTATGGAGGATGAACCTTGAACATTGATGCGAAATTGGGATGGAATGTCTTCCAAATTGATAAGGAAACGCCACACATTCACATCAACCAACAGATTTGCCAAACGCGTTGCGTCGCTCGTCCTTGCCTGCATGTTTGCCCGGCAAATCTGTACACCTTGAATGAGGGCGGAGAAATCCGGGTGGATTACGAAGGTTGTCTGGAGTGTGGTACATGTCTGATTGCTTGTCCCCAGGATGCGCTCTCCTGGCATTACCCGCGCGCCGGCTATGGCGTCCAATATCGCTTTGGATGAGGCAAGGAGGCAACCATGCACATCATCGTCTGCATGAAACAAGTGCCCGACTTGGAGAAGATACGCATCAAATCCGATACACGTCAACCCGTCTTGGAAGGTGTGCCGTGGCGGCTGGGTGATTTTGAGAAAAACGCACTCGAGGAAGCCGTGCGCATCAAAGAAAAGGATGAGGCAGTCAAAGTAACCGTCCTTTCCATCGGCTCACCGAAACTAAAGGATACCATCAAAGAAGCGCTTGCCATCGGCGCCGACGAAGCCATCCTCCTCATCGATCCTCACTTCGAGGGTAACGATGCCTCCGCTTCTGCCAAGACCCTGGCAAGAGCCATGCAAACAATCGGAGATTGCGATTTGATCTTGATGGGAGAAGGTTCAACAGACGAACACAGCGGACAGGTACCCTCTCGTCTTGCAGAATTATTGGGATGGCCACAAGTCACATATGTTCGCGAATTAACTCTGGAAGGAAGACATCTGCACGCGGTGCGCGATTTAGAAGATGCCCTCGAGGTGGTTGAGGTGGATTTGCCCGCCGTGGTCAGTGTCAATCCGGAGTTGAATCAACCGCGTCTACCACCACTGACGGCGATACTCAAAACCGCCCGCAAGCCTCTCCATATTTGGAACATTGAGGACATCGGCATTGCGCCAGACGAGGTTGGTCACGGCGCTTCCGCCATCCAAGAACTCAGCAACCTTGCTCCTCAACAAGAGCGCAAACAGGTCATCCTAGAAGGCGATGTAGAGGATGCCATCGACGAATTGATCCGAGCCCTGCAACGTGAAGGAGTGCTATCGCCATGAACAACGCATTGGTCTATTCAGAACGTCATACGCTCACCCTCGAATTGCTGACCTTTGCTCGGACGCTCCCCATATCCACCTCAGTTGCTTTGCTCGGCGAGGCACCTCGAACCTGGGCAGAGGATTGCTTCGCCCACGGTGCCCAGCGCGCTTACTTCAGCGTGCACCCGGCCTTGAGCGAGATGCAGGCAGATGTGCTTGCTTCTGCCCTGGCTCAAATTGCCTCTTTGGCTAAGGCAGAAGTCATTCTCATCGGCTCTACGCTGCGCGGTCGCGAGGTTGCCTCCCGATTGGCACAAAAGTTAAACGCTGGCTGCATCACCGATGCCAATGCGTTAGGTTACGAGGCGGATCAACTGATTGCCACCCGTTATTCCTTGGGCGGCAATACCCTCTCTACCCAGGTGATCACCTCGCCCCGAAAGGTCATTGCCGTGATGCCTCAAACCATCCAAGCGTGCCCTATGGCTGGAGAACACCCAACCGGAGAGCTGATCGAAGCCTCGCTCGATTTGAGCCCCTCTCCGGTCCGAGTGCTCGAACGGCGTCCGAAGCCAAGCGCCGAGGTGGATGTCGAATCGGCAGAGGTAGTCGTCTGCATCGGACGTGGTGTGAACGCCCAGCAAGACCTTGCCATGATCGAGGGTCTTGCTCAGGCATTTGGAGGTGTTGTGGCTTGCACACGTCCCATCTCGCACGACCGCCATTGGTTGCATGAAGAGCAAATGATCGGCATCTCCGGTAAGTCGGTCAAGCCGCGCCTCTACCTGGGAATCGGTCTATCTGGGCAAATCCAACATGCCGTTGGCATCACAGGAGCCAAGGTCATCGTCGCCATCAATCAAGACAAAAACGCCCCCATCTTCCAGATGGCAGATTACGGCATCGTTGGCGACCTCTACCAAGTCGTGCCGAAATTGCTCGAGCGCCTATCTAACACTTCGCAATGAGTTTCATTGAAATGTAAGTGGCTCGATGCGCAGGTTTTCGAGCAGTTCCGGGCACAGACCCGTGGTAAAGTTTGGGAACTCGATGCGATAGCCGCGTCCTCCCTCAAATACATGGAAGGCAAAGCGGTCCTTTCCCGGATAAGTAATGAGCGTGCCGTAAATCTGACGCAAGCGCACGTTGTCGCGCAAATTATCCCCGCTGGGGCGCAACACAATGGTGATCATGCGCACATTTTCTGCCTCTTTGGGCAAGGTTGGCGGAAGAATATAGGGAGGAAAACCGCTCGGTGAAACAGATTGTTCGGTTCGGCTAGGCTCGGTGGGAGCCAGCCCGGTAGCATCCACAGGGGGTGGTTGACCTACCTCTCCCCCATCGCTCGAGAGGGAGGACATCTCCGCTTCTGCCGCATCCGCCATCGCCTTCGAAACCTCTGGTTCAGCCGCCGCAGCAATCACTGCCCGAGCGATGTTCCAATCCGAAGGCAATGCGTGGATTTCCTCATATGCCTCCTCCGTTGGCTCGACCGATTCACCCTCCGCAGGGAGAACATTCGCCTCTTCATTATCCTCCCACTCCTCTTGAGCCACCCAATCCATACCGTCGCCCGGAAGTTCACTTGGCTCAAATGCAACTGTGATTTGTTCGTCCTGCTCTGCAACGGGGAAAGATGCTATAGCAGGCTCAGTCTCCCCCTGGGCAGAGGAGGATTGAAGCGGGATGATTTTATCCACCAGAACCTTGTGAGTAGTGCCTTCGATGTCCAAACGCCCCTCGACCATGATCACGCGATCTACTTGCAAAAAGTTGGATTGCTCCTCCCAAATGCGTGGGAAGACCACCAACTCGATCGTCCCCTGCAAGTCCTCGATGGTGACGAACCCCATGGATTTTCCCCCTTTCGTTTGATGATGGCGAACATAGGTGATCATACCGGCAACGCGCACCGTCTCCTCACCCACTTCTTCGGTCAATTGACCGGAAAAATGGGTGACAAACTCGCCCAAAAGATGCATGAAGGCATTCAGTGGATGGTCTGAAACATACAAGCCGAGTAATTCGCGTTCCCAGTTGAGTTGTTGCCGACGGGCAATGGCGGCATCTTCGTCCACCTTGGGAAGAGTGATCTGCTCCATCACACCGGTATGCGGTCCAAACAGGCTCATCTGCCCGACTTCAGCAGCGCGGAAATGCGCCGCACTGACCGAGACGATGGCATCCAAGCATTGCAACAAGGCTGAGCGCGGGGCAAAGGAATCCAACGCGCCGACCTTTACCAAGCATTCCAAGGCTCGCTTGCCAACGTGTCGTAGGTCCACCCGCCGGGCAAAGTCGTTGATGTCGGTGAACGGTTTCTCGCCACGCGCTTTCAAGATCGTCTCGACCGGAGCGTACCCAACGTTCTTAATCGCACCCAAACCGAAACGGATGGCAGATGTTCCATCCGGCAAATCCTCGATGGTGAAATCCCATCCACTGGCGTTGACATCCGGTGGCTTGACGACGATTCCCATCCGGCGGCAATCCGCGACGTATAAAGCCACCTTCTTCACATCGTTTTGGCTCACCGAGAGCAACGCGGTCATGTACTCCACAGGATAATGGGTTTTGAGATAAGCCGTTTGAACGGCAATGACTCCGTAATCGGCGGCATGCCCCTTCGCAAAGCCATAGCGGGCGAAGTCCTCCCAGTCATCGAAAATCTGGTGAGCCACCTCCTCAGAGATGCCGCGCGCTTTGGCTCCCTCGACGAACTTCTGACGTTCCTTGAGCAAGACCTCTGCCTTCTTCTTCGCCACCCCCTTTCTCAGATTATCCGCCTCCGCAGCGCTGTACCCGGCTAGGTGCATGGCAGTGTACATGATCTGCTCCTGATACACTGTGATACCATAGGTCTCTTTGAGGATGGGTTCCAGGGCAGGATGGCGGTAGGTGATCGGCTCCTTGCCGTGCATGCGATGGATGTAACTGGGAATGAACTGCATCGGTCCTGGGCGGAAGAGGGCAACCATGGCGATGATGTTCTCCAGGCTCTTCGGTTTCATCTGCATCAAGTAACGTCGCATGCCCGTGCCTTCCACCTGGAAGACTCCAGCTGTTTCCCCCCGCCCCAGCAACTCATAGGTCTCCGGGTCATCGGTGGGGATGTTGTAAAGATTGAACTTCACCCCATGGCGTTGCTCAATCAATTCGCACGCTTTTGCCATGATGGTGAGGGTTGCCAAACCGAGGAAATCCACCTTGAGCAATCCCAAGGATTCCAAGGTGGACATCTCGAACTGAGTGACGACCTTGACCGGTGTATCTTCGGTATTCCCGGTTGGGCGATGAAGCGGGATGTACTCGATGAGCGGCTTATCGGTGATGATCACCCCAGCAGCATGGGTGCCCGCATTGCGCACCACCCCTTCCATCTGCTTGGCTGTGTCGATCAAATCACGGATATAAGGGGTCGATTCGTAGAGTTTTCGAAACTCTGGCACCTCTTCCAGGGCTTGTTCAATGCTCATCGGCTTACCCGGAATGTTGGGGATGAGTTTAGCCGCCCGGTCGACCTCGGAAAGAGGGATGTCCATCACTCGACCGACATCGCGAATCGCGGCACGCGCCCCTAGGGTGCCAAAGGTGATGATCTGTGCCACTTTGTCCTGCCCGTATTTCTTCACCGCGTATTCCAACATCTTGGTACGCATGTCATCGCGAAAATCCAAGTCAATATCTGGCATGGAAGTGCGCCCGGGGTTGAGAAAGCGTTCGAAGATCAAGCCATGCTTCAGCGGATCCACCATGGTAATGCCCAAGCAATAAGCCACGATTGAGCCAGCAGCCGAGCCGCGGGCGTTATACCAAATGCCTTGTTCACGTGCATAGCGACATAGGTCCCATACGATCAAGAAGTACGTGTCGAAGCCCATCTGATGGATGACGTTCAGTTCGTGTTCCAGGCGTTGGCGCACCTCCGGGTCTTCGCTACGTGCCCCATAACGGCGTTGTACCCCTTGCTCGCATAACATGCATAAGTAAGATTGCGGCGTATATCCCTCTGGGACATCGAATGGCGGCAGATGGTAGCCTTTAGGGCTCAGGTCGAGGTGGCATCGTTCGGCAATGAGCAAGGTATTGTCAATGGCTTCGGGTAATTCGGCAAACAGGTTAGCCATTTCCTGTGGAGTGCGCAAGTAGTATGTCGTGTCCGCCATGCGCATTCGCTTGGGATCGCTGAGCACACTCCCGGTTTGAATGGCGAGCATAATGTCTTGTAATCGCGCGTCTTCTGGGTAAATGTAATGCACATCGTTGGTCGCCACAAAGCGCGCCCTGTAACGTTTGCCCCACTCCACCAAAGTCTTGTTGATGAGTGCCAACTCTGCAATCTGGTGTTGTTGTAATTCGATGAAGAAGCGGTCGGGACCGAAGACCTCATAGTACCAATCTAACCGACGTTGAGCCGCTTCGGGATTGCCCTGAAGGATCAGACGAGGTACCTCCGCCGACATGCATCCCGATGCGTATATCAGCCCTTCGGCATGTTGTGCCAGGAACTCGTGGTCAATCCGTGGATAGTAGTAAAAACCCTCCAATTGCGCTGCCGAGGCAATCTTCAAAAGATTCTTGTAGCCGGTCTCATTCTCAGCCAGCAAGAGGAGGTGGGGTGGTTTCTTATCCGTTTGGGGATCGTGTTCGCGCATGTTGCGCGCAAGGTAGGCTTCCAACCCGATGATCGGCTTGATGCCGGCTTTGGTAGCAGCATTGTAGAATTCGATCACCCCATACATGCTACCGTGATCGGTGAGCGCTAAGGCAGGCATGTTCAATTCCTTGGCGCGCTGCACCAATTTCTTGATGTTGCTGAAGCCATCTAGCAACGAGTATTCAGAATGGACATGGAGATGGACAAAGGTCATTGCGGGTTGTTTTAAGCCCCTGGAGGTTAGTCCGCCTTATCGTTGGAACGGATGAATTACCATTTGTTCAAAACTTCTTGGGATAAGGGCAATTACACTTGTTTTGGAATTATAGCATAAGGGAAGATCAAGTAGACCGTCGCTAGGCTTAAAATATTGACACTTGCAGTCTGCTATATCTCTTTCTGCGTAAAGATGGTAAAATTTGTATCAAGTTCAGGAATAAGACACAAATAGTCTGGATTGTTAGACTATGAGACTTACCAGCATCCAGAGCCAAATGGGGTTGCTTTTTGGGGCTTTCTTTCTCCTGGTCGCTGTTTCAAGCGGAGCGACCCTATGGGCGCTCGAAGCGCAAAAGCAGGATGCGTTGCTCATCAATCTGGCTGGACGCCAACGCATGTTGACCCAACAGATGACGCGGCTAACACTGGAGATCGAGAAGGAGGGGAAAGCGGCATATGAGACCGCCCTAATAGAGAGCATGGAAGCCTTTGAAAGGACCCTGTTAGCGCTGCAAGAGGGTGGTGAGGTGCCTTATGCTGCCGGGCAGGTGGTGTTCTTGCCACCCATGCATGACGATGTTGTACAGGCGCAACTTAACCAGATCGGTCTGACTTGGGAGTCCATGCGAACCTCGCTGCAAACTCTCTTGCAAGCGGAGGTGGGAAGCACCGAATTCACCGACTCCGTCCAAAGCGTGGAACGCTTATCCTCGAACTTGGTTCAACAGAACGATGCTGTGGTACGTCGCTATGAGCTCATCTCTCGTCAGAAAGTCGCCCGTTTACGGGAGGTGCAATTCGCCTTTTTCATCAGCGCGCTGGCTCTGTTGGGGATTGGAGCTTGGGTAACGCGCCATTCGATGATCCAGCCCTTGAAAACCTTGGGAAAAATTGCTGCCCGTGTTGGAAATGGTAACTTGCACACGCCAATTGAGATCGGCGGATTAGATGAGGTCAGCCACCTAACGCAGGCTTTGGATGTCATGCGCCAGCAACTCAGTCAATCTCAGGAGCAACTGCTCGCCTGGACGGTCGAACTGGAACAGCGGGTGAATCAACGCACCCGAGAGCTAGAAGCGTTGCACCAGGTCAGCCGCGAGATCATCTCCCATCTGGATTTAAAACAAGTTCTTCGTCTTGTGACAGAAAAAGCGAGAGAGTTGCTCAAAGGGGATGCTGCCCTTCTATGCCTCTTAGACGAAGCCGGTCAATTTTTGAATCTCCATGCTACCAGTGGACCAAGTGATGCAATCGCTTGCTTGAGAACCTCGGTTCAAGAGACCTTGCCATCCCGTGTGCTGGCAGTGCGCTCTGCCCTGCCCTGCACCACAGAGGGCTGTCTGGGTGTCTGTGAGATCATTGCTGCCGACTATCGCGTCAGTCACATTGCTGCGCCTTTACGATTGGGTGAACGTACCCTCGGTGCCCTCTGTGTGGGGAGTTCCAGTTCTGGCAACTTTACTGAGGAAGCAACAAGTCTGCTCACCAAATTGGCAGACAGCGCGGCCATTGCTTTGGAAAATGCCCGTCTCTACGCGCGTGCTGAACGCCTGGGCATCTTAGAGGAGCGCCAACGTATCGCCGCCGAGATGCACGATGGGCTGGCACAAACCTTGAGCTATCTGCGCATGGCTTTACGCCAAGTCCGCGATGAACTTGAACAAGGACAAGTGGAACGGGCACGGAACGCATTGCATCTCATTCAACGCGGACTAGACCAGGCTGACCGTGAGGTGCGTGCTGCCATCGAAAGCCTGCAAGAGGAGACACCCTTGCATTACACTCTCCAGGAACAACTAGCAACCCTGGCAGCCGAATTCTCCGAGCAGGGACCCTCAGTGGAGTGGTCAGCTGCCCTGAACATGCCGTTGATCTTGCCCTCGCAAGAGGCTGAACAGGTTCTACGGGTGGTGCGTGAGGCGCTCCTGAATGCACAACGACACAGCCAAGCGGAGCGCATCCGCATTTGCCTTGAACAGAACGATGGTACGCTTATGGTGATTATCGAAGACAATGGCAAGGGCTTCGACCCTGGCGCACTTGCGCTTGACAGCGGACGCCAACATTTTGGGCTGCACATCATGCGGGCACGCGCCGCTCGCCTAGGAGGTCAGATCGAGGTACAATCACGACCCGGCGAGGGGACACGTGTGGTACTGAAGTGGCCAGCGCCCCCTTTGCTTGAGAAGAACAGTTAGAAGGACCTCTATGCTACAAAAGCGCATCTTACTGGTAGATGACCACAGTCTCTTCCGTGAAGGGTTGGTAGGTATCATTACCGCCCAACCCGATTTTATTGTAGTCGGCGAAGCAGGCGATGGCATCGAGGCGATCGTCAAAGCACACCAACTTCATCCGGATTTGATCCTCATGGACATCCACATGCCCGGATGCGATGGGCTGGAGGCAACCCGTAAGATCAAGCAGGAGATGCCTGAAGTGGTGATTGTGATGCTCACGGTGCGCGACGAGGAAGAGAAACTCTTTGAGGCGATCAAAGCCGGTGCACAAGGATACCTGCTCAAGAACATCCATTCTGGCGAGATGTTGGCAATGATGCGAGCGGCGCTGCGCGGCGAGGCAGCCATCTCCCCACTGCTCGCCGGGCATATCTTGGAAGAATTCCGACGCTTGAGCCGATTGCTTCCCGAGGACTATGATGAGGAGATTGCACTCACCTCCAGGGAAAGAGATGTCTTAACCCTAGTCGCCAGCGGTGCAACCGACAAAGAAATCGCTGAGCAACTGTCTCTCAGTCTGAATACCGTCAAGACCCACATGCGCAATATCCTTTCCAAACTGCACGTCAGCAATCGAAGAGAAGCAGCCCGCCTCGCTCGTCAAAAGGGGCTGGCTTAACCGTCTCTATTTCTACCTTGCTTGCTTCCTCATCCTTAGAGTGATCTTTGGATCACTCTTTTTTCATTCCCTACATGCATTGAAGAGGGATGTCTCTTCTCTGGAATCCCATTATTCTGTAAGCAGTGAGACAATATGGATACATGTCGTGTGTTGCTCTTGTGCGATCAGCAGTTGCTCGGCGAAAGCCTTGGGCAAATCCTGCGGCAGGTGCCGGGCATGGAGTTGAGCGATTGCCTGACTCTTAATGATGATGTGTTGGAGCAACTATCCCTCTATTCACCCGAATTGCTGCTGATTGCAGAAGAGGAACCACCTCGCCCACAAGTCACTTGCCTGATTGCTAAAGTACTTGAAGCCTATCCACACCTTCCCATTATCCATATCAAACTCGAACAAAATGTTCTGCGCGTCTATACCTCCTGTGCTCTCACAGCGCGCAGCACTGATCTGATCCAAGCCATTTGCCATCTACTTGCTCGCAATTGGAGTTCGTATGACATCCATTCATCGCCGTGAATTCCTCAAACTCTCTGGAGCAGCCGCTCTCAGCCTTGCTCTTGCCCATCTCGACCTGCAAGTCTTCGAACCCGTGGACATCACCAACCCCCTGGCAACATACCCCGATCGAGAATGGGAAAAAATCTACCGCGATCAATATCGTTACGATTCCTCTTTCACTTACGTGTGCTCTCCCAATGATACTCACGCCTGCCGCCTGCGCGCCTTTGTGCGCAATGGGGTTATACTGCGTTCTGAAACCAACTACGATGTAGCCAACTACCGTGACCTCTACGGCAATCAGGCTACTCCTCATTGGCACCCGCGCGGCTGCAAGAAGGGGCAGACTTTCCATCGACGCGTCTATGGACCTCACCGCCTTAAAGGTCCACTTTTGCGCAAAGGATGGAAAGAGTGGGCAGATGCTGGCTTCCCAGAACTCACGCCAGAAAACAAGTCGAAGTACAAGTTCGATGCACGTGGGCTGGATGATTTGCTGCCCGTCTCTTGGGAAGAAGCCTATGATTACATTGCACGCGGCATGATTGCAATTGCCAAGCGATATTCGGGCGAAGAGGGGGCAGAACGTTTGCGCGCTCAGGGCTATCTGGAGGAGATGATCGTTGCCATGGGCGGTGCCGGCACGCGCACTTTCAAATGCCGCGGTGGAATGGGCTTGTTGGGTGTGATCGGCAAGTATGGAATGTATCGCTTCGCCAATATGCTGGCATTGCTAGATGTCCACGTTCGTGGCGTGGAGAAAGAAGAGGCACGCGGCGGGCGCACCTGGTCGAACTACACCTGGCACGGTGATCAAGCCCCCGGCCACCCCTTCGTCACTGGCTTGCAAGCCTCCGACGAAGACTTCAATGACTTGCGTAATTCGCGGTTACACATCCAATGCGGCAAGAACCTGGTGGAAAATAAGATGCCTGAATCGCACTTCTTCATCGAAGCTATGGAGCGCGGCGCCAAGATCATCACCATTGCCCCCGAGTATTCTCCCCCGGCGACCAAGTCAGATTATTGGATCCCCATTCGCCCGGCAACCGACACGGCTTTGTTCTTAGGGATTGCACGTTGGCTGATAGATCATGAGAAATATGATGCCCAATTTGTCAAACGCTTCACCGACCTGCCCTTACTGGTTCGCTTGGATACACTAAAGCGCTTGCGGGCAGAAGACGTCTTCCCCAACTATCAGCCTGGGCTAACCCCCGATGGTCCAAGTTTCCAATGGCAGGGGCTCAAGCCTGAGCAATATGAGAAACTCGGCGATTATGTCGTCCGCGATGCAGCAACCCATCAATTGGTTGCCATTACCCGTGATGATGTCGGCGACCGGATGACCGCCAAAGGGATTGATCCTGAATTAGATTGGTCGGGCACCGTGCGCCTGGTGGACGGGACACAAATCGAGGTGATGACGCTTTGGGCAATGTACCGCGAACACCTACAAGACTACGATCTAGACACCGTCGCTGAGATCACCCATGCCCCCAGAGCACTGATCGAGCAATTGGCAAATGACATTGCCAGCCTTAGCCCGGTAGCCATTCACATTGGCGAGGGCATCAACCATTGGTTCCATGCCACACTTGCCAACCGGGCTCAATTCCTACCATTGATGCTGACCGGCAACATTGGCAAACCCGGGGCTGGCTGCTACACTTGGGCTGGCAATTACAAGGCTGCTCTCTTTCAGGGTTCACCTCAGACCGGTCCGGGCTTTAAAGGATGGGTCGCTGAGGACCCCTTTGAGCCCAATCTCGATCCAGAGGCAGCCGGCAAGGACATCCCCACCCATGCCTATACCAAGGACGAGGAACCAGCCTACTGGAATCACTCCGAACGCCCGCTGATTGTCGAGACGCCCAAATACGGGCGCAAGGTGTTCACCGGTCAGACGCACATGCCCACGCCCACCAAGGTGATGTTTTTCACCAATGTCAATCTGCTAAACAACGCCAAACATCACTACGAGATGATCAAGAATGTCAACCCTAACATCGAACTGATCATCTCGATAGATATCGAGATGACTGCCAGCATCGAATATGCAGACATTGCGTTGGCAGCCAATTCTTGGGTAGAGTTCCAATCTTATGAGATCACTGCCTCCTGTTCCAACCCATTCCTGCAAATCTGGAAAGGCGGCATACCACCGTTATACGATACCCGTGATGATGTGCGCATCTTGGCTGAACTTGCCGCCACGCTCGGAGACAAACTCGGCGACGAACGCTTCCGCAACTATTGGAAATTTGCCTTGGAGGGCAAGCCTGAAATCTACATCCAACGCCTGCTCGATTCATCGCTCACCACCAGCGGTTATCGATTTGAGGACATTATGGCTAGCAAATATGGCGAACCCGGTGCCGCGCTCATGCTCTTCCGAACCTATCCTCGCATTCCCTTCTGGGAGCAGATTCACGAATCCCTTCCCTTTTACACCGATACCGGACGGCTATGTGCTTATAGTGATATTCCCGAAGCCATCGAATATGGTGAGAACATGATCAGTCATCGCGAGAGCCCGGAAGCCACGCCTTATCTGCCAAACGTCATCGTCACCTCCAGCCGTTTCGTCCGCCCAGAGGATTATGGCATCCCATTAGACGCTATGGGGTGGGACGAACGCACTGTGCGCAACGTGGCTCTGCCCTGGGAAGAGGTCAAGAAGAGCAAAAACCCTCTTTGGGAAGCGGGCTTCCAATTCTACTGTTTTACGCCCAAGACACGTCACCGTGTGCACTCCTCCTGGAGCACCGTAGATTGGACGCTCATCTTGGATTCTAACTTTGGCGATCCTTATCGCATGGATAAACGTATGCCTGGTCCGGGTGAACATCAGTTACACATGAACCCCCAAGCCGCAAAGGACCTGGGCATTGAGGACGGCGATTACGTCTATGTGGATGCCAACCCAGCCGATCGCCCCTACATTGGCTGGCAACCTGACGACCCTTTTTACAAGGTGGCGCGGCTGATGCTGCGCGTCAAGTACAACCCTGCCTATCCCTATCATATCGTGATGCTCAAACATGGACCCTTTATGGCGACCGAAAAATCCGTCTTAGCCCACCTTACCCGTCCGGATGGACTGGCAAAATCGGAGGGCAGCGGTTACATGGCGAACCTGCGCTTCGGCTCCCAACAATCGGTCACGCGCGATTGGTCCATGCCCATGCATCAGACCGATTCCCTCTTCCACAAACAGAAGACAAGTATGCAATTCATCTTCGGCGGCGAAGCAGATAACCACGCTCTCAACACCGTGCCCAAAGAAACCTTGGTGAAGATCACCAAGGCGGAGGATGGTGGCATCGGCGGGCAGGGCATATGGGAACCAGTAAAAAGTGGTTTTACCCCTGGACACGAGAACGAATTCATGCAACGTTACCTCAATGGTGCCAGCATCAGCATCAAAAAATAGACAGGAGCAGTGGATATGTCTCAGGATGAATTTACCGAACAAGACCCGATGGAGTTGATCGCCATGGTCCTTCCAGGGAATGAGGGGACATTAGATGAAATGGCAAAATGCTTGATCGAGGAGTATGTGCGCTTGGGATGGGATGAGGTGAGGTTGATGACCTTATTCCACAACCCGATGTTTCTGGGAACCCACCGCATCTTTCGCCTCAAAGGCGAGGAGTACGTCAAGGCGCTGATCCACGAGACGCAGCAAAGGTGGCGGCTTGCACCCACCCCTAGACCTTGAGGACCTAAGACCTTTAAGGTCCGTTTGAGATCCAATTTCGAGGGAGACGCCTATGCCCGAAGTCTACAACTGGCAGATCGGTCGCAAGATGAGCTATGCCTTCGAAGAAGCACATCCACAGAGGCAGTTCGTCGCCGTTTTCAATATCAACCGCTGCATCGGTTGCCAGACCTGCACCGGGGCATGCAAAGCTACCTGGACCTTCTCCAAAGGGCAGGAATATATGTGGTGGAATAATGTTGAGACCAAGCCTTACGGTGGTTATCCACAGCATTGGGACATCAAAATCCTGCAAATGCTGGATGAAGCCCATCAAGCAGCCGGCAGGACAGCGGAATGGGATGCAAGCCAGGTCAGTGAAAGTGCACCTTATGGCATATACAATGGTCTTACTATCAGCGAGGCTGCCCCAGCACAGGAACAAGCCTTGGGATATTTGCCCGAAGACGCTGAATGGCGCGCCCCGAACTTTTATGAGGATACCGCAACAGCCTATCGGGGCGACGAACTCGGCATTAGCAAGGAAGGCGCTTCGCTCCCTGTCCATCAGACCTGGTTTTTCTATCTGCAACGCATCTGCAATCATTGCACCTATCCGGCTTGCGCTGCTGCCTGCCCGCGCAAAGCCATCTACAAACGCCCTGAAGATGGTATCGTGCTGATTGACCAAGCGCGCTGCCGTGGTTACCGCAAGTGTGTGGAGCAGTGCCCCTATAAGAAATCCATGTATCGCGGCACAACACGCACGAGCGAAAAATGCATTGCCTGCTACCCCCGTGTAGAGGGAAGCGACCCGCTGAGTGATGGCGTCCCTATGGAGACGCGTTGTATGACCGTCTGCCCGGGCAAGATTCGCCTGAATGGGCTGGTGGACATTGCCCCAGATGGCAGTTGGGTTGAAGCACCGCAACACCCCCTTTACTTTCTGATCAAGGTCGAGAAGGTTGCTCTGCCTCTCTATCCTCAGTTTGGCACCGAGCCCAATGTATATTACATCCCACCACGTTGGGCGCCTCGCCCCTACCTACATCAGATGTTCGGTCCCGGTGTGGATGAAGCAATCTCTCGTTACATTGCTCCCTCACGGCAACTCCTTGCAGTTTTGCAACTCTTTCGCACTACCCAACGTATGATCTTCCGCTATGAGATCGAGGAGGGTCCATTGGTGCTGGAGACAGAAATAGATGGCAAACCCTGGCAGATGTATGATGACACAGTGATTGGCTTCGATGCCAAAGGTCGTGAGGCGGTGCGCCTGAGCGTGGTTGAGCCGATCTTCGAACGACCGCAGGAGCGTCTCAATTCCATCTAGAAGGCAGAAAGATATGATAGTTGATCTTGCTGTTCGACGTGCCCAACTCTGCGCTTTTCTAGCAAATGCTTTCCTCTACCCACATCAGAACTGGCTGGACTGGCTACCCGATGTAGAAGCGATCTGTCGTGAGTTAGGCATCGAGATGCCACCCCTCGATGCTCAGAACGGATCACTCGCAGAGTTGCAGGCTGAATACCGACGCATCTTCGGAGTGAGCGGCTCACTCTGCTATGAGACCGAATACGGTCTACCTCACGAGTTCCGCCAAAGCCAAGAGTTATCTGACTTAGCCGGCTTCTACCGTGCCTTTGGCTTCAGGATGGGAGGTGCAGTGCGCGAAAGACCCGACCACCTGGCTGTGGAACTCGAATTCTTATATCTTCTCTCTCTTAAAGAAGCGCTTGCCATTCAGGACGGTGATCAGGAACGCGTGTCCATCTGTCAGGAGGCACAACGTAAGTTCCTGCGCGATCACCTGGGGGGCTGGATCGGTTGGTTCGTCCGTGCATTGGAGAGAGCAGCCTCGGGAAGTACTCCCTCAGCCATGCAAGGGCTATATCACGCCCTGGCGCATCTGGTGGAGACGTTTGTCAGGATGGAAGCCAGCCGTCTGGGAATTGCCCTTGAGAGCAAGAGCCCCTCCGAGGTTCCTCCAACTCCATTCCCACAAGATTTTTCTTGCCAAATGTGCACAGCATTCGAGGAGAGCGGAGGATGAGTCGCATAAGAGAAAGAGAGCTTTTCTATTCTCCGTGCACATGGTTGAGAAGGAGTGCCATCATGGTGACACGTAACCGCCTCACCGCTTTGGTGATATTGGTACTGGCTGTGTTGCTCACCCTCTACAAGGTGCCTCTAGTCAGTTCACAAGGTTTGACGATCTTTGCTGAGTGGGTGGACAGGGACTTGCCCGAATATGATCTTCATTCGGACCTATGGCAACGTGCGGTCGCCGTCACCGTGCCGTTGAGCGCTCAAAAGGTATCCAAACCCATGCTGCTCGAATCCAAGGTCAAATCAGTCAGCGTGCGAGCCTTGCAGAATGCCACGCGCCTAGCTTTCTTGGTCGAGTGGGACGATGCAACGCGCGATGATAGCATGGTGCGCGTGCAAGACTTCCGCGATGCCGTTGCCTTGCAATTTCCCCAAGCGTCTGGGCAGCCGTTCTATTGCATGGGGCAACAAGGAGGCAATGTGAGCATCTGGCATTGGAAAGCAGATTGGCAGGCAGATATTGCAGCACGCCAGGATATGGAGACCCTTTACCCTAACATGTACGTGGATCAATATCCTTTCACCAAGCAGGCTGCGGGAATCTCTGCTGGTCCCAAAGACTATGAGGATGCAAATTACCTGCCTGCTCTGCAAGCCGGCAACCTATTTGCCAGCGCCGTTCGCGCCTCCCCGGTCGAGAACCTGGTGGCGGGTGGCTTTGGCACGCTAACCGCTCTGCCTCCTGAGGGACAGAATGTGCAGGGCTATGGTGAGTGGAAAGATGGGAAGTGGCAGGTGATCTTCAGCCGTGCCCTCACCTCAGACGTGAAGGGCGATATTACTTTCTCGCCCGGCAAATCTTATTCGGTTGCCTTCGCTGTCTGGGATGGTGCCAACAGCGAACGCAATGGGCAAAAATCCACCTCTCAGTGGATCACCCTTCAGTTGAACCGTCCAGTAAAAGCACCCGCTGAGCAACCTTTGACCGCTGAACCTAGCCGATGGAACTCGCCGGAGAACCTCTCGAAGATCATCATTATAGGGTTGGTGTTGATCATTGCTGCTGGCGCGCTGATCTATGCCCGTCTGCCGGATTAGAACGACCATGCATCGCTATCCACCTCTTCTTCCTTTTCTCGTGATCGTTTCCCTCGCTGACTGGCTCCTTGCCCGCACGCTGACTCGCCTGTTGATCTTCCTGCCCAAGTCCCCTTTGTTGATTGCTTTCTACCAAGGATTTACCTTTGCTGGTCAGCTCTCCACAACTCTGGCAAGCCTCTTGAACCTTAGCGTCCTGTTGTGGATAATCGGGCAGCATTTGCGCATAGAACGCAGACCCTGGTTGGCATCTACCTGGATTGCTGTGGTGGTCATTGGACTGATCGCTCTTTTCATCCCGTTACCACTTGGGCTGATGATCGCCTATCGCCTGCTGGTGCTGATGGCTATTGCAATGGAAGGATGGCGTGCAATATCGGCTGGGGAAACCTTGGCACAAAAGGCTGCTCACGCCGTCCCCGTGCTGGTGCTTATGGCCGGTGGACTTCAACAGGGGACTCAGCTCATTTATCGGGCACTGTCATTGGCTTTTCTGCCACGGCTCAGTGAGATGCTCTTCAACTTGGGTGAATTTCTCCTGGTGATCGGATCAGTGATCATCTGGTGGGCGTATGGGCGAGGAACATCCTGGCGGGTCTGGCTGGGGAGCGCCGTGCTACCTGCTGGGTTTATCACCCTGTATACCGCTAATCCCGCTCTTACGGGTATAATAGCAATATGGTCCATGGGGTTGACTCTCTATCTGCCCTGGGTGCTCTATGTTTTCGCTATTTGGCTGAGCAGCGTCAGCCTGCTTGTCCTGCTGCGCCGGGGCAATTCCCTCGGTTGGGCAATCCTGCTGCTGGCTGCGGGCGGCTATGCCCCTCAGAGCAACACTCAAGCCCTTTACGGCTTGATCGCTCTGTGGTTACTTGCTCGCAACAGCCTGACCTCATCGCAGCAAACCCCGAACGCCATGCAAACACCAACGCTCCTCTGCACAAATTGAATCAATGAGTACTTTGGATCAAAAGGAGAATTATGAAAGCCACAGATATTCTAATGGAAGAACACCGCGTCATCGAACGTGTACTGAATTCGTTGGAGACAGCCGCCGAACGCCTCGAACAGGGTCTGGCGGTGCATCCCGACTTTTTCATCCAAGCAACCGAGTTCATCAAGGGTTTCGCCGATGGCTGCCATCACAAAAAGGAAGAGGGCGTGTTATTTCCAACCATGGTTGCTCATGGGATGCCCAGTCAGGGTGGACCCATCGCTGTGATGCTGATGGAGCACGAACAGGGGCGCGCCTACACTCGTACCATGCGCGCCGCCGCTCAACGCCTGCTCGATGGGGAGACGACTGCCCGAGAGGAACTCATCCGCAGCGTCCGTGCCTACATTGACCTATTGCGGCAACACATTGCCAAAGAGGATGGCGTGTTGTTCCCCATGGCAAATCAGGTCATTCCTCTAGAACACCAAGATCAGGTCGCTTTGGATTTCGATAAAGTCGAACATGAGGAGACCGGTGAGGGCATCCACGAGAAGTATCTGGCGCTGGCGCAGGCGCTTGAGAGGGAGATGACCAACCCATGAGCGAACAACAAGCATTCTATGTCGAGGATCTCTATGGATTGATGGTGGAGATTCCGCCCGATAGCATCCTCAGCCGCACCTTCTACCAAGATGAGCACATCAAAGCCATCCTCTTCGGCTTTGCCCAGGGGCAGGAACTCTCGGAGCACACCGCCTCCGTGCCGGCGATTCTGTACTTCCTACGCGGTGAAGCAGACCTCACTCTGGGTGGAGAAGCCAAGCAAGCCAAAGCCGGCACCTGGGTGCACATGCCACCTCACTTGCCTCATAGCGTGGTCGCTAAGACGCCCCTGGTGATGCTGCTTCTCATGCTAGCCACTTGAGTCGAGGCGCCCATGCGCATTCTGGCGATCATCAGCGGCGAATATGGGGCGCGCCATGTCGCCAACCTGCGTCAACATGCTCCTGCCGATTGGGCAGTGGAGGTTTGGCAAGCGCCTTCGTCCTTCCCACCGGTGATAGACTACCCCGAAGAGTATCTGCCCATCGAACTGCCCCAGGTGGATTTAATCCTCTCCTTTGCCGAGCACAAAGGCGTAGCAGAGTTGCTGCCCGAGATCGCCCGCATGTGCGGGGCAAAAGCAGTGATCGCCCCAGTAGATAACGAAGCCTGGTTGCCGCGTGGGTTAGCCCGTCAACTACGCGGCTGGCTGGAGAGCATGGGCGTAACCTGCGTCACTCCCAAACCCCTCTGTTCGCTCACCGAAAAAGATTATCTCCTCTCCCGTCGCCAGCGCATCACCTATGATGACCCTTGGATATCTACCTTCGCGCGCCACTTCGGTCAACCTGAAATGGACATCACGGTGGATCCTCAAACTCGCCTCATCACTGCCGTGCACATCCAGCGCGATTCCGTCTGCGGTTGCGCCCGTTTCGCCGCCGAACGCCTGGTTGGCGTTTCGGTAGATGAAGCCGAGCAACAAGCCGGCTTATTCCACCACCATTACCCCTGCTTGGCAAGCATGGGCATCGACCCCGATTTCGGCGATACGTTGATGCACGTCTCCGGCAACCTCTTGAAGGATCAGGTCGCCAAGCAGGTCAAGCCTTACATGCAGGTGCAATACATCACCCCTGGTGTGCTTAGAGAATAGAATTAGAACCTCCTATAGGTACTCAACCTATAGGAAGTCGAGCATTCATCCTTTTCTCATCAGTGTTTTAAAAATTCATCCACGGTGAGTCCGATGTCTTTGGCAATCTGACGAAGCAGAATTGGAGAAATATCTCTCCCCTGATGAAATGGTACGGCGTACACCGACCATTTGGATGACGATACTGTTAATGTGAACCTCTTTGACGCACCTCTACAAAGCCAAGTCTTTCCAAAATGGCAATGACTTCTTGCGGTTTGAGAAATGGATACTTCCCCACGATCAAGGAATGATTACAGTTTGTGTGCCAACAAACTCAGCCTCAAGTGCAGGTTCACCATCTTCGAGAAGCATCCGAATGACTTCACGAAGGTTATCTTGGAGTTCATCCATGGTTTCCGCTTGCGTGTGAATACCTGGAAACCCGGGTACATAGCCTACATAAAAACCAGTATCTGGACACCTTTCGACCACTGCAATAAATGTTCTCATGCTTCACCTCTACCGTTCATGGCGACCTTTTACGATGTAGGATACACCCATGGACAACTTCATTACTATCATGATTTTAACATACGTCATCACCTTACGCCCGATGGAGCAACTTCAGAAAGACTTCGACCACCGCCGGGTCAAAATGCTTGCCGGCTTGCTCGCGGATATACTCCAACGCCTCCGCATCAGACCAGGCTTTGCGGTAGGGGCGGTTGGAGCGCAGGGCATCCCACACGTCCACCACGGCGAACAGGCGTGCTGCGAGCGGAATCTGCTCGCCTTTCAAGCCGCGCGGGTAACCCGTGCCATCCCACTTTTCGTGATGGCAATAGGGGATTTCCAGCGCTTGGCGCAGATATGGAATGGGATGAAGCATCTCGTAGGCATAGACCGGGTGCTTGCGCATGATCTCCCACTCCTCAGCCGTGAGCGCATCCGGCTTGAGCAGGATGCGATCAGGGATGCCCATCTTGCCGATGTCATGCAGGAGGGCGCCACGGCGGATATGGACGATTTCCTCGTCAGGCAGCCCCATCGCTCGCGCCAACTGCACAGCCAAATCGGTGACTCTCTGGGTGTGCCCCTCGGTCTCCTGATCGCGCAGATCGAGGGCGCGTGTCCAGCCCTCCAGGGCGGCATCATAGGCAAGTCCAAGTTCGAGATTAGAACGTTGCAAATTCTGGAAGAGCCGAGCGTTATCCAGGGCAATGGCGCCCTAGGCAGCCATCGCATCCAAAAACTCGAGCCATTCCTGACTGGCTTCAAAAGGTTTGCGGTGGAAGACCTCCAGTACGCCGCGCAACTCACCTTTAGCAATCATGGGTGCGAAGCATGCCGAGATGAAACCCTCCCGCTCGAACAAACGAGCGCGCGCTGCGTCCTCTGCCTGTGCCAAGTCATGGATATGCAGCGTAGAACGTTCCAAGGCAGCGCGACCCGCATAACTCTCGCCCAGGCGCAGCCGGGTACCTTCGATGGCTGGTGTGTGAAAGCCATGCCCAGCTGCATACTCCAAGGTCAGATGATAAGGGTTCAATAGCAACACCGCGGCAGCGTCCACCTCCAGTTGAGCAACCGCTTCTTTCACCAAGACTTCTAACGTAAGACGAGGGTCAAGACTGGCAGATATGGCGCGATCTATGGCACGCAGGGACTGCAAGCGCCTGAGGCGAGTCAACGCCTGATCATGGAGATACGCCCGTTGCAGGGCATTGCCCACCATGTCACCGATGGCAGTGAGCAGGCGAACCTCCGCTTCACTGAAGGGGCGAGCCTGTCCCTGTGAATGGTGCAGCCGCGCCGCCATCAGGGTGCCCATCACGCGGTCCTCTGAGAGCAAGGGCACAAACACTGCCGGACCAATCAGCCCGGTTTCGTCCATAGCGCCGATTCGATGGGGGTCAGCAGCGTAATTCTCCGTCACATACGGTTGAAGGCTGCGCAATACCTGCCCGCTGATGCTCTCCTCGAGAGGGAAACGTAGACCCTGATGGGACACAGGAAGACCATCCGCTAGGGCGATGGTTGCATAAGCCCCCTCAGGGTCGAGCAGGATCACAGCGCCGGCGTCGGCTGGCAGCAGACGGCGCATCTCACGCAGCACCACCGACAGCATCTCCTCGACGCTCTGAGCTGTGCGCAGAGCAGCCGAAAGCGAGAAAAGCGCCTCCAGTTCCTCCGTTCTCTCACGCAGAGCCTGCTCTGCCTGTTTGCGCTCGGTGATATCGCGCGCAATGCCTTCTAAGGCAACCAGATGTCCGGCTTCGTCGTAAATGGGTACATTGCGTTGTTCGGTCCAGATGATCATGCCATCTTTCTTTATCCAGCGTAAGGTGATCGGCTCGTGGAACTTCCCTTCGCCGCGGAAATACGCCTCCAAGAGCGGGCGGTCCTCAGGGTGAACGATCTTCAGCCCCAAATCCGGGTCGGCATAGTGTTCCTCGGGGGTATAGCCGGTGATGGTCGTAACCGCCGGGCTGACATAGGTGAAGCCGCGCTGTGGGGTGAATTCGTAGCGGTAGATGAGGTCCGGGGCGTTCTCTGCCAGACGGCGAAAGCGCCCTTCAGATTGGCTCAGGCGTTCCACCAAGCGTGCGTTTTGAATGGCTGCCGCCGCATGGGCTGCCAGCATCTCAAGCAACACCTGATCCTCAGAGGTGTAGGCGTAGGGACGATAGGATTGGGTGGAAACCATGCCGAGCAGTTTCTCGCCCATCCGCAATGGCACCGCCAAGATGGAACGCACCGGTTCGGGGCTCCCGAAATGCCGACCAAAGAGATCACCTTCGGGGGGATAATCTTCGAGGAGCACAGACTTGCCGCTGGAGATGACCCATCCGGTCAAACTTCTCTCAGGTGAAAACGACTGCGCCGGGTAACGCCCCCCTTTATCAATTAAATACACGGCTTGGGCTTCTTTTTCGATATCCTCGCACAGGGTAATGACGAATGCTTCAGCCGGCATCAGTTGGGCAACCGCCTGATGAATGGCAACATAGACCTGCTGCGGATCGTTACCAGCCAAAGCAATCTGCTGGCTGGCTTGGTGCAGGATGGTCAAGCGGTGCAGTTGTCTTTCCACCGCTTGCTCTGCCCGCTTGCGTTCGGTGATGTCCTCGATGGCGAGCAAGATCAATTGCGTCTGGTCATCTTCGGTATAGAGGCGGCGTGCATTCAGCAACATGAACCGTTTGCCGAGGTGCTCGAATTCGTGCTCCACCTCGAACTCATCGAAGGAGGTGTTCTGGGGCAGAATCGTTTCCAGCAAATGGCGCAGTTCAGGGATATCCCATTGGCGATTGCCCAACTCATAGATAAGCCGCCCCACTGTCTCCTGTGGAGAAACCTGAAAGGTGTTGTAGAAATAGCAATTTGCCGAGACGACGCGCAGGTCTCTATCCAGCACCAACAGGGGTTGACGCACCGTTGCCACGATGCTCTCGGCGAAGGCGCGTGCTGCCTCGATGCCTCGTTGGGCGCGGCGCGCCTCGCTCTGATCGCGGAAGACCAGCACCACGCCACGAAGGCTGTTGTCGGCGGCGCGAATCGGGGCGCCACAATCGGCAATGGGGATTTCCCGCCCATCACGGGCGATCAGAAGGGTGTTTTTCGCCAGCTCGACAACGATGCCCTCGCGCAACACGCGCTGCACCGGGTTTTCGACCTCAGCGCGGGTGTGCTCGTTGACGATGTGGAAGACCTCCTCGATCGGTCGGCCCAACGCCTCGGCTTGCGTCCATCCCGTCAGCATCTCTGCCACTGGGTTCATCAAATCCACCCGTCCATTGGCGTCGGTGGCAATGACCCCATCGCCAATGCCCATCAGGGTTGCCCAATAGCGCGCCTCGCTCTCCTGCAGGGCTTGTTCCCAAGCCCGGCGTTGGCTGATGTCTCGCACGATAGCCAACAGGTTGCCGTTTTCCATGCGGCAGATGCCCACTTCCACAGGTAGTTGCACTCCCTCTTTACACCGCAAGAGCGCATTGTGGATCACTGCCTCACCCACTCGTAAATCCTCCAAGCGCAACGATTGCTGCATCGGTTCTACAATCGAGAAGAGTTCGCCGATGGAGAGAGGCAAAATCTCTTTTGGAGCATAGCCGCTCAAATCGCAACCACGCGAGTTGATGGCCAATAGGTGACCTTGACGATCGGCTAGGAAAATTGCATCGGGTGCTTGCTCGAAGAAGGTGCGGCTCAATTGATTCAGGGCGAGTTCTGAATCCTTATCATCATCCCGTGAGTCAGCCATGGTTTTATTCGATCCCTTTCTAGAAAGACGAATTTACGAGCAAGTGTTCACTACTCGCCATCATCCACTTGCTCGTTGCCAAAACCAACTTGCTATCTTCTCAATGGACACGAGGCGCAAAACACTTACATTTCTACCGATTATATCATCTATTACGCAATAAAGATACTTACAGGGTGTTAATATTGTGTATAAA
>FWPU01001367.1_pt1 | contig 73493 bp, 58 predicted proteins | sample 2228361 | NCBI WGS metagenome assembly FWPU01 (sample SAMEA103939777, study PRJEB20133) | metagenome | reverse complement strand
CCTGCAGGATCCTGCCCAGGGCCTCGTCCATCTCCCGGTAAAGCGTGCGGATGCTGCCGCCCAGCAGGGGGTCTTCGACATAGGCAGGGTGGTCAGGGTCGGAGTACCGCCACAACATGTGGCAACCCTGATCGACGCTGGAGAAGTAGAAGAACAGGAAACCATCCTCGAAGTTCTCCAGCGCCGCGTCCAACATGCTGCGCTGTTCGCGGTACACGGATTGGGACTGCTCCCAGAACTCGTGTCCCGACAGCAGCCCGGAAGAAAACGCCTTGGTTTCCTCCGCCAGTTCCTGGGTGTAAAACAGCCCCAGCTGTTCGTGCAGCTCGCCCGCCCAATCCTCAGGATGGGTGATGGGCATGGCGGGTGACGCGGGACTGATTTGCAGGGGGCTCACGTAGAGCCGGAACTCCGGGCGCACCTGCTGCAGGTAGAACCGGCAGGCCGAGTGGACCGTGACCAGATAGGGGATGGCGTCGAAGGTCAACGGCACCCAGTCGCTCCACTCGCCTTCCCGCAGCACCAGCTCCCGATCCGGGACCTGCAGCCGCACCACCGGCTGCTCCCCATCCAGGTCGGCGCTAAACCCGACAGCCAGGTGGGGATGCTCCATTTCCCCGCCCTCCGCAGGCTTGACCCGAAACGTGTTGGCAGGTCCTTCCAGCTTCATCACCACCCGCAGATCCTCGATCCTCACCGGTACGACACGGCCGCCCGAAACTTCTTCGCTCACCGGGCCGCTGGTGTAGAACGTGAAAGTGCCCGAAGTTCCCAGCAAGTCCGGAGTCCCCATTCCGGACAGGGCGCGGCCCGCCTCCACCGGCGGGAAGTTCACCGGAATCCGGTAGATGGTCACCGAAATGCCCAGCTCCCAGAGGTATTCCCAGAAGGCCCGGCCCTGCCGGAGCTGTTCGATCTTGCCGCCTTCCAGCGGGATCACCCAGGAGCCCAACGACAGCGTCCAGGCCGGCGGAGTGGTCCGGGCCATGGCGGACTCCGGCAGCAACTTCACGGGATCCCGATGCAGGAAATCGAACACCCCGTGGTGATCGGGCAGAGCCCCGGTAATGAAGGTGGACCAAGCGACCGGACTCAGCGGCGGCATCGTCGTCTGCAGCGGCGTGAAGCTGCCCCCTGCCGCCAGCTCCCGGAAATGCGGCATGTCTCCCGCATCCATGAAGCGCTGCAGCAGGCGGGGATCCATCCCGTCGATCCCCAGGACGACCACCCGGGGGGCCGGCGGGTGAGAATCCAGGCTGAGGGCCGCCACCGCCACCACCGCACCCAGCAAGACCAGCAGACCGATCCGTCTCATGCGGACAGCAGCGCCTTCCCATCGCAATAGTCGGGAACCGGCACCCCGAACAGGTCCAGGATGGTGGGTCCCAGGTCCAAGATCCCCGGCTCCCCTTCGGGCAACTTCTGGTTGCTGAACAGGATGCCGGGGACATCGGCGGGGTTCATGCAGTGGTCGCCGCTCCAGCTGCGGGTGTTGTCCTCGTCGGCCGACCAGGCGTCCGTCCTGAAGTTTCAGCCCGGAGACGGCGTCGTAGGCCTTCCAGCCCCACGTGGCACGTTCCGCGGCGGCGATTCCCTGTGGAGGAGGTTCGGCGAATTTCCACCAGTCCAGTGGTTCAGGTTCGGCAATATCGACGGGGGTTCCCTCGACGGTGGCCGACGGGAAGACGTCGACCAGGCGAAGCGCCGGGGCGTTGTCGCCGGTCTCCCGTCCACCGCAGCCATGCCCGATCAACAGGAACATCACCGCCGCCGCCAGACCCGTCGCTCCCAGACACCACCGCCGCGCTGAGGAAATGCCGCTACCCCGCAGTTCCAATGGATGGAAAATTCGAACAGAGATATTGACACGAATATTAATCCGGCCGGCGGCTGGAGTCAAGGCGGGGAGTCAGGAGTCGGGAGTGGGGAATCGGGAGCGGGGACTCGGGAGTCGGGAGTTCAGGGGCCAGGAGCCGGGAATCGATCGCTCTCCTGATTGGAGCGGTCGGGAATCGGGAGCCGGCCGTCCCTTCTCCTGCCTCCTGACTCCTGCCTCCTGACTCCTGACTTCTGACTCCTGACTCCTGACTTCGACTCCCGTTTCCCGCCTCCCCCCTCCCGACTCCCCTCAAAACAGTCCGGTCCGCCGGAGCGCGGGAACCAGGTTGTAGCTGATGATCACGTCCAGGCGGAGGCGGTTCGAAATGGGGAAGTCGTTGGCAACTCCACGCTGCACGAACGTTTCAAGGGACAGATTCGGCATTACCGGGACTGTGGCCACCAGAAACAGCCGGCGCCCCTTGTCAAAGCGGTCCGCGTTGAGGCCCCCGTAGTAGCGGTCGATGTCGGCATACCCTCCACCCAGCCGCAGCCGGGGATGGACTGCTTTCTCGCCATGCAACGCAAAACCGAAATCCCGCTGCACGTCGACCCGCTCGTAACCTTCGAAAATCAGCGTGTCGACCACCCGGCTCTCGGGGAGCTTCAGGACCACACCCTGCCGCAGGGTCTCCCGGCCCTCGTGGAAGGTGTAATCGAACGACACGCCCACCCGATCGTGCACCTGTTTGGCTACCAGGAACTGGTGGTAGTTGGATTCCGTCAGCCGATGGAAACGCTTGTTGATGTTGGGCGTCCGGACATCGCCCAGGTGGGAGTAGGTGATGGAGACTTCGTCGAAGAAGAGCCGCTCGGGGCGGGTGATGGTCAATCGAGCGCCCATCATGTAGTTGTCATTGTCGTACGTCGTGATCTCGGTGGATCGCCCCCGGACCGCGGTGATCCCGCCGTACTGGATCTCGAGTCCCTTCACCGGACGGGCGGCAAGAAAGAGCTGGGTCAGATGAAGGTTCGCGGAAAACTCCCCGGTTCCCCAGCCGGTGTCGTTCCAGCTGGAGGTCGCGCCGCCTCCGGTGGTGACGAAAGCGTTCAGCGTCAGCCTTCCCTGCGGATCGAACCGCAACCGGGCTTTGAAGGCCTCCTTGTGCTGTCCCTGGTTGAGAGTGGTCTCGCCAAGACTGTTCTCAACCAGGCGATACCTGAATCCTACAGTCGCCGATTGCAGCTCGAACCAGCGGGCCAGCCGACCCGGCTCCGGTTTCCGGTCATCGCCCGCGGATGCCGTCCCTCCCATCCACAGACACAACACCACTCCCGCAACAGCCCGTGTGATCTTCAAACGAACCCCCTCTCCTAACCTCCAGGAGCGCCGTCCGGCCACCGCGACCCATCAGCAGATGCCGGTCCTTCCCCCAAAGACTCCGGCGTATGGTTCGCCGTCGGCGCCTCGCTCGCTTCCCGGCCCGCCGGGGCCGGGTGCAGTCTGCTCAGTTCCCCTTCCTGTCCACTTGAAGCTCAGACGCGGCAAGCTCCCGCTGGTAGCGTTTCCAGTCTGGACACCAGGCAGTGTGCCAGCGCCAGAGGCGGGCCAGCCAGGTGTGCGGACGTCTCTCCGCCGCCAGACGCAACCGGCAGACTGCGCAGCCGGAAAGTCGCCGTTCAGCCTTCTCGCTCCCCATGTCGCCGGGTATTGTCCCATTCTGGGCCGCCAAGTTCCAATCGCGGGCCAGCGCCTCGGGTGCCTGCGGGTGAGAACCTGCAGCGGCGCATACCGCATACCCTGTGCGGCCGCTATGGTTTCGGCTCCATTCCCTCCACCCGCGCCGACAGTGGTGAAAGACCCTCACGTTCGACCGTGTCGAAGTTGGCGGTGATTCGGACCGTGCCCGTCTCCGACTCGAAGGTTGTCCGCTGGACCAGCCGGTCGGCGGTCAACCACTCGAATCGGGCCAAGGGAGCGGTTGCCAGCTTCTCGTGCAGCGGGGCCCAAACCGCCAGATGCCTCAGGATCCGTTCCCGCCGCAGGGGCCAGTGCCGGCGGTTGACATGATAGAGGGGCGCTGTCATGTACAGGATCTCCATGAGTTCTCGCACGGCGGCGACGTCGTTCAGCTTGAGCGTATCGAACTCCCAGTGGTGGCTCATCACCACCTCATCCCCGAAGGCCGCCCGCAGCAGAGGCACCCGAACCCGCGGGTCGAAATAGGGCTTCAGCAACGAGGGCGCCACCGGAACCCCGGCGAAAAACCGTGCCGGGCCCTCGGGCGGCCAGTAACGGCCCAAAAAATAGGGACTGTCCCTATCGCTGAGCAGCGGTTCGAGATGCCCCAAATAGGGCGTCTGGACACCGTGTCCGAAGTCCACCACGTCGGACAGCAACGCCGACGCATCCTCGCTGCCGACCACGAAGCCCCGGCCAACCAGCCACTCCAGGCGCCGCCGCCGGGCGGCCAGGTCGTCCAGGCGGGTCGCCGGATGGTCGGGATGGTAGTCGTCGAACAGTTCGCCGGCGGCATCGCAATCCACAAACCAGGCAGAGTACGGGACCTGGGCCGCCAGCCGGCCGACACGCCGGAGGAACCACGGCCAGGCCGCCACCGGGGAGAAGTAGAACCCTCGCCCCCGGAAACCGGCACGGCCGCGCCCGTCGGCGTCCAGAATGCGTCCCCGGACATAGGCTTCTCGGTCAAACTGCGCGGTTTCCCAGGTCTCGTCCGACGGAGCCTCAGGATCGTGCACCGAGTGATAGGAATCGTAGGGGCCCAGCAGGAAGCCCGCCGCTGCGGCGTACGATGCCAGTTCGGGGCGCGGGGAGGCGGCGTGGAGATCGCTCAGCAGGAGGACGGCGCGGCGGATGCCGTCGTTCCGTAAAGCGTCGACCAGAGCCCGGGAGGGTCCGTCTCCCCAAGCCTCGGCGGGTTGCAGGAATTCACCGTATTGTCCGGCCAACGCTTCCCGGTTGCGGCGGATCACTTCCGGCACGGGAAGGTCTGCGGGCAGCTCCAGCCAGGTGGCATCTCGGAGGGCCCGGTCGACACCGGCGGCGGCGCGGGCGGTGACGGACTCCGCCTCGTGGGGGCCCGCCGCCAGCTCCAGAAAAGCCGAGCGGGCATCCGCCGCCAGACCCTCCCATAACTTCGCCCCGGCGGTACCGGCCGGACTGTCCCTCAAGGCACGCGCCCATTCAGCCCACCGGCTGCGCGCCACATCGTGGCGGCTGAACAGGACCGGTCCCCACAGGTAGAAGTGCGCCGCACCGAAGAGTCGCTCCACCCCAGGACGCTCCAGGGCCTTGCGGGCCAGCGGTCGCAGTGCCGGGACACCGCCGCGCCGGGTCGCGGAGCGCCGCCACTCCCGGAAGGCCCGGGCCGGTGCCAGCGGGTCGTCTTCCGTCAGTACCGCCACGAGTTCCCCCGGCGTGGCCCCCTCTCTTCCCGGCGGGAATGTGAACTTGACCCCGACCCGCTCCCCGACCAGCAGCTCGGCATAGTGCGGCCAGGGAACAATGACCACCGCCATCCGGCCGCCGTAGGAGGCCCCGACCACCGGAAGCTGGTTCAGACTCCAGGGGGATCCCCGTCCGGCCCATTCCAGCAGTTCGCGGTCGCGGGACTCCACCACGACCCCGCCGGATACCGGCAGCACCAGGCGTTCAAAGCCGGCAGGCAGCCACCAGGTCCATTCTTTCCAGCCGGCCGCCTCCGGACTGAAGGTCCGGGCCTGCCGGTCCAAATCGGAAAGCTGCAGCTCCCCCTCGCCGGGGGGAGGTTCGGCCGCCAGCCGCCCCAGAAAAAGGCCGGCAGCCACCAGAACCGTCATTAGCGGAGCATGCCGCCGGCGGTTGCGAAAGCGTGCCATGGCCGCCATGGTAGCAGCGAGACAGGGGCGGGGTGTGGACTTCCCGGCCGCCGGGTTTGCGAGACCTCCTGAACGCCGCCGCACCGCCCCGTGGCAATCCCAGCGAAATGGGCCATACTCAAGGGGAGTATGGCGCCGGGTCCGGCGGAGGAGTCAGACGTGAAGATCACGAACCAAAGTCCCCGACACTTCCCTCAACCCCTCTCCTGGCAGGGATGGCTGCTGGCGGTGGCAGCGGCTGTGTGCTGGAGCAGCACGTTGCCGGCACAGGGCCGGTTGCCGAATCTGGCCGTCAGCGACAACCGCCGGTTCCTGGTCCACCAGGACGGAACCCCGTTCTTCTATCTCGGCGACACCGCGTGGGAGCTGTTCCACCGGTTGAACCGGGAGGAAGCCGTCCGTTACCTCGATGACCGCTCCCGAAAGGGCTTCACCGTGATCCAGGCGGTTGCACTGGCGGAGCTGGACGGCCTGGACACCCCCAACCCTTACGGCCACCGGCCCCTGGTCGGACACGACCCGACCCGTCCCGACGTCCGCGAGGGCCCGGCCGACGATTACTGGGACCACGTGGACTTCATCGTGCGGGAAGCCAACAGCCGTGGTCTCTACATCGGCTTTCTGCCCACCTGGGGGGATAAGTGGAACCGCAAGTGGGGAGTCGGCCCGGAAATCTTTACACCTGCCAACGCCGAGATTTACGGCGAATGGCTGGGCCGGCGCTACCGGGAGGCCGGGCTGATCTGGATCCTGGGCGGCGACCGGCCGATCGAGACCGACCAGCATCGCGAGATCATCCGGGCGATGGCGCGGGGGCTGCGGCGGGGGGACGGCGGAAATCATCTGATCACCTTCCACCCCACCGGCGGCAGCGGATCGTCAACCTGGTTTCACGAGGACGACTGGCTTGACTTCAACATGCGCCAGAACGGACACGTCGTCGAGTTCACCGGCCGTTACGACCAGACCCGGGCCGACTACCAGCGCCTTCCGGTGAAGCCCGTGATCGACGGCGAGCCGATCTATGAAGACCACCCCATTTCTTTCAAGCCCGATGAACTGGGGCATTCGGTGGCGGCCGACGTTCGGCGTCCGCTCTACTGGAATCTCTTCGAAGGGGCGTTCGGTCACACGTACGGCCACCACTCCGTGTGGCAAATGTGGGCCCCGGGGAGGGAGCCGATCAACCGGCCGCTGATGCCCTGGAGTGCCGCGTTGGACCAGCCGGGGGCGGGACAGATGCAGCACGGACGCCGCCTGATCGAGTCCCGGCCGTTCCTGGGCCGGATCCCCGACCCGGACCTGGTGGCGGCCGAGGCGGTGCCGAGTTCGGTTCCGGGAGCGGGACGGTATCGGTTCGCCGCCACCCGGGACGAATCCGGTACCTGGGCCATGATCTACGTCCCCGTGGGGCGGGCCTTCCAAGTCCGTGCGGACCGTCTGCGCGCCACCCGCCTCAGGGCATGGTGGTTTGACCCCAGGACGGGCCGGGCGCAGCTTGCGGGGGAGTTCCAGGGCGGCACCGTTCTGCAGTTTGTGCCGCCCACACCGGGCGAATCCCTGGACTGGGTCCTGGTCCTGGACGACGCAGCAGCCGGGTACCCGGCACCGGGAGAGTAGCCGGGAACAGGAGTCGGGAGACAGGCTTCGGGAGTCGGGAGGGCTGCCTCCCCTCAATACAGCCGTCTCACCCCCCGCCGGAAGGTCGTCGCGGCCGTGCAACCGCGCAATCAGCCGGGTTGTGGAGTCAGGGGCGTGTCCCTCCGGCAGCCGCCGCACAACCCTCGCCGCCGGGATCGCACCGGCTCCGGAACATCAGTTAAGATCAATCTCAATCATATAGACGCCACTTTATGCTTGACATCGCTCATAAGTGGGTCTATGCTGGCCGCGGATGAGATCTTCATTGGCGGAGATCCAGCTCCGGAGGGAGCGCCTGGCGTCCGTGCTCCGGCAGGAAGGTTACCTGTCGGTCGCCGATCTCGCCGCCCGCCTGGGCATCTCCGAGGCCACCGTGCGGCGTGACCTGAACGCCCTGCAGCAGGAGAACCGGATCACCCGCACCTACGGCGGCGCTCTTTCAGAATTCGATGCCCTGTTCATGCCTTTCTACGAGCGCAACCGGCAACATGCCGAGGCCAAACGCCGGATCGCCCGAACCGCCTTGGCGGAGATCCACGACGGCCAGACGGTATTCTTCGACGCCGGTTCCACCGTTTACGCCCTGACCGAGGCCCTGGTGGAGACCGGACACCGCATCCGCGCCGTCACCAACAGCCTGCCGGTGGCCGAGCTGCTGGTCTCCAAACAGTTCGGTGAACTGCATCTGCTGGGAGGCAGACTGTTGCCCCACCAGCTGATCGTAGCCGGCGCAGGGGCGGGGCTCAGCCTCAGCGCCTGGCGGTTCGACGCGGCCTTCCTCAGCGCCGAAGGCATGACCCAGGAGGGGCTCTGGAACTCCCGGGACGAAATCAGCGAGTTTCAGCGCCACGTGTGTGCCCGCAGCCGGCTGGCGGTCTTCTGTCTGGACGCATCCAAACTGGACCGAACCGCGCCCAGCTTCCTGCTCCCCTGGGCGGCGGTACCCGTCCTGGTCACCGATGCTCCGGCCGAAACCCTGCTGGCGTGGGGCCTCCGGGCGGAACAATTGCGCCGCCCGGCGGAAACCCCCGAGGAGAACGGAAATGGATCTGGCAAGAATTGAGGGCTCGGTGGTCGCCACCGCCAAGGTGGACCGGCTGCACGGCCACAAGCTGCTGGTCGCTTCGCTGCTGAATCCCGACATGACGCCCACCGGCGGCTACGTGGTGGCCATCGACACCGTCGGTGCCGGGGTGGGCGAAGTCGTCCTGGTGGTACGCGGCAGTTCGGCGCGCCAGACCGATCGCACCGCCCGGGTGCCCACGGATACCACCATCGTGGCCATCGTCGACGCCGTGGTGTATCGCGGTCAGGCGGTTTACGAAAAGGCCGCCGACAGGGTCGGATCATGAAACTGGGCCGCATCGACGGAAAAGTCTGGGCTTCCCGGCAGGATCCGCGGCTGAAAGGCCTGCGCCTGCAGGTTCTGCAGCCCATCAATGAACACGAGCAGCCGGAGGGTGACCCCTTCATCGCGGTGGACGACATCGGAGTCTCCGAGGGCGATCTCGTTTACTGGGTCAATAGCACCGAAGCGGGCTTTCTCCTGCCCGACCGGGACATCCCTTCGGAGATCAGCATCGTGGGCGTGGTGGACCGGCTGGACGTCGGGCTGCAACTGGAGGCCCGGCACTCGGGAAGGGCGTCCGGTGTTTTGACGGCCGACCGGGGTGGGCTCCGGCGACGCCGCCGGGAAGGAGAGGCCTGAGGTGTTTCTGGGGAGAGTGATCGGCAGCGTGGTCTCCGGCGCACGGCACCCGTCTTACCACGGTACGCGGCTGATGATCGTACGTCCCACCGACACCAGCGGCGATCCGCTCCCGAGCGGAACCATGGTGGCGGTGGATGCGGTGGGCTCGGGAGTGGGGGACTGGGTGCTGGTGGCCTCCGAAGGGCTGGCCTGCTCGGAAATCCTCTGCCTGCCGGTTCGGATCCCGATTCGGGAAATCATTGTGGCGCTTGTCGATCGCGTGGATGTGAAGAAGTCATGAACGAGCAGGAACTGGAAAACCTGGTCCGGCTGGTGACCCGCGAGGTGGTCAGGGCCCTGGGGCGATCCGGACTCACCCCTTCGGGCGGGGAATTCGCCGCACCGCCGGCAACCCTGGCGCCGGTCGGCGGCGGGAGCGGGTCGGGCGAAACCTGTGCCTGCGGCTGTGGCTGCCGCAAGGCTCCCCCGGCGGATCGCCGGTGGCACGGCAGCCTCTTGACGGAAGCTTCTCTGGCCGAGCTCCCTCCGGGGAGCCGGTTGATCCTGCCGCCGCGTACCCTGGTGACGCCGCTGGCGCGGGATCAGGCCCGCCGGCGGGGGATCGAACTGGTGGCAGGGATCCCCGGAGAGACCGCCGCTCCGACGGGGAACCTCCTCCGGGTGGCATTCTTTACTGACCGTCCCGGTCCCACCGCCGACAGCCTGGTGGACGGACTCCGCCGGTCCGGGGTGGACGTCCGCGACTGCTCGATCACCTCCCGTCGCAGCGTCCAGCTGGAGGCCGCCGCCGCGGACTGTGCCCGGCAGGCGGCGTCAGGCGCGGTCGAACAGGCGGTCATCATCTTCGATCCCGCCTACCCGCTGTGGCGCCGACTCAGCAAAATCCCCGGACTGCGGCCGATCCTGGCTCGGGACCGTCAGGCGGCCATGGACGGCAGGCGGGACCTGAACGGAAATGTTCTGATCATTCCGGGCCGCCAGGTGGGCTGGAGCCAGCTCCGAAAGACTGTCGCCGCCTGGATCGGGACCGAGGCCGCACAGACATGAGCACGCTGGTGGAACGGGTCAGGCGGGCAGGGGTGGTCGGTGCCGGGGGGGCGGGATTCCCCGCCCACGTCAAGCTGGCGACCCGTGCGGAATGGCTGCTGGCCAACGGTGCCGAGTGCGAGCCCCTGCTGCACAAAGACCGCGAGCTGATGACCCATTTCGCTCCCCGCATCGTGGAAGGCATGCGGCTGGCGGCCGGGTCCACCGGGGCGGCCCGGGTCCATGTCGGGATCAAGCGCCGCAACGCGGGGGCGCTGCAGGCCATGGGCCGGGCTCTGGCCGGCACCGGCTTTGAAATCAGCGAGTTCGGCGACTTCTATCCCTCCGGGGATGAGTACGAGGTGGTTTACGGCATCACCGGCCGTCTGATCCCGCCGGGTGGCATTCCCCCGGCGGTGGGCGCTGTCGTGAACAATGTCGAAACCCTCTACCACGTGGCGGAGGCGGCGGAGGGTCGGCCGGTCACCCGGACCTTCCTGACCGTCACCGGCTGTGTCCGGCGCCCGCTCACCACGTGGGTCCCGGTGGGCATGGCCGTGTCCGAAGTCCTCGAACTGGCCGGCGGCCCCAGCATTGACCCTTACGCCGTCATGGACAGCGGTCTGATGATGGGCAAACTGGTGAGGGACCTGAGGCAACCCGTCACCAAGACCACCTCGGGGCTGATTGTGCTACCCGCCGATCACCCAGTGGTCGTCCGCCACTCGACCCCCCCTGAAGCCCAGGCGCGCATCGGCAGGTCGGCCTGCGACCAATGCAGTTACTGCACGGAACTCTGCCCGCGCTACCTTCTCGGTTACCCGGTCCAGCCCCATCACGTGATGCGGAGCCTCGGCTACAGTGCCGGAGGCTCGGCACTGTGGAACCGGTACGCTCTGCTTTGCTGCGGCTGCGGTATCTGCACTCTGTATGCCTGTCCCGAGAATCTTTTTCCCCGCGAGGCCTGTTTGCAGGGCATCGCGGACCTGCGCGCGGCCGGAAAGGGCAGATGGGAGGGTGAACCCGAAATCCGGGTTCATCCGATGAAGGAGTACCGCCGGGTCCCCATGTCGCTGCTGGTACGCCGCCTGGGAGTCGAAACCTACGACGCGGACGCCCCCTGGCAGGCGATCGAAGTCAATCCCCGCCGGGTCGACATCCCCCTCAAGCAGCACGCCGGCCGGCCGGCCACGCCGGTGGTCCGGGTGGGCGACCGGGTCCGCGCCAGTGATTTGCTGGCGGACGTGGCGGAGGGAGAGCTGGGCGCACCCGTTCACGCCAGCATCGACGGACGGGTCACGGCGGTCACCGATGTGGTGCGCGTGGAGCAATGAGGAATCCAATGAACGCGGTAGGTCTGATCGAACTCAACAGCATCGCCTCCGGTTTCGAGGCGGCCGACGCCATGCTCAAGGCCGCCGAGGTGGAGCTGCTGCTTTCGCGAACCATTTGTTCCGGCAAGTTTCTGGTGATCATCGGCGGCAGCGTGGGTGCAGTCAGAGCGGCTGTGGATGCGGGGCTCTGGACAGGGGCGGTGATCGACTCCATGGTGATCCCCAACGTCCATCCGGCGGTCTTTCCGGCCATCGCCGGCACCAGCCGGGTGGAGACCCGGGGGGCGCTGGGCGTCCTGGAGGCCTTTTCCGTTGCCTCGCTGATCGAGGGTGCCGATGAGGCGGTCAAGACGGCCGCCGTTGAACTGATCGAAATCCGGCTGGCCATGGCCCTGGGGGGCAAGGCTTTCGCAACCATGACCGGCGAGGTCGCGGCGGTGCGGGCGGCGGTCGACGCCGGCGCCGCCCGCATCGCTGAGAAGGGACTGCTGGTGAACCGGGCGGTCATTCCTTCGCCCAGTCCCCAGCTTTATCGGGAGCATCTGTGATGTCTGTGTCCAGAACCTGCTTGCCGTCGGTCCAGTCGGAGCGGCCCTGCGGATCGAGGGTTGCACCTCCGGCAGTGCAACCCGACCTGGCGGCCCTGGTGGAAACGGTGGTCCGGGACGTGGTGCGGGCTGTGGTTTCCGCCGGCCGGGGGTTGGTCCCGGTAGGGGTCTCCGCCCGCCATCTGCACATCACCCAGGAACACCTGGAGCTCCTGTTCGGACACGGTTACCGCTTGACCAGGCTGCGGGACCTCAACCAGCCGGGAGAGTTTGCCGCCAACGAGACCGTCACCCTGGTGGGGCCCAAACGCCGGACGCTGGAAATCCGGATCCTGGGTCCGGTGCGGCGCTTCACCCAGGCGGAGCTGGCCTACTCGGACGGCATCTATCTGGGGATGGATCTGCCTCACCGGTTGTCCGGACAGATTCAAGGCTCGGCACCGCTGATTCTGGTGGGACCGGCGGGCGTCCTGCACCTTCCGGAGGGTGGGATCCGCGCCCGGCGGCACATCCACATCAGCCCCCAGGACGCACGCCGGCTGGGTCTGCGCAATGGCCAGACCGTCAGCGTCCGTACGCGGGGAGAGATGAGTGTCACCTTCAACAACGTCGTCATCCGGGAGGGGGACAACCTCAACCTGGAGATGCATCTGGACACCGACGAAGCCAACGCCGCGGGCCTGCGCAGCGGCGACCTGGTGGAACTGGTGGCCGGGGAGGACGGCAGTGGAAACCAGTGAGGAACTCGTGAAAGTGATCGTCAGCCGGGTCCTGGACCAACTGGGACAGGGTGGGCGGGGCGGTCCTTCGACGGCGGAAGGCGGAACCGCCCGTGCCTCCGGGATCCGCCGCGGGATCGCGTCTTCGGCGACGGCCGTCCCGGCGGCGGGCCCGGTTGGGGGGACCGCCGCGATGGGCCCCGCGGACGGGGTGTTCGAACGGGTCGAGGATGCGGTGTCGGCGGCGGTGGAGGCCCAGCGGCTCTGGGCCAGGACTCCCCCGGCAGCGCGGAGAAACGTGATTGAAGCCCTGCGGCAGGTCACCCATCGCCACGCCGAGGATTTCTCCCGCCGGGCCTGCCTCGAGACCGGCATGGGCCGGATTGAAGACAAGATCCTCAAGCACCACAACGCCGCCGACCACACCCCCGGAGTGGAGGATCTGGAATCCCGGTCCTGGTCCGACGACCGCGGGGTGGCCCTGGAGGAGTACGCGCCCTACGGTGTGATCGCAGCCGTCACTCCGTCCACCCATCCGATTCCCGTGCTGCTCAACAGCATCATCACCACCATCGCCGCCGGCAATACCACCGTGTTCAGCGTTCATCCCGCCGCCAAGCACGTCTCCGCGTACGCCATGGGACTTTTCTGCAGGGCGGTGCGGGAGGCCGGGGGTCCGGCGGGCCTGATCGGCATGCTCCGGGAACCGACCATGGAGGCGGTAGGACAACTGTTCGCTCATCCGGCGGTGTCGCTGATCGTCGCCACCGGCGGTCCGTCGCTGGTGGAAGCGGCGTTCCGTTCGGGCAAGAAGGTGATCGCAGCCGGCCCCGGCAATCCTCCCGTGCTGGTGGACCACACCGCCTGCCCGGATCGGGCTGCCCGGGCCATCATCGAGGGTGCCGGTTTCGACAACAATATCCTGTGCATCGCCGAGAAAGAGATCTTCGTGGTGGAGAAGGCCTGGGATCGCTTCCTTGCGGCCATGGAACGGGCCGGGGCGGTGCGGCTGAACCGCCTGCAAGTCCAGGCCCTGACCGAGAAGGCATTCCGGCGCTCGGAGCGGGGGCACTGGGTGGTCAACCGCGACCTGGTCGGCAAGAACGCCTCAGTCCTCGCCCAGGCGGCCGGGATCCTTGGCCTCCCCGAGCAGGTCCGGATCCTGTTTGGAGAGACCGACTTCGACCACCCCTTTGTCCAGGAAGAACAGATGATGCCGTTTCTGCCCGTGGTGCGGGTGCGGGACGGTGACGAAGGGATCCGCATGGCGGCAGCCGCTGAACACGGGTACCGCCACACCGCCATGATTCACTCCCATGACCTGGATCTCATCACCCGTTACGCCCAGGCGCTGGACACCAGCATCGTGGTGGTCAACGGTTCCAGCTTGGCCGGCAACGGACCGCCGGCCGGTGCGGGGTACTTCTCCCACACCATTTCCAGTCCGACCGGCGAAGGCGTGTGCACGCCCCGCAACTTCGCCCGGGTCCGTCGTCTGAGCGTGCAGGGAGCGTTGCGCTTTGTCTAGTCCCGGCTGCCTCAGGGGTGCCGGGCCAATCCGGACCGCCGCCGGCGGTCCATGAGGAGAGGTAGAAATGGCAAAAGAAGCATTGGGTCTGATTGAAACCAAGGGTCTGGTGGGCGCCATCGAGGCGGCCGATGCCATGGTCAAGGCGGCTCAGGTGGAGCTGCTGGGCAAGGAACAGGTGGGCGGCGGCCTGGTGACGGTCATGGTGCGGGGCGACGTAGGGGCGGTCAAGGCGGCCACCGACGCTGGGGCGGCTGCGGCCGAGAAAGTGGGCGAGCTGGTCTCAGTCCACGTGATCCCCCGACCCCACCCCGACGTGGAGATGATCCTTCCCCACCGGCCGCCGGCTTCCAAGTAAAGGGGAAAGGGCATGAAGGGAACTGTCTATGCCCTGCGACGGGAGATCGTCGAGGTGGGTCGGCGTGTCTACAACCGCGGCTACGTTGCGGCCAACGACGGCAACATCAGCGCCCGCCTCGATCGCGGGCGGGTGCTGATCACCCCCAGCGGCGTCAGCAAAGGGTTCATGAAGCCGGAGGACCTGATTGTGGTCGACCTGACGGGAAAAGTCATCGAAGGCCGCAAGAAACCGTCCTCGGAGCTCCTGATGCATTTGCGCATCTACCAGGAGCGTCCCGACGTCAACGGGGTCGTGCATGCCCATCCCCCCTACGCCACCGGTTTTGCGGTGGCGGGGATACCGCTCACCCAGTGCGTGCTGCCGGAGGTGATCGTCAGTTTGGGGGGAATCCCACTGGCGGAGTACGGCACCCCGGGCACCGAAGAGCTGTTCAAGCCGGTGCTCAAGTACATCAAGGACTATGATGCCTTCCTGCTGGCCAACCACGGGGCTCTCTCCATCGGTCCTTCGGTGATGGCGGCCTACTTCAAGATGGAGACCCTGGAGCACTTTGCCCAGATCGCCACCGTAGCGATTCAGCTCGGCGGCCTGAAGACCTTGGGCGAAGCCGAGGTTAAGGAGCTGATCGGCCTGCGCCGGAACTTCGGTATCAAGACCCAGGTCAGTTGCGAAACCTGCGCCCGCAACGATACCCAGGAATGCGTCGCCTCCACGGTGCCCGCCGGCGGCCCTGCGGCCGGGATCGACCGTCAGGCACTGGTCGAAGCGGTCACCGCCGCCGTGGTGCGGCAGTTGAACGGGGCCTGAAGCAATGCGCGTGGTGGTGTGCAACATCGGCTCCAGCAGCTTCAAGTTCCAGCTGGTGGAGACGGACACCGAGGAGCGCCTGGCGCGGGGTCAGATCCAGCGGGTCGGCAGCACCCGGGCGCAACTTTCGTTTTGGAGCAGCGCGGGAGAGCCTCGTGAGGCCGTCCTGCCGGTGCTCGACCAGCGGGAGGCGGTGGAGCTGGCGCTGGAATTCCTGACGGGTTGCGGGGCCGCAGGCTCCCTGGGGGAGATTCAGGGAGTCGGCTTCAAGTGCGTCCAGGCGGGCGAGAAAAACGGATCGGTCCCGCTGACGCCGGATGTGCTGGCGGCGATGGAGGAGTGCCGGGACCTGGCACCGGCCCACAACCCGCCTTATCTGGAAGCCATCTCCGTGTTCCGCCACCGACTGCCTGAGACGCCCCTGGTGGGGGTTTTCGAGCCGGGTTTCCACGTGGATGTACCCGAAGTCGCCAAACTCTACGGCACCCCGTGGGACTGGTACGAACGCTATGGAGTCCGCCGCTACGGTTACCACGGGGCGTCCCACCGTTACGTGGTCCAGGAAACCATCCGCAGGCTGGAGCTGCCGCCGGGACGGCAGCGGGTGGTCAGTTGTCATCTGGGGGGATCCTCCTCTCTGTGTGCCACCCGGGACGGGGTATCCATCGACACCTCCATGGGTTTCACACCGCAAAGCGGACTGATCCAGGGGACCCGCATCGGCGACCTGGATCCTTTCGTGCTCCCCTACATCATGAAGCGCAAGGGGATCTCCCTCGAGCAGGCGCTGGAAGAGTGTTCACGCCACGCCGGACTGGCGGGAATCTCGGGCACCTCCGGGGACATGCGGGACATCAAGGAAAGAATCCGTGCCGGGGACGCCCGCGCCCGTCTGGCGCGGGACAAGTTTGTTTACGACATCCGGCGCTACCTGGGACAGTACCTGGTCCTGCTGCAGGGATTCGACGCCGTGGCTTTTGCGGGCGGAATCGGTGAGCACGACGCGGAGCTGCGAGCGGAAGTGCTGGAAGCGATGGGGTTCTTGGGCTTCCGGCTGGACGCCGAAGCCAACCGCCGTCACCGGCCCGTGGTGTCAAGGGAGGATTCGGCGTTTGCCGCGGTGGTGGTGACCACCGACGAGGAGATCGTGGTGGCGCGGGAGACCGCCCGGGTGATCGGGGAGAATGGATAAAGCTTCCAGGGTTTGGAGCTTCTCACTGACGGGGTGAGGCGACCCGGAGACGGGGCTTTCAGCCATGTCTTTACGGCGTCCGGCTCCAGCTCCCGCCTTCCGCTTCCTGACTACCGCTTCCCGGCCGCTGCCGGCCCTTTCCTGGCCGCGGAGATCGGGAACCCGTAAACCCTGGACACGTATTCCTTCACCATCCGCCGGGCGGAGAAGGGCGCAGCGGTGGAGCGAATCGCCTCCTTCATCCAGGCGATCCATTCCCGCGGAATGCCGCTGGAGTCCCGCCGGTAGAACGTGGGCACGATCTCGTTCTCCAAGAGTTCATACAGGGAGGCGGCGGCTGCGTCGTCGGTGTCGCCCTCAATCGCCCAGCCGTTTCGTCCGTTGTAGCCTTCGCACCACCAGCCGTCCAGGACGCTCAGGTTGAGCACGCCGTTCAGGGAAGCCTTCTGGCCGCTGGTGCCGCTGGCCTCTTTGGGGGGCTCGGGGTTGTTCAGCCACACGTCGACCCCGTTGACCAGGTGGTGGGCGACCTGCTTGTCGTAGTTCTCGATGAAGGCGATCCGGCCCCCGAAGCTGGGGTCGGTGCAGGCTTCGAACACCTGCCGGAGCAGGTACTTGCCCGGTTCATCGGCGGGGTGCGGCTTGCCCGAAAAGATGATCTGTACCGGCCGCCACGGGTTGGTTACCAGTCTTCTGAGCCGGTCCAGGTCCCGCAGGATCAGGGTGGCCCGCTTGTAGGTGGCAAAACGCCTGGCGAAACCGATGGTCAGAGCTTCCGGATTCAGCAGAGTCCCGAAGGACACGAGCTGGCCGGCGGAGGTGCCGTCGGTCATCCACCGCTGGCGGGCGCGGTTGCGCATAAAGTTGATCAGCCTGACTTTCCGGTTCTGGTGGGCCAGCCAGAGCTCTTCGTCGGGGATCTGGAGCACCCGCTGCCAAACCTCCTCCTGGTCGTGGACCTCCCGCCAACCCTCCCCCAGGTAGCGTGTGTACAGCTTGACCATGGTTCCGGACAGCCATGTGGGTACATGAACGCCGTTGGTGACGTAGCCGATTGGTACGGAGTCCACGGTGGTTCCGGGGAACAGTGCCTGCCACATCTCGCGGGTTACTTCCCCGTGCCTGCGACTGACGGCATTGATGCTGCGTGCAGCGCGCATGGCCAGCACGGTCATGCTGAATTGGCTGCCGCCGGGGGGAGTTCCCAGTTCGAGGAACTGCTCCCGGGTGATCCCCAGTTCGGTCCAGTAAGCCCGGAAGTGCTCCTCCATCATGTGGAAGGGAAATTCGTCATGTCCCGCCTTGACCGGCGTGTGGGTGGTGAACACAAGCCGTCGGCGGGCGGTCTCCAGGGCTTCGGTCCAGGAGCGGCCCTCCCGGAACGCCTCCCGGATCAACTCGAGGGCGGCAAAGGCGGCATGTCCCTCGTTGAGGTGAAACACAGTGGGACGATAACCCAGGGTCCGCAGCACCTTCACGCCGCCGATCCCCAGCACAATCTCCTGGCGCAGGCGCACCTGGTTGTCTCCGCCGTACAGTCGGGCCACGAGGTCGCGGTCCCAAGGTTCGTTTTCCGGGATGTCGGAGTCCATCAGAAAGACCGGCACCCGGCCGACCTGCATCTTCCATACCGCGACCCGGATGTTGCGACTGTCCAGCGGCACTTCCACCAGCAGACGGCGGCCGTCGTCGTCCAGCACCGGGCGCAGCGGGGTCCGGCTGGTATCGATCCGCTCGTAATATGCTTCCTGGCTGCCGTCGGCGGCCACCTTCTGCCGGAAGTAACCTTCCGGGTAGAGGGCCCCCACCGCCACCAGGGGAACGCCCAGGTCGCTGGCCTCCTTGCAGGTGTCCCCGGCCAACAAACCCAAACCGCCGGAATAGATGGGAACCGAAGTATGGACGGCGAATTCGGCGCAGAAATAGGCGACCAGCTCCCCCTCCATCCCCGGACAACAGCGTGAGAACCAGGTTTCGGCCGGCTTCATGTAGGAGTCGAACTGGGCGACCACCCGGTCATAGAGCTCCACAAAGGAGGGATCCTCGAGCAGTGCTTCCAGGGCCGCGCCGTCCAGCTCCTGCAGCATGACTACCGGGTTCTGCTGGGTGCTCGGCCACTGCATACGCCCCAGGCTGCGGAACATCCGGCGGGCATCGGGGTTCCAGCACCACCACAGGTTATGGGAAATGTCGCGCAGCCGGGCCAACCGCTCGGGGAGGTTGGGAAAGTCTGGTAATTCAATCCTCATCGCTGTTCGTTTTCGGGGGTGGCAGAAGCTGTCTCCAGGGCTGCCCGGCGGGAGTCAATCCAGATCCCACGGGCGCGGAGGGGGGGCGTCCAGCTCATCTTTCGATCGCAGCGCCTCCTCGAACTTCTCTTCGAGGCTGCTTTGGCGTTTCTTCTCGTTGGCGAACGCCTCCGCAAAGAGCTGGTCGGACTTGGCCTTCCGCTCCTGCTCGCGGCGGAGGGCCTCCTCGAAGGAGTAGTCGGGTTTGGCGGTCTGCGAGTGGAGCACCAAGCCGGTCTTGGGATCAACCACCAGGCGCGCCTGGCAGCATGGGCACTGCACGTTCAGGCGGGCCTTGGCTGCTGCTGGGTCGCGGTCAGACATAGCCATCAGGTCAAGAGGGAATGCCGGGGGACGGAATTGAACCGCCGACACGCGGATTTTCAGTCCACTGCTCTACCAACTGAGCTACCCCGGCATCCGGGAAGGCTGTATTGTAGCAAACCTCCCTGTCACTACCAAACCCTGCGGCCATCCGGACACCCGAGCCGGCCCGCTCACGGCGCCGTCCTCGCCCCGCGCTGACGGCGAAGCCCCGCCAGCCCCCGGAAGATCAGGCGGAAGCAACGGTAAAGCAGGAAAATCACAACCAGGCAGCCCGCCAGGATCACCGCCGCCGCTCCCAGCGCCAGCCAAGGGTGATGTGTCACCAGCCAAAGCAGCACCAGACTGATCCCGTCTTCGGCAAAACTCAGAATCCAGTTCGTCAGCGGTTCCGGCGACGCATTGACCGCCAGCCGCGCGGATGCTTTCGCTCCGTGAGCTGAAAGGCTCACGAACCCCCCAAGCAACCCCGCCGTCCAGAGCCAGTGCTGGGGCAACTCTCCCAAGGACCCGGCCGCCAGCAGCGCTCCCGCCGGAACCCGGATGAAGCTGTGTAACGCGTCCCAGGCGTTGTCCACATAGGGGACCTTGTCGGCAACGAACTCCACAGCAAACAGGACTCCCGCCGTCACCAACACCCAGGTGTGGGTAAGCACAGACAGCTCCGGGGGAAGTTGGTAGACGTCGAACCGGTCGAGCAGGCCCAAGACCAGGATCGTCAGGTAGAGGTTCAGACCGGCTCCCAGGCTGGAACCCAACGCCAGCGCCAGCGAGGAAATGTCCATCCCGCCACCTCACCTGCGGAACCGGGGAACCGCGCCGGTTCTCAGGCCGGCTCCCGGGCTCCGACGCGGATCTGCCGCGCCAGACTCTCTTCCAGCGCGAGTTCGGTCTCCTCGGCCTGGATTACCAGGCTGGGGAAAGTCTGCCTCACCCGCACTGTCACGCCAGGATACAGCCCGAATCCCACCAGTTGGGAAGCCACTGCCGGAGCCACGCTCACAATGGTGCCCGAGAAACCCGGAGGCAGTTCGTTCAGCGGCAAGCCCAATCGCCCGGTGTCGGCCACGTCGGTCACGCTGGAATCATTCTACAGGTTGGCCTGGAACGCCCGCAGCAGGAAGTTGAGACCGGTTCCCACCAGAACCGCATACAGAAAGATGGAGGCGGCCATCAGTACGGCGTTGCGCAGGCCCTGCTCCTTGATCATGACCAGGAAGTTGGCAACACAGGGCACGAAGAGCGTCAGCACCACCAGTCCCACCACGATCTGCAGGGGATCCAGCAACCCCTCCCGGGACATGTCGAACAATCCGGCGGCGCCGTAGTCGCGGCGCAGGAACCCCATCAGAAAGACGGCAGCGGCTTCGGCGGGCAGGCCCAGCCAACGGCTGACCACCGGTTCGGATGCGGCGATCAGTCGGGAAAGCAATCCCAGCCGATCCAGCACGAACAGTCCGAACGCCCCCAGGGCAAACAGCGGCAGGGCTTCCCGCAAGAACCACAGCACCCGCCAGCCGGTCTTGCGCAGAATGTTGCGCCACTGCGGGCAACGGATCGGAGGAAGTTCCAGGATGAAGCTGCTGCGCTCGCCGGGATAGATCCGGGACAGCAGGAATCCGACCAGGACCAGTTGCAGGAAAACGGTCCCGAACACCAGGGCGACCGCCTTGAAGGACAGCCCTGCCGTAATCCCCAGAATCACACCGAGCTGGGCCGAACACGGCACACCCAGCGCCAGCAGGACAGTGGCAATGAACCGCTCCTTGCGCGAACTGAGGACCCGGGTGGTCATGGTGGCCATGGTCACGCAGCCCAGTCCCAGCACCATGGGCAGAAACGCCTTGCCGTGAAGTCCCATCGCCCTCAGCACCTTGTCGGAGAGGATGGACAGACGCGGCAGATAACCGCTGTCCTCCAGAAAGGAGAAGGCGATGAAGAAAGTCGAGACCACCGGGAGGACGATCGCCAGGCCATAGGCCACGCCCATGGAAAGGACACCGTAAGGACCGACCATGAGGTCATGAACAAAGCCCGCCGGGAGCACCGCCTGCAGGAACGGCGTCACCCAGGCGCCAAAGATCCCGTCCTCCAGCAATTCGACCAGCAACTGGGCCCCCAGCACGCCCACCAACTGGAAGGTCAGAGAGACCGTTACCGCCAGGATGAAGGCGCCGGCCAGGGGGCGGCGGGCCCACACCCCGAAGCGTTCGTTGAACCCCGCGTCGGTGCGGATCGCCCAAAGCGTCGGCACCAGCACCGGCGCCAAGTACGCCAGAACCACCACCATGAGCTGCACCGCCGCTTCCGGCGTGCCGGCGGACGCCAGCAGACCCGCAATGGCCGCGGCCGGCGTGGAGATCGGAAGCAGGTCGCCCAAATAGTTGGCCAAATGGAGGCATGCTCCCAGTAAGGCCAGCGCCGAAAGCACCCGGGTGCGCAGGGCAGCCGATCGCTCGGACCCGGAGCTCTGCCACCGCAGGTGATCCAGGGTACGATCCACCCACTGCCGCGGCTCCAGGCTTTCCACCGGACAGCGGGAAGCCCGACTGACGGCCGCTTTCAGTTCGTCAATTCCCTGCCCCGCGGTGGCCACGGTTTCCACCACCGGCACGCCCAGCCGCGCCTCCAGGGCACGGGCATCGATCCGAATCCCGCGGTCCCGGCACTCGTCCATCATGTTGAGAACCAGCACCATGGGGATTTCAAAACGGCTGAGCTGGGCGGTAAGCAGCAGGGCGCGGCGGAGGTTTTTGGCGTCGGCGATCTGGATGACCACGTCAGGGCGCTCTTCCCGCAGGACGGCTACCGTGACGCGTTCATCTTCAGAAGCGGGGTCCAGGCCATTGATTCCTGGCGTGTCGAGGATCTCGCACGCCAGGCCGTCCAGCGCCGAGCGGCCGCGGAACACCTCCACCGTAGTTCCCGGATAGTTGGAAATGGTGACGTAACGGGAGGTCAACTGCGAGAAGAGCACCGACTTGCCCACATTCGGCTGGCCCACCAGCGCCACCCGCAGGGGGCGGTTGGACGGAGCTTCCTCCAGGACCACCAGCTCCGGGCTGGGATCGAGTACAGTCGCGGTTCGGGCTGAGATGCTCATCAGGAGCCTGCACCTTTCAAACTGAAATTGAAAATCAATTTCAATTCAGGCAAATGATACAGCAAACACGGAGAAACGTCACGAGGGAGAAGGCGGAAACTGAACAGCTCGGCACGACGCCCCACGGCACGCGGCGCCCTCCGGCTCCCAACTCCCATTTCCCGGCTCCCACGCCCACTCCCTGGCCGGTCACAGGCCGGCGATCGGACTCCAGCCCAATCCCAGCCACAGCACGAACCAGCAGGTGTAAGCCACTTCGAGGAAGCCCAGACGCTTCAGATTGAGCTTTTTCGGGCCCCACAGCGCCCCCGCCGCCGACCGTACAAGGATCGGCACATAGCCCCAGGCGATCCACGGCGAGACGGGACCGGCCGCGGTGGCCGCCGCCACGCACACCACCATGACGGCGTGGTAGGCCACATGTCTGCGGCGCAGGCTCACAAACCGCTCCGTCTTAAGGAACCGGCTGACTTGCATCTTCACAAAAAACACGGCGCTGGAGAAATACAGGACGCACAGGAACCAGAGCCACCACCCGTCCGGAGTGATCCTGCCCGTCACCGTGTACCAGGCGGCCGGCGCCGTCAGCGTCAACGCGACGATCCCCAGCAGTTCGGCGGGAGTGGAACGGTCTTCCCGCCGTTCGGTGAGCCACAGATGGACCCCCAACAGCGGCAGTGCCCCGGTTCCCAGCAACAGCAGGCGCCCGCGTTCGAACACCGTGACGAGAACGGCCACACAGGCCAGCCCCAGGGCGGCCCAGCCGGCAGCCCAGCGAATCCACAGCCGGCGGAGGTCGGGCCGGACCCCATGCCGGCTTCCCCGCACCAGTCTGGCGACCGGCTCCCGGGCCAGAAAAAGGCCGGTCGCCGCCACCATCAGCAGCAGCTCCGCCCCGCCCAACCCCCGGGCCGCCAGCAGTCCGGCAGCCAATGGACCGTACAGCAGCGCCCAGGCACCATGTTCCCGCGGCAGCGGCCGTCCGGGTTGACTCCGCTTTTCCGGCACCGTCGCCACCATCCTTGCGCTAGCTGGGCGGAATCACCGTGGTCGTTTCGGAGTCGTTGTCGTTGCCCGGTACCGGATCGATCTCCGCGGAGAAGGCCCCCGCGTCGGCGAAGTAATCTCCTTCCGAAGTCGTGTTGGGAATGCTGACCTCCAGCACCACCTGAACCGAATCCTGGGGAAGTATCGTCCCCAGGGCGCAGCTGGTGAAGTTCCCGAAGGTGCTGCAGCCTGCGGGAGCGCCCGTGATGGTCCAGCCGTTTGGCGCGGTAAAGAAGACGCTTGTCGAGGTGGCGTCATCCGGACCCCAATTGGTGACCGTGATGGTGTAGTTCACCAGTCCGGGTCCTCCCACCGGCAAGAAGACCGGATCGGGGTCGTCGGTCAAGGTCACGCCCAGGTCGGCCGATGCGATGGGATTCTGGACCGTGACCGAGTCGTTGGCAGAATTGGTGTCGGTTTGATCCACTGCCACGATCCAGGCGGTATCGTCCAGGGTCGGCCCCTCACTTTCGCAGTTGTAATTCGTAAACACATCGACCTCGATGACGCCATCAGCCGGCAGCGGGCCCAAGACCGTGCAGGTGATGTAGCTGGTGCCGCTGACCTGCTCCTGACAGCTCACCCCCACCCCGGAAGGCGCCGAGACGACCTCATAGGACTCGATGAACTGGTCCGTACTTGCCAACTGATCGCGGAAAATGACCCCGGTGGCCGCGTGGGGGCCATGGTTGATCACACTCACTCTGTGCACGGGATCGTCCCCGCATCGCACCGGCGACGGCGTCGACGTCTTGAGGATCTCCAGATCCACCACCGCCACCTCGGTGTCTTCGGTCACCGTGTTGTCCGCCGGGTTCGGGTCCAACTGAAGGGCGGAAGCGGTCGCGGTGTTGGACAGGGTCCCGGAGGTGGCGACCACCTGGGCATAGATGGTCACCACATGCTGGGTCTGCGGATCCATGGGAGGAAAGTCACAGGTCACAGTGTTGTTCCCGAAATCTCCCAAACAGTAGAGATAGGGATCGACGAAGTATAGGGCGGCTCCCGCCGGCAGGGTGTCGTTGAACGTGACGTTGGTGGCCGTATCGGGACCCTGGTTGGTCAGGGTCAGGGTATAGATCAGCGTGGATCCCGCCGTCACCGGATCCTCCGAGTCCGCCTTCGTCAGCACCAGATCGGCCCGGGCGGGTTCAGTGGTGGTGCTGGCCGTGTTGTCGTCCGGGTTCGGATCTCCCTGGTCGGCCGTCACCGTTGCGGTGTTGGTTACGGTGTCGGTGATGCTGTCCACCGTGACGGCAATGTCGATGTGGGTCTGGTTGTCTGCGGGCAGGGACTCCAATGTGCAGGTGACCGTGTTGGAGACGGTATTGCAGCCCGGGCCCTCAACCGACCAGACCGTGAATCCGGCAGGAATGACATCAGTGACCACCACATTGGTGGCATCGTCAGGTCCGACGTTCTCCACCAAGATGCTGTAGTACAGAAAATCACCCGGCGAAACGGGGTCGGGTGAGTCAAACTTGCTGATTCGCAGGTCGGCTGTCTGCACCAGTGTGGTCTCGGAATCGACGTTGTTCTCTGGATTCGGATCGGTGGTCGGCGAACTGACCTGCGCCTGGTTGAACAGGGACTGGATGCCCTCCCCCACAGTGGCGTTGATGGTGATCACGCGGGAGGTCTGGCCCGGCAACGAAGAGAACAGGCAGCTCACGGTTCCCGATGCAAACGAGCAAGTAGCGGGAGACACCGAAACAAAGTTCAGCCCCGCAGGCAGGGTGTCGGTCACCAGTACGTCGACGGCCGAGTCGGGCCCCAGGTTGGTCACGGTCACCGTGTAGGCCAGCGGACTTCCCGGAGGCGCCGGATCCGCTGAATCCGACTTGGTGATTGAGAGGTCCGCCTGCAGGACAGACACGTCCACCGAGGCGGAATTGTTCGTCCGGTTGGGGTCAGGTTCTGCGGCCTCGACGGTGACCTGGTTGGTCAAGATCCCCGAGGTTGCGGTCACCGTGCCTCTGATGGTGATGTCGGCCGACTGGCCGGCGGCCAGTGACGGCAGGAAGCACTCCACCGTGTCGTCCACCTGATTGCAGCCTCCCGAGCTGCTTCGGATGGAGTACACCCGGATCCCTTGGGGAAGAGTGTCAACCACATGCACATCGGTGGCTCCGGTCGGGCCGTTGTTGGTAACCGTCACCGTGTAGCGGACGTCCCGCCCGGTGGACACCCCTCCGGCGGAAGCCCACTTGGCTACCACCAGATCAGCCTGGGCGATTTCCACCGATGCGACGGCCACGTTGTCAGCCGGATTCCGATCCGGCCGGTCGGAGGAGACCGAAGCCTGATCAGTCACGGTCCCCTGGCTACCGCTCCCCGTTTGGACCAGGATCTCGATGACCCAAGTCTCCCCGGCCGGCATGGAGGCGCGACTGCAGGTCACCTGGCCGTTGGTGTCAAGGCACTGACCGACGGACGTGACGGCGGAAACCAGATCGGCATCTCCGTCAATCTGGTTGGTCAGGCTCACCTGGAAAGCGGGCGCCTGACCGACGTTGCGGACGGTGACTTCGAACCCGACACTGTCTCCCGGCGCGACAAGCGCCGACGAAGGTACGATCTCCACCATCAGGTCCGGTTCGCAGGCCTGATCGGTAGTCACCGCGATCCCCCGCCGCTGCAGCTCTACCAGATCGCTGCACGCGCCCGGACCAAATGGATTGCCCCTCAGGTCCACCAGATCGCCGGCACCCAGTCCCGCGTTTTCCACCAGGGGGTGGAGCGAGACGATCCGGTTGAACGGCAGCAGAAGGAGACTGAGCTGCTGCAGCGAGGACAGGGGAGTCAGGTCCGAGATGGCGTTGTAGCCCGCCGAAAGCTGTTCCAGGCCGAGCAGCGACTGCAGGGGACCGAGCCCTGAAAGCGCACCGTTGCGCTGGATGTCCAGCCGCCTCAGGGCGGTGAGCCCGGCCAGGGGATTGAGGTTCACCAGACTGTTGAAAGACAGGTTCAGTTCCTCCAACGACGCCAGGTGGCTGCTCCGGAAACCGCCGCCCTGAGCGGGCAGCACAGGGTCGCCCAGGCCGGACAGGTCATTGAGCAGGTTATGCGACAGATCCAGCCGCCGAAGCTGGTTCAGATTTCCCAACAGACCCGTTTCGCTGATCAGGTTGAACGAGGAGTCCACCTCCTCCAGCTCCAGCAGGTCTGCAATCGGGACCAGACTGCGGATCCGGTTCCGGCTTACGTCCAGGCTGCGCAGGGCGGAGGCAAACTGCAAGCCCACCAGACTCTGAATCCTCCGGCCCGAGGCATTGAGGGTGGTCAAGCCCGCCAGGGCTTCGCAGGTCACCGGCTGGTCGGCGGACAGCCCGAGAGCTTCACGAACGGCGGCCGCCAGATTGGCGTCCGGGAATACCACCGGGTTGACGCACGGCCCGAGCTCCTCCTGCTCATCAGGGGGTTCGTCGTACTGGTCCGGGACCTCCACGATGTTGATCTCGCCGATCAGATCAAAGAAAACGCCGTAAACAATGCTGACGACTCCGGTAAACGGGTTGTCTGCCGGCAGGAAGGACAGGTCCCGTACTCCGGGAGCAGGAATCCAGGACACAACGATCCCTCGGAACGGGTCCACCAACGCGATGCGCTCCGCCCCCGGTTCCGCCACCAGGATCTGGACGGCATCGGGACAGGGCAGACCCCGGCGGAAGAGGATCAGCAGGTGTCTCGGCTCGGACAGTCCCGTCACCACCGTCGTGATCTCCCCCGACTCCCGGTCGAAGCGGTACAGGGTACCGGTTGAAGCCTCGGCGAAATAAATGTCACCGGTACACGGATCCACCCCCACGCCGGTCGCACCAGGGACATTGATCAGCCCGGTCTGCAAAGGAACGCTGTCTTCAGAGGCGGCCGAACTGCCCAGCCCAGCCTCCAGAAATGAGCGGTTGATCGATACGATCCGGGTCGCCTCTGCCACCAACAGGTTTCCGGTCAGGGTATCCAGCGCCATGGACGTGGGCTGGTTCAACCCAGTGTAGACCACCCGGGAGGCCAGTGTAGCGGGGTCAAAGCGGGTGACCGTTCCCTGCTCCCTGCCCAGCAGGAGCACAAATTCCTTCCCGTTCAGAGCCGTGTAGGCAAGCAGCTTGACGATGTTATCCGTGTAGGTGTTAACCGAAGTCTTCACCGCCGGCGGCACCACCTGGAACAGTTCGCTCTGACTCTGCTGCTGCGTCTGCGCGGCTGGGGAAGGTCCTGTGCCGGAAGCAGCCGCGGCCAGCAGCTCAACCTCGAAGAGGCGTTGCAACGACTGGAGATAGACCACTGACTGCAGTACCCCCAGGCCCCCCAGCAGGACCTCCTTCTTCAGGATGTCGACCGAGGCACCGCCCTTTCGTCCTGCGATCTCCGCGCCCACCGTCCGGTAGCTGGGGGCGGGCGGCGAGGTGGGAGCCGTATAGTTGCCCGTGTTATCGATCAGCCCGACGGCAGGTGATCCCCCTGGGATTCCGTCCACCGTCCATACCGGCGCGCCCGGTACCCCGGAGGCACTGAACTTTTGGGTTCGACCCGGCTGGACCACGGCCAGCGGCGGCGTCACCTGCACGCGGGGCTCGTTTTCATCCGGCTGATAGGTCTCCGGTGCCGGCTGCGGCGGGACGTTGGCCAGCACCCGCTGGGCGCCGAACAGGGAGCTCGCGTACACGGGAAGATCGGTAGAAACCCAGAGCATCCCTCCTGAACGGTCCCCGGTGCCTCCAATCAGTTCGGTAACCAGCGCGCTGATCCGCTGGCCCGGACGAATGAAGTTGTCCGCCAACCCGATCCGGTTGCCGTCGACGTCCAGCGCCAGCACCCGGGCATTGATGGCCACCGTGGCCGGGTTCAGCATCGCCAGCCCGGTGAAGAAACCCGCCGCCGTGGCAATGTGCGAAAAGACAAAATGCCGTCGCGGGGCAGAAGCGGCAGCGATCCCCGCCAGTGAACCTGCCGAAGGGATCCCGTAGCTGATGTACCCGTTGATGGCGGCCGAGTCGCAGGTCACCTCCAGCCAGCCGTCGCGGGCCTGGGACCCTCGCAGACCGAACAGCTCAGCCAGATCCGCCGTAAAGCTTTCCCGCGGCCCCAGCCCTCGGGTTACCGGGTTTTCTTCGACCACGTCCGATCCGAAGAGGATCCCGTCTGCATTGCGGGCATAAATGTTCACAATCACCGGCTGCGAGCTGTAGTTCACAATACCCAGTTCGCTCGCCCAGGGATCGCCCATCACCAGTTGCGGGAAAAACAGTTGGCCGAGTCTTTCGGAGGAAGGTTTGGCGTTGAGCCCCAACAGGTCGCCCGCTGAACGGACGAACTCGAAACCCGCGATCTCTCCGGCGGAGGCCGATGCACGTACGTAAGATCCGGCCGGAATCGAAACCAGCTGAAACAGCTCGGCGGCATCCCGACGAGCCACCGCCCGGGCCGGGAGATTCAGTGAGACCTGAAGATTCGGCAACTGCGGCCGGACCAGGGTCATGGTCACGCTGGCATCGGAGGAGCCGGGGTTTACTAGGTTCAGCTCGGTGGAATAGCCCTGGCCGTGACGTACCAGATTGAAGATCACCTCCGGGCCGGGGGTGGGCAAGTCGGCACCGTCAAACTGTGTGGCCTGTGCATTCAGGAACAGGAAGAACCCGGCGACTCCAGGTTGAGGCGCCGTGGCCTCAACCCAGGCCACCGTCTGGGGAGACAGCTCGGCTCCGAAAATCTCCTGGATCAGTTTGGCTGTCCGCTGGCCCGAACCCAGGCGGATGGTGGCCGGGTTCTGGAAACCCTGCCCACTCAACAACTCTCCGTTGACCCCGAAGGCTGTCAAAGTCAGCTCCATCTCCTCCGGCGTCAAGTTGGCGAGAGCCAATCCGGTATAGGTTCCCGGGTCGAAGGAGAAGCGGGGAAAAATCAGCCGCTGCGCGGCCAAGGCCGAACCGGCACCGGCGAGCCACATCAAGAGAGAAAGCGAACACACTGTAAACGGCCTGTGCATCTCTGCTCCTTAACCCCGGCAGGAAACGATTCCGGGAGGTAACCCGCGCGAAAGAGTGAGCTGCATTATAGCCACGGCGTCGCCGGCAGCAAACCCCGGCTCCGCCAAGCTCCGGATCGCCGCACCGGCGGGGTTGTCTTCAGCCGCCGGCGCACCCATAATCGGGGCGCATGGTACGGGCCATCACCGCCGTCTATCCCGGCTCTTTCGATCCCGTCACCAACGGCCACCTCGATATCATCGGGCGCGCCTGTTGCCTGTTCCAGCGGGTGATCGTGGCCGTCTCCATCCACGTCGACAAGCGCCCGCTGTTCAGTCTTGCCGAACGGGTCGACATGCTGAGGCAGGCGACAGCGCGCTGGGACAACGTCGAGGTGGAGTCTTTCCAGGGCCTGCTGGTGGACTTTGCTGCGGCCCGGGGCGCCGGCGCCGTCATCCGGGGAATCCGGGCTGTCTCCGATTTCGACTACGAATTTCAGATGGCCCTCATGAACCGGCGCCTTCGACCGGAGATCGAAACCGTGTTCCTGGTTCCCGCCGAGGCCTACTCCTTTCTCAGCTCGAGCCTGGTCAAGGAAGTGGCCGCTCTGGGAGGCAGCGTCAGCGGCCTGCTCCCTCCCGAGATTGAGCAGAGGCTCTATGCTAAACTGCCCGGCAAGACCGCATCCTCAGGGAGAGGTTGGGGTAGCGAATGACGGCAAAGACGCGGCTTTGCGTACTGGCATTCACGGCGACCCTGGTGGCGGCCGTATCCCTGCGCTGGCAGGGTGATGCAAAGCCGGAGCCTCTCACCCAGCTTCCAGTTCGGACCGAGCTGTTTGGACCGCCGGTTCCCCCGGAATTCCGGATCCAGAGGCTCGAACGGCGCATTCCCCGTCACTCAACCATCCGGGACGTGCTGGAGGATTGGGGTTTTGCTCCCCAGGCGATTCACCGGCTGCTGGTTGAGACCCGCCGGGCCCACGACCTCAACCGTGTGATGGCCGGCCACCGTCTCGCCCTGGAGCGGCTTGCCGATGGCACCTTTGTGCGTCTCGAATATGACATCGACGACAGCCGCTACCTGGTGGTCACCTCCGGTGATGAAGGCTACCAGGGCCGCGTCGAAACCCGTCAATTCGACACCGAAGTCATCGAGCTTGGCGGCCGCATCCGCGACAGCCTGTGGAACACCCTGGTATCCCTGGGCGAGAGTGGACAACTGGTCATGAACATCCACGAGCTGATGCAGTGGGACGTGGACTTCACTGCCATCCAGCCGGACGACTCGTTCAAGCTGATTTTCGAGAAGAATTTCTACAACGGTGAGTTCGTGAAGTACGGCGAAATCCACGCCATGGAGTTTGTCCACGGTGGAAGGGCCTTTCATGCCTTTCGGTTCGACGATCCTCCCGGACGAGTTCGCTACTTCGACTTCCAGGGCAAAGGGGTCAAGAAGGCGTTCCTCAAAGTACCGTTCAAGTACGACTACCGCATTTCCTCCGGCTTCTCATACTCGCGCCTTCACCCGGTTTCCAAGGTTCGCAGGCCGCACCTCGGCATCGACTACGCGGCACCTCACGGAACTCCGGTGTTGGCTTCGGCAGCAGGGCGGGTCGTGTTTGCCGGCTGGAAGGGCGCTGCGGGCAAGATGGTCCAGATCCGGCACGCCAACGGTTACACCACCTCCTACCTCCACCTTTCCAAGATTCTGGTCAAAGTTGGGCAGGGTGTCGCCCAAGGGGAACGGATTGGACTGGTGGGTTCCACCGGACTCGCCACCGGCCCCCACCTGGATTATCGGATTCAGGATGCGCAGGGGCGCCACCTCAATCCCAAGAAGCACGTTGCACTGCCGGCAGACACCGGGGTCCCGGCCGACCGGATGGAACGCTTCAAAGCCACTCGCGACGAACTGATGCGCCGCCTGGAGGCCATTCCTGTCGAGCCGGACCGCCTCGACGCCACCGCCTTTGCCGGCTGAGCTTCCGGGTTCGCGTGGTGCTTTTCCCAAGGAAGGTACATTCGTGAATGCCGGGCGCCGGGCGTTGATCGTCTCCAATCCTTCAGCGGGACGGATCTGGAAGCCGGATCCCGTCCCGGTCGTCGTCCGCCGTCTTTCCGGCGGCGGAATCCAGGCTGAGGCCCGCACCGTATTTGACTTCCGTCCCCAGGATCTGGCTGGAAAAGACCTGGTGGCGGTGGTGGGAGGGGACGGAACCTTGCACCATCTTTTGCCCCATCTGCGCAAGGCAGGTCTGCCGGTGGCCCTGATCCCTCACGGCACGGGAAACGTCCTGGCCAGGGAGCTCGGCCTGCCCGGCAATCCGGAGCGGGCTGCGGACGTCCTGTTGGCCGGACGGATCCGGTCCCTGGAACTGGCGTCCGCCAACGGGGTTCCCTTTCTGCTGATGGCGGGCGCCGGGCTGGACGGCTATCTGGTGCGGTGTGTCAGCACTGAACTCAAGCGCTGGTTTGGAGTAACTGCTTACTGGACCGCAGGGGCCTTGGAATTCTGGCACTATCCGCTGCCGGTCTTCCAGGTTGAGATCGGCGGCGAACGTTTCGAGGCGACCCAGGCGTTCATCTCGAACTGTCGGAGTTACGGCGGGGGGCTCGTCCTGACCCCCGATGCGGACATCTCCCGGCCAGGACTTGACGTCTGCCTGCTGCAGGGCCGCCGACACCGCCGGTATCCGCTTTATTTGTGGAGGGTGCTGGCCGGGACCCACCGTGAATTGCCGGACGTGGTGTATCGCCACGCGGACGCCGTGCGCGTCGAGGGCCCGCCTTCGGTTTTCTACCAGCTCGACGGAGAGCCCGCGGGATGCCTGCCGGTGGAGCTCTGCGCCACCCGGGAATCCCTGCCGTTCCTGGTGCCGCAGGAAGAGGCACGCGGGCACACGGGAGTCGGGCGCGGGCTTCGCGCAACCCCGTAACCCCTGAACCCGGCAACCCTCACCGCACCGGCGTGGCGGCATCCGTGCCCACCACCGTGAGCCACTCCCGGACCCGCCAGCTCCGGACCAGACCGTTCTGCACGTAGGGATCCGCCCGGGCAAAAGCTTCCGCCACCTCGGGGGAGTCGCCCTGGAAAAACAGCACCGCCGTGTCCGCCGGATCGGACAGCGCACCGCCCAGCACCAGTTCGCCCCGCGCATGGGCGTCCCAGGCCCGGCCGAGATGTTCTGCCCGGTACCGGGGCCGGCGGTCCAGATAGTCGTCGGCAAGCTCGTAAATGAGCAGATAGTGCTTCATTCAATTCTCCTCAGACAATTCTCCTCAGACCCGGTTCCGGGGCCTGCTCGTCGCCCGCGGTTCCATCCTTACGCCTCCAGCCCCCAAGGACGGCGGAAAACCCGTCCCAGCAGGCGGCAGGCCCCTTCGTGACCCTGGAACCGCTCCCGCTCATCGTCCCAGTACAGGCGGTCGCCGGTCCGACAGGCGATGTTGGCCAGCAGCCCTGCCTTGGTCAGGCGATGTCCGTACTCCAGGTTGCAGGTGGTCTCCAGGTTTCGGCTGCGGATCGCTTCGACGAACTCGGCCAGGTGTCCCGGTGAATCGGGAATGCTGGGCTCGGGCTTCGGGAAATCCGGAGCCGGTTTACCCTTGACATGGATCTCGTGGGTCTCGTAGTTGGCCGCCAGCAGCGCCTCGGTTCCCTGAAAGACGCAACCGATGGCTCCCAGGTGGGCAAAGCCCGGCAACGGGTCCGGGTGCAGGGTGAAGAGCAGGGTCAGGTCCGGGTACTCGAGCACTGCCTCCAAAGTGTCCGGAGTCTCGGTGGCGTCGTCCAGGAACCGCTTGGTTCCGGTGGCGGAGACGCTCAACGGGGCCTTCAGATCCAGCGCCCAGTACACCAGGTCGACGATATGGCACCAGAAATCGATGAACACACCGCCCGAGTAATCCCAGAAATAGCGGTACGTCCCATGACTCCGCAACGGATTGTAGGGACGTTCAGGGGCGGGACCCAGCCAGAAGTCGTAATCCAGGCCGGCCGGGGGCGGCGAGTCCGGAGGATGGCCGAGACTCCGCAGGCTGGACGTTTTCCAGCAGTGGACCCGGGTGATCCGTCCCAGGTTTCCGCTGCGGACCTGTTCCACGACCCGCCGGTAGTTGGGCAGGTCGTTGTGGATGTGGTTGCCCATCTGGGTCACCCGGCCGGCACTGCGGGCGGCGGAGACCATGGCCCGGCCTTCCTCGACGCTGTAGCTCAGCGGCTTCTCCACAAATACGTCCTTGCCCGCCCGGCAGGCCTGGATCACCGGAATCGAGTGCCAATGGTCCGGGGTGACCACCGCCACCGCATCCACGTCAGGGAGGTCCAGCAGCCGGCGGAAGTCCGCAAAAGCCTGAGGCTTGCGCCCCTGACTCTGTTCGACCGCCTGTACCGCCCGGTCCCGGTGTTCGCGGTCGACGTCGCAGATCGCCGCGACCTCCACATCCGGGCGCCTGAGGAATTCCTGCAAGCGGGACATGCCCATGTTGCCGACCCCGATCATGCCGATCCGGACCCGGTCCGCAGCGCTGCGGCCGACGCGCGACGAAACGCCGGCACCAGCGGTCAAGGTCGAGGAAACCATGAACTGCCTGCGGTTGAGGGAGTGTCCGCGCTTCATGCAGCGATCTTCTCCCAGGCGGGCGGTGTTTTCCACTCCCGGCTGCATCCCCGGACCGCGGTTTGGTGAAATCAGTGAATCGGTGGCTCTGCGGGCTACTTCCGCGCCGGACCATGAACGGCGAAGGCCGCGCCCTGGGGGTCCATGCACTGGGCGATCAGGTCGCCGCCCGGTACCTCCGCAGGCCCGTGAAGGACCTGGCCACCGGCGTCCCTGACTCTCCGGACGGCGCCGTCGACGTCGCCCACCTTGATGTAGTAGAGCCAGAACGGAGGCGCCTGCACCTCCGGCGGCTTGTTGAACATGCCGCCCCAGGAGACGCCGTTGCGTCCGAACATCTGGTAGACACCCATGGGACCCATATCCATGGCTTCCGTCTTTTCCCAGCCGAAAAGCGTGGAGTAAAAACCCCAGGCCGCCACGTGGTCGGTGGTCAACAGCTCGTGCCACGAGACGTCCCCCACTTCCGGTGTGCGGTCGGGTTCGGACGACCCGGAACCGCAGTGGTAGAGCGCCAGCACTGCACCCTGGGGATCCGCCAGGACGGCAAACGCGCCTGCGTCTGGAATCTGGGTGGGCGGAACCAGGACGGCGGCCCCCAAGGCCTTGGCCTTCTCCAGCGTGGACGTCAAGTCGCCGACCTCGACATACGCCCGCCAGTGGGGCGGCGCCCCCATGGCCTTGGCCGCCTCGGGGAGTTCTCCCACCCCGCCGATGGGTCCCCGGGCGGTGGCCCACATGGTGTAAGGGCCGCCGCGGAACTGCTCGGTTTTCCAGCCGATCACACGGGTATAGAAGCCGACCGCCGCCTCGGGATCCGGGGTCAGCAGGTCATACCAACAGAAACGACCATGGCTCGACGACATGCAGGCCTCCTTGAGGAAGGAAAAAGTCACCGGAACGGGTGAAATTGAGCGGAGTATAAGAGCAGCTTCAGGCGGAGGTCAACTGCGCTGTCGGAGATCCGACCCCTCAGGCCTCCTGCAGGATCTCCTCGGCCGGCGCCGGAGGCAAGGCTTCCGGAGCGGGCTGGGTCTCCGGCAGTTCCTGGACGGTGCGCAGCCGCCGCTGGATGGCCCGGCTGCGACGGCCGGCTTCGTCGATGGTGTTGGAGGCCTGGGCAAGCTTCTTCTTGACCTTCTCCAGCACCTCTCCAAACTTGCCGAATTCGGTCTTGACCTGGGCCAGGATGTTCCAGACCTCGGACGAACGCTTCTGAATGGCCAAGGTCCGGAAGCCCATCTGCAGGGAGTTGAGCAGGGCGGCCAGGGTAGTGGGTCCGGTGACCACGATCCGATAGTCCCGCTGCAACTGCTCCACCAGCCCCGGCCGGCGAACCACCTCGGCGTACAGGCCCTCACTGGCCAGGAACATGATGCCGAAGTCGGTGGTCTGGGGGGGATTCAGATATTTCTCGGAAATCGTCCGGGCGGACTGGCGCACCACCCGCTCGAACTCCCGGGATGCAGCTTCCACCGCTTCCGGCTGGCCCGAGTCCGCCGCTTCCACCACGCGCTCGTAGACCTCCTTCGGGAACTTGGCGTCGATGGGGAGCCACACCACCTGCTGGTGATCCTCGCGGCCGGGCAGCCGGACGGCGAACTCCACGCGCTGGCCGCTGCCCTCCCGGGTGACGACGTTGGTGTCGTACTGGTCCGGGGCCAGGATCTGTTCCAGCAGCGTGCCGGCGGCGATTTCCCCCCAGGTTCCACGGGTCTTGACGTTGGAAAGGACGCGCTTGAGGTCGCCGACTCCCTGCGCCAGCTTCTGCATTTCGCCCAGGCCCCGGTGAACGCTTTCCAGGTGCCGGCTGACCATCTGGAAGGACTCCCCCAGACGCTTTTCCAGCGTGCTCTGGAGCTTTTCGTCGACGGTGCGCCGGATCTCCTCCAGCCGGCGCTCGCTGTCCTGCTGGATCTGCTGCAGGCGGTTGTCCACCACCGTCTGCAGGGCCTCGAACTTCTTCTCGTTGGACTCCACGAGTCGTGCAAGCTGCTGCGAAAACGCCTCAAGCTGCGCCTTCTGCATCTCCTGGAGCGCGGCGAAGCTGGTGACCAGGGAAGCGGTCCCCTCCTGCAGTCTCGCCGCCATCTCTTCCCGCAGCCGGCGGCTGCTCTCCTCCATGGAGTCACGCGTGCGGGACAGCTGGGCGGAAAAGCCATTGAACCGGCCCTCCTGCAGTTCGGCCAGACGGCTGAACGATTCCACCAGCGAGGCTCCCACTGCGCGTACCGAGGCGCTGAGTTCCTCGCGAAGGGCCGATGCCTGGCGGGCGTTTTCGGCGCGCAGTTCGGCGGCTTCCTCGCGGGAGCTCCGTTCCTGGCGTTCCTGGAGCCTTTCCAGGGCCTCGAGCCGTGCCGATAGCGGCTCCAGTCGCAACCGGCTGCGCCAAGCCAGCACAAACCCGGCCACGACTACCAGCAGCAGTGCGATTTGCAGGGCAGTATCCAGCATGGTCTCTCTCCAGTTGCCGACAAAGGAGGGAGTATAAACGGCGGGTCTGACATGGGGGATTTAAACCCTTGAACCCTTCCCCTTACTGGACGGGCGCGGTGTCGGGAACCCCCTCGAACATGGACTTCGATTCCGGCAACTGACCCACCAGTTCGCGGATCTTGCCGGCCGGTACGCCGGCCCGCGCCGCCTGTCGTTCAAGATCAGCCACTGCCTGCCGGGCCGCCTCTTCGTTCCGGCGGGCCTGCTCCACCTCCTGCAGGGTCTTGGCCATCTCACCTTCGATGTGCTGCCGCGTGGTCCCGTCGGCCTGCTGGAGGAAGGCGTTGCGCAGGTTGTTCATCCTCAGCTCGAGGACCATCCGCTGATTGACCGCAGTCTCCAGAGCGGTGCGGGCTTCAGCGAAAGCAGCCTCCCAGAACTTCAGATCAACCTCGGACTGGGGTGTCTCCCCGTCGCCCTCTTCCAGGACGACCGGGCCCTCCTGGGTGTCGGCAGGCTGGGGACCGGCCTTCACCGCCTGACTGGTGGTGACGCGGGCTCTCCGCAGAGTCCCCAGATCCTCGTTGCGGATCAGCCGAACCTCCCGGTCGCCACGCTGTTCCCGTTGCCGGCGCGCCAGCTCCGCCAGCGACGGCGCCCGTTCGCTCTCCGCCGTCGCAGGCGGCGCTGATGCCGGGGAGGTAGCCTGTTTCGGGCCGGCCAAGCCCGATGCCGACAACCACAACACGGCGATGAGTCGGAACATCGGGGACAAGGTAAGCCCAGCCCAACGCAGCGGATTGTATCGTCGATCACTCATGACGGTTTCTGAACCCTCCCAAAGGGCCCGCCGGCCGGTCCCGCCGATCAACGGCCGTCTTCCCGGCGGCGTCCGCGGATCGTCAGCACCGGACACGCAGCCAGACGGACCACTCGTTCCGCCACCGACCCGAACACCAGGTGCTGCCACCCGGTCAGCCCGTGGGTGGCGATGACGATCAGGTCCGCACCATCATCCTCCGCCACCCGGACAATTTCCCGGGCGGGTTCTCCATAGCTGACCCGGGGACGCGTCGGGATTTCCCCGCCCACGCGGCTCCTGATGGTTTCGGCCAGGCGCTTCTCCGCCTCCGCCCGCAGGGCTTCCTGGTAGGCGGGCACCTCGAAGTTGTAGTGCGGATCCGACGGCAACGCCGGTACGGTGGGGATCACGTGCAGCACTTCAAGTTCGGCGCCGAAATGCCGGGCCAGCTCCGCGGCGGTGCCCAAGGTTTCCAGCGAGATCTCGCTGAAGTCCGTGGGTGCCAGGATTTTCTTGACAGGCAGCATGGCCATCCTCGCCGGCCCGGCATCCCGCCGGCAGGTCCTCAAAACCGCAAAAACGCGCCGATCCCGCCCCCCGCCTGACGAAACTCCGCGGCGGCTTCCTCCTTCAGTTCCTCCACGTCTCCGCCTTCGAGAACCACCCTCGCCACCAGGGCATTCGCCAGGTCGTCCACCGGCACCGCCGGTCCGCCACAGGAAGGACAGACTGTCCACTCCGACCCGGACAGCAGGTTGCAGGCCCGGCACTCGCTGCCCTTCATTTCCGCTCCTTCGGAGTAGACCAGGAGCCGGATCCGTCCGGCCACCGCCGCATCCACCGTCGGCTTCCACCCGGTCACCGCCTGCTGGTTCTTGGCGGCCGCCGTCACCAGTGCCTCCACCAGCTCCTTCTCCCGGCGGCGTTCCACTTCCCGTTGCAGCTTCAGGGTTTCCTCCAGGATCTCGGCCGGAGAGGCGTCCACCGGCAACGACACCGAACCCACATACATCTTTTTCAGGCGCTCCGACAGTAAACCCCGCAGCTCGGAAGTGATCTCGCTGGTGCCACCGAGGACCAGGCGATCGAACCGCTCATGGCCGGCGATCCTGTCCATCAGTTCTGCCACGTTCTTCAGATGCTGCCGGGCGTGCTCGTCGGCTTTCCGCTGCAGGTTCATCTGCGAGCGGAGCTGATCCATACCGGGGCCGTCGAAGCGGTGGACGTCGGACTCGGCGAACGCCGCCTCCCGCTCCTGAACGGACCCCAGGAACACCGTAAACAGACGGGCTTTGGCCCGATCGGTCAAGATCACGCCGTAGCGCTGGTATTCGTCCCGGATTTCCACCAGCGGCCGCACGAACGGACGCCAGCCCCAGCGCAGGAGGTTGTCCATACCCACACTGATCCCGCGATGCCAGCGAAAGCCGTTGTCGGCACTGCAAAACATGACCAGCGTCTTGGCCGCCGGTTCGTATTCTTCGAGAAAGGAGGCCGCCGCCCGGACCGCCTCCTGGAAACTCTTCCGTTGACCGTTTTCATTCAGGTTTCGTTCGGCGCCCTGGACCAGGCTCCGGAAAGCCGCCTCAAAGCCCCGATTCAGATTCACCGAGCGCCCCTGGTCAACGTTCAGGTACAGGCTGAGGACCGGGTCCTTGGTTTGCGGCTGGCGGGACAGGAGCTCTTTGAGATCGTGTCGAGTAATCATCGAGACCTCCCTTGGCCTAAGAATCTGAAATGCTTGGACGGATAGCTTCAGTTTAGGGTCGAAGGCTGCCGGACCGCAACCCGTCGACCAGCCCGCCGGCCGGCTGGTAAAATGATGGTTTTTTACCCGGGATGAATACCGAAGACATCAACCCCCGCACCCGGGGACTCGACACCCTCACCACCGCCGAGATCCTGCGCCTGATCAACCAGGAAGACCGCCGGGTGGCTGACGCGGTGGCCGCAGCACTGCCGGCGATCGCTGCCGCGGTGGACGGAATCGTTCTCCGGCTGCGCTCCGGCGGCCGGCTCTTCTACGTGGGAGCCGGGACCAGCGGGCGGCTGGGAGTCCTGGATGCGGTGGAGTGTCCGCCCACGTTCGGTGTGGAGCCGGAGCGGGTGGTGGGCGTGTTGGCCGGCGGCTACGCGGCATGCCATTCGGCGGTGGAAGCGGCGGAGGACTCCGAAGTCGAGGGACGACGTGCCCTCCAACAGGCCGGATGCACGGGCGCCGACGCGGTGGTGGGGATCGCCGCCAGCGGGCGGACTCCCTTCACCTGCGGCGCTCTCCGGTGGGCCCGTTCGGTCGGCGCCTTCACGGTGGCCCTGACCAACAACCGCGGCTCGGAGCTGGGCCGGGTCGCCGAGGTGGCGATTGAAGTGGAGACCGGTCCCGAAGTGATCACCGGCTCCACCCGCATGAAGGCAGGCACCGCCCAGAAGATGGTCCTGAACATGCTCAGCACGACCACGATGGTCCAGCTGGGGATGGTGTACGACAACCTGATGGTCAACGTGCATCTGAAAAACCGCAAGTTGCGCGAGCGCGGGATCAGAATTCTGCGCCGGATCACCGGAGCCGGGCACGAGCAGGCGGAAGCCGCCCTGGCCGCCGCAGGCGACGTCCCTACCGCAGCCGTCATGATCTCGCTGGGATGCACGGCGGAGGTCGCACGGGCACGCCTGCGCTCCAGCTCCAGTCTGCGCGAGGCCATGGCCGGCCCGCTGGAGGAAACCGCCAAAGCATGATCGACCGCTATGCCCATTGTGTAACCTACCGGGAGATCGTCAGCCAGCCAGAGCGGCTGGACTCGCTGCTGAAACGCTGGGGCTCCGGCAGCGGCTGCCCGTATCGATCCGGCCAGGTGCTCTTCCTCGGCTGTGGGTCTTCTTATCATCTGGCCGCTTTCGCCGCCCTCATTTGGCGGTCCCGTCTGGGCCTCGTGGCGCATGCGCTGCCCGCTTCGGAATTCCTCATCCGCCCGGAAGTGTGGATCCAACGCGACCTCCCGGCCACCGCCTTCGGCATCAGCCGGACCGGAGAGACCACGGAAACTCTGCTGGCACTGACCCAGGCGCGGGACCGCCACGGCATGCAGATCGTCCCCGTCACCTGCTCCAGCGATTCCCCCCTGGCCCGACTTTCGTCCAACACCCTGAGCTTTCCCGAGGTGGCGGAGGAGGGCACGGTGATGACCCGGGCTTTTACCGGCATTCTCGCCTGCCTGTTGGACTGCGCCGGCTGCGGGCGGGAAGCCCGCAAGTTGCCCGCGCTGATCACCGCCAGTCTCGAACGCCATGAGCCTCTGCTGGACGCGCTGGCCGAACGGCCGTTCGGAAACGTCGTGTTCCTCGGTACCGGCCCTTTTCTCGAGATCGCCCGGGAGGCAGCGCTGAAGGTCAAGGAGATGAGCGGGGGACGGGCGGAGGCCCACCAGTTCTTCGAGTTCCGGCACGGCCACCATGTAATCCTGGGACCGGAAACCCTGGTCTGGGTTTTCACCGGGCCCAAAGACCGGCCGTATCTGCGCGGAGTTTTCCCGGAACTGAAACAGTCCGGCGCCACCCTGCTGGTTTGTGGTGTGGACGTGGCGGAAGAGTTGCAGTCGGCGGCCGACCACGTGCTGAGCCTTCGCGGCCCGGTGGGGACTTCGGAGGTGGAAGCTTTGGGTTTGCTCCACCTCGTCCAGCTTTACGCCTGTTTCCGAACCCTCCGTCTGGGTCTCGACCCTGACCACCCCAGAAACCTGAACCGCGTCACTGTGCTGCCGGAGTGAGGAAGGTTCACGGGTTCAAAAGCTTGAAGGTTTCATCGGAGTGGCGCGGGGGTTCCAGACGGTATCCGACCCCGCGCACGGTTTCCAGGTACCCGGCCTCGGGACCCAGTTTCTCCCGCAGCCGCTGCACGTGGGTGTCCACCGTCCGCGTCGTGCCCCCATACCGATAGCCCCAAACCTGCTCCAGCAGGCGGTCGCGGGTCACCACCCGTCCCCGGTTCCGCAGCAGATAGTGCAGAAGGTTGAACTCGGTGGTCGTCAACCGCACTTCCTCCCCACGCACCCTTACCTCGTAGCGGTCAGGATCGAGGCTGATGGCGCCACAGCGTATGACCGCGGGCTCTTCGTCGGCCTGGACCCGCGACAGGACCCGCTGGATCCGCAGCACCAGCTCCCGGACGCTGAAGGGTTTGGTCACGTAGTCGTCGGCCCCCAGCTCCAGACCGAGGATGCGGTCCACTTCCTCCGCCTTGGCGCTGAGCATCACCACCGGGATGCGCTGCAGCGACTGGTGGTACTTGAGACGTTTGAGAAGCTCGAACCCGCTGACCCCCGGCAACATGATGTCCAGCACCACCAGATCCGGAGTCCGCTGCTGCAAAGCGTCCCAGGCCTGGATTCCGTCGGCGGCCGCCAGACACCCGAAGCCGGCGCGGGTGAGATTGAAGCTGATGAGATCGAGAATATCCTGATCGTCGTCCACCACCAGAACGGTCTGCATAGACGCTCCTTCGACCGCGGATCCGGCCCCCCCGGGGCCCGGCGGCGCGGCAGCAAGAGACGATAATCGGGCACGGTGAGCCGCCGATGAAGCCGGGGAAAAGCTTTCGTAAAGAAAACACCCACGGACTGCCGGTCTGCCGACCGGCCTCCACCGGCGAAAGCAACCCACACCCGGAGCGCTGACCTGCCGAAGCCGCGGGGACTGTCCCCAAACAGGAGCAGCGGGTGCTTCCGGGGGCCGGGTTGGTTGGGAACCTCAACCTGAGGACCGTCAAGAGCCCGTCCCGACTCGGGCTCGGAACCCGAGGGGATCTGCAGGCCGAGCCCGGAAATGGCTGAAAACGATTGACTTCCGCAAGGAAAGGCAGCGAAAATAGCCGCAGCTTTGTTTCCATCGAATTCAACAGGGGAATCACGGACGGAGGATTTCCATGACGAAACGACGGTTTCTGCTCGCTTGGTGGGCCGCGGGACTCCTGGCGGGAGGGACCCTGGCGGCCCAGACCGCTCCTGCCGGAGTACCCTTCCGGCAGGGTGAGGTGGCGGTCTATGCCACCCCCGACCAGCTTCCCGGACTGCGGGTGGCGAAGTTCCTTCCCCATGCCGGAATCAGCGTGGTGACGGTGGAGAGCGGCCGTGAACTGGGCCTGGTCCAGCGCCTGCGGCAGGCCGGCTTCCGGGCCGGGCTCAACCTGGTGGCCGAGGCCTTTCAAACCAACGATCCTCTGTACAGCTACCAGTGGCACATGCCCAAGGTTCAGAGCGACCAGGCGTGGGGAATCAGCCGCGGCCAGGGAGTTACGGTTGCCGTCCTGGACACCGGTCTCGCCTTGAATGGACCCGACGGGATCGGCTGTGTGGTAGCCGGCCACGACGTGGTCAACGGCGATAACGATCCACACGACGGCGACGGCCACGGCACCCACGTGGCGGGAACCATCGCCCAGGCGACCGGCAACGGCATCGGGGTGACCGGACTTGCCCATCAGGCCTGCATCATGCCGGTGAAGGTTCTGGACGACGGCGGGTCGGGCTCCTTCGCCGATATCGCGGACGGCATTTACTATGCGGTCCAGAACGGAGCTTCGGTCATCAACATGAGCCTGGGAACCTCCGCCCGTTTCAACATCCGCAACGACCCGATCATGGACCCCGCGCTCGAGGCCGCCCATGCGGCGGGAGTCACCGTGGTCTGCGCCTCGGGCAACGACGGCTCCCGCAACAACGTCAGCTACCCGGCCATCTATCCCACCACCATCGCCGTGGGAGCCACCGATTATCGGAACGTCGTGACGCGGTACTCCAACCGCGGCACCGGCCTGGATCTGGTGGCACCGGGCGGCGACGCGAACCGCGACGACAATCGCGACGGCTACGGAGACGGTGTCCTGCAGGAGACGTTCTACAACGGCCAGTGGGGCTACTGGTTTTTCCAGGGGACGTCGATGGCCTGTCCCCACGTAGCGGCGGCCGCGGCTCTGCTGTACTCCCAGGACCCGAGCCTGACGCCGGATGAGGTCCGCCGGCTCCTCACTTCCACCGCGCTCGACCTGGGCGAAGCGGGTTACGACAGCACCTCCGGATGGGGCCTCCTGCAGGCCTATGCGGCACTGACCAGTGACGGTTCGGGAGGAGGAGGCTGTACCGACGCCGACGGCGACGGAGTCTGTGCGGAAAACGGCGACTGCAACGACAACGACGCCGGCATCTACCCCGGCGCCAACGACACCAAGGGCCGACCGGGCCGCAACGGCATCGACAACGACTGCGACGGGATCATCGACGGATAGCCGGGAAAGACCAGGACCGGGGTCGCCTACCTCCCGGCTGACCCGGGGCTCCCTTTCCCTTCCCCCGCTGCCACCACCTGCGCTGCGATCGGCAGGTCGGCGGGAGCCAGGGTGAAGGCGCCCAGCTCGTCCGGCCGGACCCAGGCGATCCGGTCATGATCTCGGGGCCGGGGCTGACCCCCCAGCCACCGGCAACGGAAGCCGTACAGCCGGACCGTCCCTCCCGGATAAGCGTGCTCCACGGGGGGGAACGGTGCCAGCACCTCCACCTCAATCCCCAGCTCCTCCCGCAGCTCGCGGACCAGACACTCCGCCAGGCCCTCGCCCGGCTCCACCTTGCCTCCGGGGAACTCCCAACAGCCTGCCAGATGACCGTTGCAGCGGCGGGCGATCAGAACCCGGCCCTGGCGTTCAATGACCCCCGCCGTCACCGCCAGAGGGGCGGACTCCTCCACGCTATTTCACCTCGACCCGCCACAGGATCACACTCGCCGGCGGGATTTCCAGCTCCGGCGACAGCGACTGCAGCGACTCGGAGGTGACCGTCACGGCCCGCGGCTGTTCCGGATCGTTATGGGCCCAGCGTCCCGGACCGGTCAGAACCCAGCGGCGCGCCTTGCCGGTGGGCTCCGCTCCCCGCCACTCGACCCGGAGCCGCTGAGGGGATTCGGTGGGGTTCACCGCCGCCAGGGTCAAGGCGGTCCGGTCGGCGGTCCAGGCCGCCGTCACGTCCAGCGGTTGATAGTCGCCCTCCACCGTCACCGGGACCTGTCCCCATTCCCTCCGGTACAGGGCCAACACCAGCCCCGTGGACTCCATCTCAGCACGCGTCTGGGTCGTCTTGACCGCCCCGATGACGTTGACCGTCTGCGCGTAGTTGGCCATGGCGAACAGATCGCTGTTGCGGAACATCTCGTGCAGGCCGGCGGCGATTCCCAAGGCGTCCTGCAGAAAGTACCTGACACCCAGTTCCCCGAACTCGTTGGGCCCGTACCAGTAGTTCCATTCGTCCAGCGCGATCCGGATGTCCTTGGCGGCCAGACCGGCAATTTCCCGCCGGTAGGTGCGGTGATGGTCCGCCACTTCGCGAATCCGGCGCGGCACCTGCATCACATGCTCCAGCAGGTCGTCCCGGTCCTGCCAGTAGATGTGTTCGCTGATGAGTTCCATGTGGTCGGAAGCCTCGGCCAGCATGGTGCGGCTCCACTCGCCGGCGGCACCCACGCCCACCAGTTGGATCGAGGGGTCCACCCGCCGCATCGCCTCCACCACTGCCTTGTGCTTGCGGACGTAATCCGCCAGCGGCATGTGCCCGAGTTGCCATTCGCCGTACATCTCGTTGCCCACCGCCCAGTAGCGGACACCGAAGGGACGGGGATGGCCGTTGGCCGCGCGCAGTCGTCCCATGGGGGTGGTTTCCGCCCCGTTGGCGTACTCCACCTGGTCGGCGGCCGACTGGGCGTCACCCAGCCCGGTATTGACCGCCACATACGGTTCCGTACCCAGCTCCCGGCAGAGGTCCATGAACTCGTGCAAACCCACGTCGTTGGACTCGATTCCGGTCCAGGCGGGATTCTTGCGGGGAGGCCGGCGGTCGGGGTCCCCGATGCCGTCGCGCCAGTTGTAACCACTGACGAAGTTACCTCCCGGCCAGCGGTAGATGGGGGAGTTCAATTCGCGCAGCAGCGCCAGCGTGTCGGCGCGCCATCCCAGGACGTTGTCGGAGGGCATGAGGGAAACAGCGCCGACGTGAAACGAACCGCTGCCCCGGCTGGTGATCTCCAGCCGTCCCCGGTCGGTGGAACGCCCGGCGCGGAACTGCAGCGGGTGACGCATAAACTCAGCCGAAAGCTGGTCGATGCGAACCGTCTGACGGTCGGAGGCCCCGCTTCCCCAAACCAGGGTCACCTCCACCGGCGCCGCCGAAGCTTCGCCCCGCAGAACGATCCGTCCGGTATAGCTCTTTCCGGCCACCAGCCCCAACCGGCCCTGGGAAAGCCCGGACCGTTTGCCCCCCGGAAGCTGGATCCGGGGGGAGTGCTGTCCCGTCAGGGGACGGTCGGTATCCATGGTAACTTCGGCCGCACCCACGATCAGCCAGGGGGAAGCGGTCAGCAGCTCGTACGGATGCCCTTCGCCCTCCCATGAGGTGTTTCGCGGTTCATGCAGGGTCCAGGGCTGCGACTGGTTGGTGATGGGGAAAAAGAATTTGCGGTCCTCCAGCATCTCCGCCCACAATCCGCCGTAGATGCAGCGTCCCAGGTGTTCGATGAACTGGCCGTACACCAACGGAGAAATCGGCTCCCGCTGCAGGTCAGCCCGCACTCGGGCCTGAGGTTCGGCCGCAGCCGGCCTGGAAGCGGAAAACAGCACCATGGCGACGGTCAAAACGAATGGAATCCTGTGCATGGGTCACCCCCTCGCCAAGGAGAATGCCTGCAGTGGGCCGGTCTTGGCAAGTCCGTTCGACCAGAAGGGTCTGCCATTCGAAGAAAGGGCTCGGAGCACCCTGATGGCAGCGACCTCACGGCTCATGCGGAGCTCGGAGATTCCCCGGATCTCGAAGATGCGGATTCCAGCAGCCGGCGCGATCGAGCTACAGCAACACCCCCGCCGGTTCCTCAACCAGCTCCACCAGCCGCCGCAGAAAACGTGCCGCGTCCGCCCCGTCCACCAGCCGATGGTCGTAGGAAAGCGAAAGCGGCAGCATCGGCCGCGGTTCAAACCGATCCTCCCTGTAAACCGGTTCCACCGTTGTGCGGGAAACCCCCAGGATGGCGACCTCGGGATAGTTGACGATCGGGGTGAAGGCGGTGCCCCCGATGCCCCCCAGGTTGGTGATGGTGAAGCTCCCGCCCTGCAGATCGTCCGGCTGAATCTTCCCCGCCCGCGCCTTCTCCGCCAGCTCTTTCAGCTCCACCGAAAGCTGGACCAGTCCCTTCCGGTCCACATCCCGGATCACCGGAACCAGCAGGCCGCGCTCGGTGTCCACCGCCACGCCGATGTGGACATACTGCTTGTAGACCACCTCTTCGGCAGCCATGTCGAGGCTGGCGTTGAACTTGGGGAATTCCCTGAGCAGGACGGCGCAAAGCTTCAGCAGCAGCGAAGTGACGGTCAGCTTGCCGCCGGCTGCTTCCACCTGGGGCGAGAAACGGCGGCGCAGCTCCTCCAGCCGGGTGGCGTCGGCTTTGTCGTGGTTGGTCACATGAACCACCTGTTGCCAGGCCAGGGAGAGGTTGCGGGCGGTGGCGCGGCGGATGTTGGTGAATTTCCGGCGTTCCACGGGGCCGAAACGGCTGAAGTCAGGCAGCGGAGGAGCGCCGGCCGGCAACACGGCGGCACCGCTGCGCAGGCTCCGGGAGTAGGCCTTGACATCGTCGATGGAGACCCTGCCCCGCGGCCCCGAACCGGGCACCTCCGTGATGTCGACGCCGATTTCCCGGGCGAAACGGCGGACCGCCGGCGATGCGGCCACCACTTTCCGGGCGGCCGCCTCCTCGGCCTTCGGCCGCTCACGAAACTCCACCACCGCGGCTCCCCGGGACCGTTCTCCCTGGGCCGCCGGCGACGCCTCCCCGACACCTGACTGGGGCGCGGAGACGGCTGGAGCTTCCGGTTCATGGGGCTTCGGGGCGTCCTTGGGTTTCGGCGCCTTTTCCGGCGCCGGCGCAGCCCTGGCCGCGGGCGATTTCGGGGCCGGTGACGCGTCCGGGACGGATTCCTCCAGCGTGGCGATCAACTGGCCAACCTTGATATGGTCCCCCGCCGCCACGTGGATGGTCTTGACTCTGCCGGCCTGGTCGGCCGGGACCTCCACGGTGGCCTTGTCGGTCTCCAGCTCCAGCACCGGCTGATCGGGCCGGACTTCGTCGCCCGGCTGAACCAGCACTGACACCACATCCCCGCCCTCAATGTTCTCTCCCAGTTCCGGCAGCTTGAGTTCCAGCGCCATGACCTTCCTTCCGCGGATCAGACCGTCCAGGGATCAACCTTGTTCGGGTCGATGTCCAGTTTGCGTATCGCCTGCGCCACCAGCGCCGGCTTCAGCTTCCCATCCTGGGCGAGGCCGCTCAGGGCGGCCAAGGTGACAAAACGCTCGTCCACTTCGAAAAAGTCCCGGAGCGCTCGTCGGCTCTCGCTGCGGCCGAAACCGTCCGTCCCCAGTGAAATCAGGCGTCCCGGCAACCATTTCGCGATGGATTCCGGCAGGACCTTCATGTAGTCCGAAGCCGCCACATAGACGCCCGACGAGCCCGACAGTTGCTCGGTGATATAGGCCTGCCGGGGCGGCTGCTCCGGATGCAGCAGATTCCAGCGTTGGACCTCGATCGCCGAACGGTGCAATTCCTTGTAGCTGGTGACGCTCCAGACATCCGCGGCGATGCCGTACTCCTCTTCCAGCATCCTTTGCGCCCGCAGCACGCAGTTCATGATCGAGCCGCTGCCCATCAGGTCCACCCGGGCTTTCGGCTTCTTCAAACCGGACTTCCGGAAACGGTACATCCCGCGAATGATCCCGTCCTTGATCTTTTCCCGATCTTCCTCGGCCAGCGGAGGCTGGTCGTAGTTCTCGTTGCCCACGGTGATGTAGTAGAAAACATCCTCCTGCGCCTCGTACATGCGCCGGATGCCGTCACGGACGATCACGGCGATCTCGTAGGCAAACGACGGGTCATACGCCCGCAGGTTCGGCAGGGGGTAAGCCAGAACGTGGCTGTGGCCGTCCTCGTGCTGCAGGCCCTCTCCGTTGAGGGTAGTGCGGCCCGAGGTCGCGCCCACCAGAAAACCCTTGCATCGGAGATCGCCGGCCGCCCAGATGAGGTCCCCCACCCGCTGGAAACCGAACATCGAGTAGAAGAGAAAGAACGGGATGGTGTTGACCCCGTAGTTGGCGTAAGCCGTGCCGGCGGCGATGAAGGAGCTGAGCGAACCGGCTTCGGTAATCCCCTCCTCCAGAATCTGGCCGTTGCGCGCTTCCTTGTAATACATCACGCCGCCTGCATCCACCGGCTCGTAGAGCTGGCCCTTGCTGGAGTAGATGCCGACCTGGGAAAACAGCGCCTCCAGGCCGAAAGTGCGCGCCTCATCGGGGACGATGGGGACGATGAGCCTGCCGATGGACTTGTCGCGCAGCAGCTTTGCGATCAGCCGCACCAGCACCATCGTCGTGGAGACTTCGCGACCGCCGGTGCCGGCGTAGAACTCCCGGAACAGCTCTTCCGATGGAGCGGCCAGCGGCTCACAGCGCAGCCGGCGGGCCGGCAGCGATCCGCCGAGCCGGCGTCGCCGCTCTTTCAGGTATTCGATCTCAGGACTGTTTTCCGGCGGCCGATAGAAGGGGGCCCGGCTCACGTCCTCGTCGGAGATGGGGACCCCGAAACGGTCGCGGAAATGGCGCAGCTCGGCCTCGTTCAGCTTCTTCTGCTGATGCGTGATGTTCTTGCCCTCGCCGGCCTCGCCGAGGCCGTAGCCCTTGATGGTCTTGGCCAGGATCACGGTGGGTGAACCCTTGTGCTCCACCGCCTGCTTGTAGGCGGAGTACAGCTTCACCGGGTCGTGACCGCCCCGCTTGAGCCGACGCAGTTCCTCGTCGGAAAGATGCTCCACCAGCTTCAGCAGTTGGGGATAGGCGCCGAAGAAATCCTCGCGGATAAAGGCGCCGCTCTCCACACTGTACTTCTGATACTGGCCGTCCACCACCTCGTCCATCCGGCGGACCAGCAGTCCCTCTTCGTCTTTCTCCAGCAGGTGGTCCCACTCGCTGCCCCAGATGACTTTGATGACGTTCCAACCCGCTCCCCGGAATACAGCTTCCAGTTCCTGGATGATCTTTCCGTTCCCCCGGACAGGCCCGTCCAGACGCTGCAGGTTGCAGTTCACCACCCAGATCAGGTTGTCCAGACCTTCGCGGGAAGCGAGGCTGATGGAACCCAGGGACTCCGGCTCGTCCATCTCCCCGTCCCCCAAAAACGCCCAGATCTTGGCGTCGGTGGGCTTGATCAGGCCCCGATGCTCCAGGTAGCGCTGGAAGCGGGCCTGGTAGATGGACATGATGGGACCCAACCCCATGGACACGGTGGGAAACTGCCAGAAGTCAGGCATGAGCCAGGGGTGGGGATAGGAGGACAGGCCGCCGCCCGGAGCCAGCTCCCGGCGGAAGTTTTCGAGCTGGGTGGCGGTCAGACGGCCTTCCAGAAACGCCCGGGCGTAAATCCCCGGCGAAGCATGGCCCTGGAAGTAAACCAGATCCCCGCCACATTCGTGGTCGGGGCCCCGGAAGAAGTGGTTGAAACCCACCTCGTACAGAGTCGCCGCGGAGGCAAAGGTGGAGATGTGCCCGCCGATCCCGTCCTCTTCCCGGTTGGCGCGCACCACCATGGCCATGGCATTCCATCGGATCAGGCTCTTGATACGCCGCTCCAGTTCCCGGTTGCCGGGATAGGGCACCTGTTCCGAGACGGGGATGGTGTTGACATAGGCCGTGTTGGCCGAAAACGGCACCTGGACCCCGCGACTCGTCGCGTACAGTTCCAGTTCCCGCAGCAGCCGGACCACGCGCTCCGGACCGCTTTCCGCCAGCACCGCCTCCAGAGACTCCAGCCACTCCCGGGTCTCCAGGTGTTCCAGTTCGGACAGATCGTCCTGTCCCAGCCTTCCTGCTGCATCAGCCATGGATGCCTTCCTTCAAGCTGAATGACCTGAGCGGTCGATGAAAACTCCATTCTGCCGAACCGTCGGCGGACGGTTCAAGCAAGGACTTCGATGACGGAGATCGGCCCGAGTCCTGCCGCCTCTAAAGGCCCACACCGGAAACCCGCGTCACAGCACAATCTCAGAACCGGAATCGGCCTTCACCGTCCGGGCCCACCAGCTCGACGGTGCGTGCAATGCGGGTACCGTTGCGGATGTAGACAAACTCCAGACGGTCGCCGGGACGCAGATTCTGGACGATTCGGTCAATGTCGCGAACCCGCCGCACCGGTTCGCCCCCCATTTGTACCAGGATGTCGCCGCCGATGATCAGCGGCACGTTGCCGGCGAACACCCGCCGGTCGCCACCGCGAATGCCGGCACGATCCGCGGAGCTTCCCTCAGCCACCCGGCCCACCAGTACGCCCTCCTCCACCGGCAACTCCAGGGCCCGCACCAGCCGCGGCGTCAGCGACACCCCTTCGATGCCGATCCAGGGGCGGATGACCCGGCCATGCTCGAGCAGATCCGGCAGAACCCGGTGCAAAGCGGCGGCCGGAACCGCGAAGCCGATGCCGGCGTTCTCTCCTGTCCGGGAAAGGATGGCCGTGTTGACCCCCACCACCTCGCCCCGGGAATTCAGCAGCGGCCCCCCACTGTTACCGGGGTTGATGGCTGCATCCGTCTGGATCAGGTCCTGCAGGACGCCGTCTTCCGTTTCCAGGCTGCGTCCCAGAGAGGAGACAATGCCTGTGGTCAGCGTGCCCTCCAGTCCGAAAGGATTGCCGATCGCCAGCACCTTCTGCCCGACCTGCAGGTCGCCCTCCCGAGCCAGCCGAAGGGGCCGGCACTTGCCCTTGGGACAGTCGATCTTCAGCAGAGCGATGTCATTGACCGGATCACGCCCCACCACCACCGCTTCCAGGGCGGTATGGTCCTGCAGCGTGACTTCCAGTTGCCGGGAGTCCGCAATGACGTGGTTGTTGGTCACGATATGGCCGGCGGTGTCGATGAAGAACCCGCTGCCGGTCCCCTGCTCCGGCACCACCTGCAGCCAGAAGTTCAGCCGCAACCGAGTGCTGGTGACGTTCACCACGGCCCGGCTCAGCTCACGGTAGATCTCGATGTTGTTCCGTTCGTCGTCGCTGAGCGGTGTGTCGAAGACGATGGTCTCCGTCTGCTGCAGTTCGGCACGAGCCGGAGGAGGCGAGGGCCATTTGGTAAAGAACCAGACAATGGCCGCCGAGGTGAGGCTGCTCAACAGAACAATAGCTGCGAAGTCTCTGCGTCTCATGGTTCCCCGTCCCGCGCAGGGTCCGTCAGGACCGGTGATCAGGCTCCGGCACAAGCGCGAACAGCATAACACTTCCCCCCAGGGTGAGCAGGGCCGCCAACAACGTGACCGCCGGATAACCTTCGGCGCTGTACAGCAGCCCCGCAGCCGCCACCGAAACCGATATGCCCAACTGGGAGAAACAGTTCCGCAAAGCCAGAAAGGAGCCCCGCTTCTGCAGGGAAATCAGTTCGGTTTGCAGCGTTTGCAGGGCGGTCTGCCGAAACGAGATGGAAAGGCTGATGAGAAAGATCCCTGCAAACAGCAACGGACCACAACCCAGCGTGGTCAGCAACCCCAGCGGAATCACCAGCAGCGAGTTGGAGGCCAGGAAGACATGCCGCTTGGTCCAGCGATCCGACAGCCAGCCCGAGATCGGACTGGCAACCACCGCCCCCAGCCCGGAAACCAGGAAAACCATGGAGATCTGGACCGTGGTCAGGCTGAAAGTCTCCGCCAGGTAGCCGGAGATGTAAGTCAGAAACGTCAGCGTCCCGCCCGAGATCAGGAAGGAGGTGATCAGGGCGGCGGCGGTGGCACGGGAGGCCAACAGGCGCCGGTAGGCGCGGAGATACGAGTCCATCACCTCCCGTTGCCGGCGCCGGTCGGAGGCGACCAGCAGGAAAGCTCCCGATGCCAGCGCGACCGCCAGGACTGCAGAGCCGGTGAACACGAGGCGCCAGCCCCAGCGGTCGGCAACCCAGGAGCTGAGCGGGATGCCGAAGATCAGGGCGGCAAAATACGAGCTCAGGACCATCCCCATGGCCTTTCCCCGCCGCTGGTAGGGAAAAGCATCCCCGATGAAGGAGGCGGTGCAGGTGGACAACAGCCCCGCCGCCAGACCCGTCCCTGCCCGGACCACCAGCAGCCCGCCGAAAGACTCCACCCGGGTGGTCAGCACCGCCATCACAGCGAAGAACAGGAGCCCGCCCCGCAGGAACACCACCCGGCCGAAACGGTCCGTAAGCGGCCCGAACGCCAGGTTGAAGGTAGCAGCCGCGAAGGCATACACCGAGAACACCCACCCCAGCATCGCCACCGACACACCGAAGTCCCGGCTGAGCGTGGGCACCAGGGGGATCAGCAGCTGGTTGTCCACGGAGGCCAGAAACAGAACCATGAACAGCAGCAGGATCAGTCCGGCCTCGCCCCGTCTCGTCTCCACTTCGCCGGCTTGCCTGCTCATAGCTCCCGGATCATGACCAGCGCATCCTCAGGCGGGTCGGGATAGTAGTTCTTCCTCACCCCCGCCCTCCGGAACCCGTGGCTCAGGTAAAACCGGATGGCGGACTCGTTGGAAGCTCTCACCTCCAGCAAACAGCGGTTGCAGCCTGCGCGACCAGCTTCGTCCAGCAGATGCGCCAGGAGCTCGCCTCCGATGCCCCGCCGACGGCAATCGGGGGCGGTGACGATGAGCAGCAGCTCCGCTTCGGGAGGCAGCAGTCGAGCAAGGTAGTAACCGGCCATTCTGCCGCCATCCCAGGCGACGGCGGAACGGGTTTCCGGACGCTGGAGGAAGTCACGGAAGCCGCCTTCCGTCCAGCCGGCGCGGCTCGCAATGCTGTCGATCTGCAAAAGCCGCCCGGCGTCAATCGGATCCACGGGCAGGATCCGCCGCCGGGACAAGTTCGGCATCGGAAGGTCGGACATAGTTGGCGGTCAGTTGGGTGGCGTCGCCGGCTTCGCCGCGCAGCACGCGGCCGAACGCCAGATCACACAGCTCGTTCAGGATGCAGTTGTCGGTCCGCAGCAGCCGTCCCTCCGGGCGACACCCGGCTAAGGTGGATGCATACATCTGGGCGCCGTCTCCCACGTAGAGGCAGGGTTCGGCGGGCAGGCGGGACAGCCATGCCGCCGGGGGGGATACCGACTCCGGCTCCAGCAGGCGCGGGCGGTCGCCGTCGACGGCGTAGACGGCACCAAAGATCTGCTGGCGTCGCGCGTCCACCATGGGCGCTACCCGGCCGGACAGGTGGCGGAAACGCCACGCCAGGGCTTCCAGCGTGGAGATGCCCACCGCGGGACGGTCAAGGCCCTGAGCCAGGGCCTTGGCGGCGGCGATCCCGATCCTCAGGCCGGTGAAGGATCCCGGCCCCACCGCCACCGCAAAGCAGTCGATGTCGCCGATCCTGCATTCAAGATGATCCAGCAGGAAATCAATGTACTCCATGAGGTGATCGGAATACCGCAAAGGGGTTTTCACCATGGCCAAGCCGATGACCTCGCTGTTGCGGGCCAGGGCGACACCTCCACTGTTGGTGGCCGTATCCAGGGCGAGCAGGAGCATGATCCGCCTATCTTACCGTGGAGGGGGGAACCAGGAGGCGGGAGTGGGAATGGAGAGTCGGGAGCCGGGAAACAGGAGTCGGCTGACCGCCACCACTGACTTTCTCCTGTTTCCTGTTTCCCGACTCCCCACTCCCAAGAATGAAATCACTGTGATATCGTAGAGATACCATGGAGGACATCCCATGATTCAGGAAAAGCAAGCAAAAACGCTCCCCGGTCTCCCGTTGCTGGTGCTCAACATCGCCTTGACCATTCTGGCGGTGTGGTGGCTGGTGGCGGCCATCCGCGGTCGCCAGCCAGGCTCCGTCATTGCCGCCTCGCTCACGCTGCTGATCGTGCTGCTGGGCTTTGCCGGTTTCTTGCTCGTCAACCCCAACGAAGCAAGGGTGCTGCAGCTCTTCGGCGCTTACCGCGGCAGCGAACGCACCGACGGCCTGCGCTGGGCCAACCCCTTCTTCTCGAAACGCAGCGTGTCCTTACGGGTGCGCAATTTCGAGACCGGCAAGCTCAAGGTCAACGACAAGTCGGGCAACCCCATCGAGATCGCCGCAGTCGTGGTCTGGAAGGTGGTGGACACCGCCGAGGCGGTGTTTGAGGTGGACAACTTCGAAGACTACGTCCATGTCCAGAGCGAAGCCGCGCTGCGCAACCTGGCCACCGGCTACCCTTACGTCGCCCATGAGGATGAGAACGCCATCACCCTGAGCGGTCACACCGCCGAGATCTCCGACAAACTCAAGGTGGAGATCCAGGAACGGCTGGCCCGGGCCGGCGTCTCGGTGATCGAGGCCAGAATCAGCCATCTCGCCTATTCGCCCGAGATCGCCGCCGCCATGCTCCAGCGCCAACAGGCCAGCGCAGTGGTGGCAGCCCGCCAGAAGATCGTCGAAGGGGCGGTGGGGATGGTGGAGACCGCGCTGGACATGCTTTCGAAGAAGCACGTGGTGAATCTGGACGAAGAACGCAAGGCAACCATGGTCAGCAACCTGCTGGTGGTGTTGTGCAGCGACCGGCACACCCAGCCGGTGGTCAATACCGGGAGTCTGTACAGCTGAGGTGGCGGTCCGAAAAGCACTCCTGATCCGCCTCGACCCGGCGCTGCACGAAGCCCTGCAGCGCTGGGCCAACGACGAACTCCGAAGTCTGAACGGGCAGATCGAGTATGTGCTCCGCCAGGCCCTTCGTCACGCCGGACGCCTGCCCGCGTCCGGCGTCCGCGCCGGAGCGGACAATCCGGCCGACGAAAGCGGGTCCGCCGACCCGACACCCGAGGCATGACCACCGTGGGCTCCGGCCGAGGCCAGGCGGCGATGGCGGATCCCCAGCCACGCCGCCACCAGCAGCCAAAGTCCCGACAGGGGCACTCCCACCAGAGACACCCCGGACAGGGTCAGTCCCATGCCACCCAGGGCCGCATACGACCAGGCTCCAATCTGATCGCCCGCCCGGTAGACGAAGGTATCGATGAACGCCTTGGCCTTGTACTTCTCTTCCCGTGGGAGAACCGTGTACAGGATCTCCCGTGCCGGATGGGCGACCGCAAAGTTGCCCGCCCGTCGCAGCACCTGGATCACCACCATCAGGGAAAGTGTCGGCTGCAGTCCCAGCCAGAGAAATCCAGCCAAGGACAGTGCCGGCAGCAGGGTCAGGGTGAGGGTTACACCCAGCCGGCGCACCACGCGCCCGGTCAGGAACACCTGGATCAGCAGGGTCAGCACATTGACCGCCAGATCGATGCGGGCGAAAAACGCGGTGCGGGCGGCCCGGTCCTGGTAGGCGGCGGCGACCAACTCGGCCTGCTGAAAGTAAAGGAAGGTTGCAGTTACCGTGAACAGCACCATGAAGACGCTGATACCGAACAGGTAAGAAGACTGGAAGGCCTGCCGGATTCCCGCCAGCGGACTCCCACCGATGATCGCTTCGCCCGCCGCTGCTCCCCCCCGGACGTGCCCCAGGCGCGTCGAGGCGCGGGCTGCCTCCCCCGGTTCGCCGGACGTCGCCGCCCGCAGTTCAGCTTCCAGTCGTCCCAGGCGCCGCACGCAGTACAGCGCAATTTCCAGAAAGCCCACCACCAGCGGCAACAGCCACAGGGGAGGGACCACCTGCGCCAGGATCGCCGTCAGTCCCGAACCGGCGATTCCCCCGGCCGTGCCTCCCGCAGCGATGAGGCCGAACAGGCGGGCGGCCGGCCGGGTGGTGAACAGGTCCACCATAAAGCTCCAGAAAATCGACACCACAAAGAGGTTGAACACGCTGGTCCAGACGTAGAAGACCCGTCCCACCCAGACTCCCCGTTCCGGCAACAACCACAGCGCCAGGAGAAAAGCCACGGTGTTGGCGGCAAAGAAGCGGTAGGTGAGGCTGATGAATCGCCGGCGGGGCAACCGGGCTACCAAACCTCCAAACAGAGGGTTGACCAGCAGCATTGCCGCCAAGGTCCCGGTAAACAGCCACGGGAGATTCTGGACGCCTCCCTCGACGGCCATTTCGTCGCGCAGTGGACGGATGATGTAATAGGCCGCCAGCAGGCTGAAGAAATACAGGCACGACCAGAAGACGGGGGCGGCCTCCCCGGGTCGCAGATCCACCAGGTGCCGCACCAACCCGCTTGACCCTACCTCCGGGCGTGCCATCGGGCCAGGACCTCGGCCTCCCGCTCCCGCGACAAGCCGGCTTTCAGGCCGGAACGCCGCTCCTCCGGCAGCCCCTTGAACCACTCCAGGGTGTCCCGGGCCGTTTCGGCCAGAGGCCGGAAGCTCAAGCCCCGGGCGATGGCCCGGGAGCAGTTCACCGTGGAGAACCCCTCCATGCCGTTGCGGGGGGGCACCCACACCGGCATGTGAGACCAGGGTTGCACCTGCTGCTCCTCGAGGAACTCGGCGGGGACCCAGGTGAACGAAACCGGTGCCGAAGTCACGGCCCGGATCCCGTAGAGCATCTCCGCCATCGAGAGCCGCGACACGGGCCCCGTCGCGTTGAAGGTGCCCGCCGCCTGCTGTTCCACCATCCGGATCATCCACTCACCCAAGTCCCGGGCGTCAATGAGCTGTACAGGGTCAGCCGGTTCCCCCGGGGCCAGCACCTCGCCGCCGGCATCCACCCGAACCGGCCAGTAGGTGAACCGGTCCGAGGGATCGCCCGGACCTACAATCAGGCCCGGCCGGATGATCAAGGCCCTTCCCGGGAACGCCCTTTCCGCCTCCTTCTCGCACAGCGCCTTCAAGGGGCCGTAAGTCTCCCCTGTGATCTCTTCGGTGTCGGGATTGTCCAGGGTGCCCACCGGACCGCTCTCGTCCATCCCCACGATGCTGTTGTCCGAGTACACCGAAATCGTGGAGACGAAACAGTAGGTTTGGGCTGCGTCTTTCAGAAGCTGGGCGGACTGCCGCACCCAGCGGGGCAGAGAAGCGGGATTGTCGATGACGGCGTCCCACTCCCGGCCCTTCAGTGCCTCCAGATCGCCGTTGCGGTCACCCTGCAACCTCTCCACCTCCGGGAACAGCGTGGGATTGGTCCTGCCCCGGTTGAACAGGGTGATCCGGTGTCCGCGCTGCAGTGCATACCGCACCTGGGCCGGGCCGATGAAGCCGGTGCCGCCCAGAATCAGGATCCGCAACGGCCGGGACGCCGGCCGGGGTGGCGAAAACCGGGTCGCGGTGAAGGAACTTGCCAGGGATGCTTGCAGAAAGCGGCGGCGATGCATGGACGAACCCTCCTGAGTCTACTTCAACGCCGGAAGCGCGCCAAAGATCCCTGCAGCTTCACAATTCCTTCACACCCCTTCACACGATCTTCATCCTTCCGGGACCGGGACGCAACAAGCGGCTTCTAGAATCCCCGTCGAAGCCCCGAGGCTTCGCCCCCAAGCAATGATCGCAAGAGAGGAGTCATTCGTCGTGAAGACCTGGAGATCAGGGCTGTTGGCCCTGCTGCTGGCTACAGGATCGGTTCTCGGACAGGCCGGTCCCAGCGGACAACTGCGAGGTTTCGTCCTGGACTTGTCTACCGGAGCAACCCTGAACAATACCCTGGTGGAGGTCGAGCCGGGCGGCGCCAGCGCCGTCACCGACCTGGACGGCATGTTTACCTTTAACCTCCCTGCCGGCGAATACAGCCTGGTGGTCCGCAAACCGGGCTACCTGCCGTACCGGGTGGAGGGCGTCCGCGTACCCGACAGCGGAGAGGTGTGGCAGGAGGTGCCGTTGACCCCGGAAGGAGGGGTATCCCAGACCACCGTTGAAGTGGTAGCAACCTCGGAAAGAGCCACCATCGAGGCCCTGCTGGCGGAGCGGAAGTCCATCGGGGTTCTCAGCGACAGCATCGGACGCCAGGAGATGTCACTGAACCCGGGCTCCGACGGCGCCGACGTCATGCAACGGGTCACCGGAGTCTCGCTGGTGGACAACAAGTACGTCTTCGTGCGGGGCTTGGGTGAACGTTACAGCGCCACCCAGCTCAACGGCAGTCAGATTCCCTCGACCCAGCCCGACAAGAAGGTCATCGCCATGGACCTGTTCCCAGCCTCACTGCTGGAGAACATCCGCACCGAGAAGTCCTACACGCCCGATCAGCCCGGGGAGTTTGCCGGCGGCATCGTCAAGGTCAATACCCTGGATTTCCCGCGCTCACCCACCTTCAAGGTCACCTACGGCACCAGCTTCAACACCCTCACCACCTTCCAGCGGTTCAAGAGCTATCCCGGCGGCAAGTACGACTTCTGGGGGTTCGACAACGGCTCCCGGGCCCTTCCTTCGTTGATCCCGCCCCAGCGGATCGTGCGGGAAACCGCCTTCACACCCGGGTTTACCCGCGAAGAGCTGGCCGTGCTGGGGCGCGCCTTCGCCAACGTGTGGGCGTTCGATGAGAACCGGGACGCCATTCCGGGCCAGAAGTTCAACTTCATTCTGGGCAACACTTGGGGCCGCCTCGGGCTGGTTTTCGCCCTCAACCACGGCACCGACTTCGAGAACCGGAAGGAACGCATGGTGTTCTACAACCTCGGCGGCGGGGGGCAACTGGAGCCGTTCAACGATTACCAGATGGAATACAGCACGATGAAGGCCCGCACCAGCGGGACCCTCAACCTGGCCTGGCGTCTGGGCGCCAACCACAAGCTCCTGTTTCGGAATTTCTATACCCACGAGGCCTCGGACGAATCGCGCTTTTTCGAAGGCTCCAACTCCGATTTCAACGGCCTGTACCGCAACTACCGCCTGAAGTGGGAGGAAGAGTCCATCTACTCCGGACAGCTTGCCGGGGAACATTACCTGCCCTTCCTGGGCAATGCCCTGTTCAACTGGAACCTGTCCCGGGCAACCTCGATGCTGGATCAGCCAGACCTCCGGGAAACGCTCTACGAGTCCCGATCTTTCGCCGGCGACGAGTTCGTCCTGGCCGACGAAAGCCAAAGCGGGTTCCGGCAGTTCATCAATCTGAAAGAGGTCCTGTGGGACCCCGACGCCAACCTCGCGATGTTTTTTCACCGCGGCAGCCTGATCGGAAGCATCAAAATTGGGGCCGCTTACCGCCACCGGGACCGCGATTTCGGCGCCCGCCGCTTCCGCTTCATACCGGTCAAAACGCAGGGGATTGACCTGACCCTGCCGCCGGAGCAGATTTTCACCCCCGGCAACATCAACCCGCAGGGCTTCGAGCTGCGGGAAACCACCCGCAACACCGACGCTTACACGGCCTTCCAGATCACCCGTGCCTGGTACGTGGTGGGCGATCTTTCGTGGCGGCGCTGGCGGTTTGTCGGCGGCGTCCGCCTGGAAGACGACGAGCAGCGGATCGAAACCTACAACCCGTTCCAGCGCAGCCTGGTCACGGTCAGCACCCGCCTGGACAAACGTGACTACCTGCCTGCCCTCAATGTGGTCTATCAGCTCAACGGCCAGATGAACCTTCGGGCATCCGCCGCTAAGACGCTGAACCGGCCGGAATTCCGGGAGCTCGCTCCCTTCGACTTCAGCGACGTGGTCGGCGGGCGCACGGTGCAGGGATACCCCGGCCTGACCCGTGCCACCATCCAGAACTACGACCTCCGCTGGGAGTGGTTCCCTGCCCCCGCCGAGCTGGTTTCGCTGAGCTTTTTTGAGAAACGGTTCAACGATCCCATTGAGCGGGTCGTCGAAGCCACGGCCCAGCTTCGCACCTCCTTTCGCAACGCCGACAGCGCCACGAACCGGGGTATCGAGCTGGATCTGCGCAAAGGACTCGGGTTTCTCAGCCGGCGGCTGGAGAACCTCCGGTTTACCGGAAATTACACGTTCGTCGATTCGGAAGTGCAGATTCCCAGGGATGGAATCATTGTCCTGACGACGCTGTCACGGCCTCTGTCCGGCCAGTCCCGCCACGTCTTCAACGGGATCCTGGAATACACCTCGCCCCGCTGGCGCACCACGGCACGGGCGCTTTACAACTTCCAGGGCTCGCGAATCAGCGACGTCGGTGCTTTCGGCATCCCCGACATCATCGAGGACGGCTACCGTTCCCTGGATGCACTGGTCTCACAACCCTTCGGCAGCTGGAACCTCAAATTCGCGGCCCAGAACCTGCTGGATGAGGAGGTCCGCTTCCTGCAGGGCGGACTTCCCCAGCGTGTCTACCGCCTGGGCCGGACCTTCACGGTGTCGCTTTCCTATTCCTTCTTCGGCGAGTGAACCGAAGCGGCAACTTCCCAAACCTCAGAAAGGAATCAAAATGAGCCTGAAAAAGCTTGTAGCTGGATTGATGCTTCTGACGGCGGCTCCTGCCCTGCTGTGGGCCGGGACCGGCAAGCCCGGACGCGGCCTCGGTCCTGACCTGTTGACCGCCACCGTCGCCGACGGGCCCCATCCGGAGGTCCTGATCTGGACCGACGCCGTGGTGTACACCGAAGGAACCGTCTCCCTGTGGGCGAACATTGATCCCAACGGCAACTCCGCCCCGCGCGTCATCTTCCTGTACCTCAAGAACCAGAACACCGGAGAAATCCGCTACATCGACAGCAGCGGCCTGCTGGCGCCGGGGACGGTCCGGGCGCTCAACGGCACGGGGCCGACCACCTTCACCGCCACCGACATCACCCCGGTGGAGCGGCTGGTGGTGTTGGGCACCGGTGGTCTGGCGCCGGCCCTGCAGGTGGCCAACCTTCCCACCGCTCACTACCAGCTGGTGCTGGATCTTCGCGAGGGGTCCGGTCAGCGGACGGTTTCCGCCGCCTGGTTCAACTTCGGCGTGGTGGAACAGGTTGTCCCGGTCACCGCGCCCATCACCGCGGACACCACCTGGACCTCCAACCGCGCTTACCTGCTGGATGACTACGCCCTGTTCGTGCAAGACGGTGCCACCCTCACCATCGAGCCGGGCACCTTCGTGCTCGGGACCGGCGAGAACTCCGCCTTCGTCGTGGCTCAGGGTGGAAAACTTCTGGCGAAGGGAACCCCGGCGCGTCCCATCATCATGACCAGTGCCAAACCGGTGGGAGAGCGGGAGCGTGGCGACTGGGGAGGTCTGATTCTCAATGGTCGGGCACCCATCAACGTTCCGGGCGGCCAGGCCGAAGGTGAGGGAGACACCGGCATTTATGGCGGCGACGACCCCGCAGACTTCAGCGGCGAGCTGAGTTATCTCCGGGTGGAGTTCGCGGGCATCGAGTTCAGCCCTGACAACGAGCTGAACGGGATCGCCTTCCAGGGAACCGGCAGCGGCACCCGGGTGGACCACGTCCAGGTTCATTTCAACAAGGACGACGGGATCGAGTTCTTCGGCGGCACCACCAATGCCAAGTACGTCCTGTTGACCGGCATCGGAGACGACGGCATCGACTGGACCGAAGGCTGGACCGGCAAACTGCAGTTCGTGTGCGCCCAGCAGCGGGCCGACGACGCCGACCGCGGCATCGAGGCCGACGGCAATGCCAAAAACAACGACGTCCAACCTTACTCGAATCCCCAGCTTTACAACATCACGCTGATCGGGGATCCCAGCCCCGCGCTGGGCACGGACAGCGGCATCGGGGTGATGCTGCGGGAAGGTACGGCCGGGACGCTGCGCAACCTGGTCGTCACCGGGTTCAAGCGCCAGGCGGTAAACATCGACAAACCCGCCACCGTGGACCGCATCAATGCCGGTCTGTTGACCTTCAGCCACTCGCTGTTCTGGGGCAACTGTACCAATCCCCCCACCAACGGCGACTGTGCGGGACCCAACGGAGCCGACCAGTTCGCACTGGATACCCAGGACAATCCTCCCCTCGGTGGCTTTTCGACACAAAGCTGGGTTGCCGGGCAGCCCACCAACCGCGTGGTCAATCCGCTGTTACGGAATCCCTTTGGAGCTGTGCCCGATTTTCGACCGGCACTGAATTCTCCGGCACTGGACCAGAATCTGATCCAGTTTCCGCCGGATGACGGCTTCTTCTCCACCGACGTGGACTTTGCCGGCTGCATGAGTCCGGTCTACGACTGGACGCGGGGTTGGACCACGTTCGTTCCCTTCTGAGGGCACGGATTTCACGGGTACAGATTTCGGGAGCCACGGAGTCCGCAGATGAACTTTCACGTTTTCTCAGTTTGGCTCAGTGAGATCTGTGAAATCTGTGGCCCCCAATCCTTGAAATCCGTTCTTGAAGGAGCTTACTCATGATGAGACTGATCGCATTTCTGGTTGCTTGCGCCGTTGTTCTTCCGGCGGCGGCGCAGACGTATTACGCCGCCCAGTTTGCAGTGGGTTCGGGTGGCGGGCTGCGGATCGAAACCACGGTGACGCTGGTCAACCTGGGCAAGGAGGTTTTGAATCCGGCGCGGGTGACCGTCCGCAGTTACAGCGAAGCCGGCACCGCGGCGGAGCTGTTACGGCAGCAGACGCTGAGCGGACCGCGCGCCGTGTCGGAGGTGCAGCGGGAGATCCCCGGACGGGGAACCGCCGTGGTGGAGGGTTACAGCGGGGACGGAAGCCTGCGAACCGGCTGGCTGGAGGTCTCGACTCCAGACAACGTGGGAGTGGAGGTTCTGTTCAGCATTTTCGATGCAGCCGGTCGGCTGATTACGGCTACCAGTGTCTTGCCGCGGAATCCGGTGACAGCGGCCACTCTGCTGGTCAATGTGGACGCGCCGCGGGCACTGGCGGGGGCGCTGGCGCTGCTGAACCCGCCGGATGCTGCGGGGCCCGCAACCGTGTCGGTGGAGGTGTTCGACGCTTTTGGCGGCAGTGTCGGTACCGCGGAGTTCACGGTGGAGCCGGGGCAGCGTCGGGCGCAGAACTGGACGGAGCTGGTGCCGGTTCTGGAGGACAGGGCGGGATTTGTGGGTACCGCGGAGGTGCTCTCAGACCTGCCGGTGATCCTCCTCCCGCTGCGCCAGGACAGTGTGGATCTGACGGCCCAGGACGTGCTCCCGGCGCGGTAACCAAAAAGCAGCCTCCCAAGCCCCCGAACAAGCCCGGGACCATTCCCTTCCCGCCATCCCCTCGGCGGAACCTCCGGTCCCGGGCTTGCCTCAGCGGGGTTCAAAGGTTCGAGGACCCTGGAATCTTCGGGACTCCGCAGCTCTGAACGCCCACCTCCGCATCTGCGAGACCTGCGGCCGGCGGGCGCCGTAACCGCCCGGCGACCGCCGGAGAGACGCCGAAGGCGGCGTCCTGGCCGACCGCCTGACCCCTCCACCGCGAACAACCCGGCGCCGACACTGTGGAACCTTCGAACCCTCGAACCTCCGCTCCGGACCGCAGATCCCCGAAGGGGTACTCCAGACAACTCCTCCTCAAGACTGCGGCGCCGGTGACGCTCGTCCTCGATACGTCGGCTGGTTTCTCTCCCTTCTGCAATCGAGGTTCCCGCTGCTTCCGCCAGGGCTCCGAATCGATATCTACATGGCCGCCTGTCCTGGCGCCGCGCCCTGCCAGGGCGAACTCAAATGGTCCTGGCCGCGGGAGCGGATCATTCCGGTTCGGCTCGAAACATCCCCAAACCGTAGTGGCAGCCGAAACCCAGCGCCAACGGTCCCCGGACCGGCCTCGGAAAGCACAGGCGCCAGAAACTCCCCTGGGTATCCGGCTGCTTCAGCCCGGGTTTGTTGCGAAACCGGTGGAAATGGGCCGGCCGCCGCCTTCGTCCTTTCACCGGTATCGTGGCCAACCGCTCGAGTATCGGCTCCGGAAGCCCGCGTTCCCGGCATTCCCTGCGGAGCTGGTCCTCAATGCCAAAGGTTTTCTTTTGAAACCATGGGTGGAGGTAAGGCGAAACCGAGGTCCATTGTCGCGCGGGTCCAGCATACGCAGAGCCCTGGATCTGCGTGATCACTCCAGACTGCTCGAGCAAAACCTGCCACTCAAACCCTTCGTCGTTCCAGAGCCGGTCGATTGCGTCCAGCGCCTGCAGGGCAACCCCGTCCAGACCAGCCTCGGCATGGACCAGAATATGGTCGACGAGGCCGTCTCCATCGGCGTCCTCCGGCAAATAAAAGGCATGCTGGTGCCCCCCGCCATCCGGCAGGTCGTGGCCGGAGAGAACGGACGGCACTCCCGGGTTCCCTGCCAGACGATCCGCCCGATGGATGGCGGCCATCCGGACAAGTTCACCAATCCGCACGGCGTCCTCCAGTCGAGGCAGCGGTTTGCCGGAAAGAGCGAGCCGCACCGTTGTGACCCCAAGTCCGCGGAGCTGGACGCGGCTTCGGCGGCGAGGGCGCGGTGTGAGGCTCTCGACCGGCCGGAAGTAGGTCACGTATCTGGAGGCGGGAGGGCAACTCCAGCCGGCAGCCTGGAACTGCGCGGTTTCGACGCGCAACGCATCGATCAGCCGCTCCGGCAAGGTGGCGTGTATGCGTTGCGCGGGTCGGCCCAGTTTCCTGCTTTCCAGTCCGTACGCTGCCACGGCCCGGGCTCTCTCACGCTGGTACTCTTCAGGTGAGACGGGCACGATCAGCGGGACCGGCTCAACCTCGTTGCGACTCTCTTCTTCGTAGCCACCATCCGCCGGGCCACAGTTGAACCGGCCGTCCCAGCCCTCCAGCAGGCGTGCCTCAACCCAGCTTTCAGCTCGACCCAGGGTCCCAAGATGCTGCAGGAGGTCGACCAGGCCGGATTTTGCTTCGGGCGGCAGTTCCACATTGCGCCAGGCGGCGACCAGTACGGCTTCCGGTTCCAAACGGACGAAAGCGTCAAACACAAGCACCTTCTTGTCCCTCGTGCCTTCCCTGACCGGCATGTAATGGCGGATGTGCGTACGGACCGCAGGGGGCAAGAAATAGACCGGCAGGTCCGACGACAACCGGCACACAACCGTTTCCAGCACTTCTTCCGGGCACCGCTCGGGGTTGGTCTTCCGGTGCCAGGTGGCGATCAGAGCGCGGGCGATCCGCCAAGGCGAGGGCGGCCATTCCACATCCGCTTCATTGACGTGCCGCCCCCAAGGCGTGGCGTGGTAGCGGCCGGCTGGAAAGCGAAAGGCGAAGGCGAGCATGGCTACTTCCTGTACGTAACCTCGGTGACACGAGGTTCGCGGAAACGGCCTTCAGCCGCCACCGCACCGATCAGATCAGGCAACGCTTCCGCGAGTTCCTGCAGGCCGGGAAGCCGGAAACCCCCAGGCCGAGTCACACGGAGTTCAACACAATGCAGATCGCAGGCCGTGCGCAGGCGCAGACCGGTCTCGAGAAACTTGAGGATCTTGAACAGGGACCAGGCGATCAGCATCCGCTCGGTCGCGAAGCCGAGGCCGAAACCACGGATCTGGCTCAGATCCAGGTTAAAGTACGCCGTGATCTTCGGCGCCACATACTCGTCGCGGGCGAAAGGGACGTGCCCGAAGCCCCTTGAGGTGTCCCCTTTGGGATTGACCGAGTCGATCTTGACGCCGCCACTCGGAGCCACGCTCACATTCTCCGCTTCGATAAATGCGGACAGCACTCTCGGCAGGCGCAGGCGTCCGCCCGCCAACTCCTTCTTTGCCAAGAACACACCGTGGACAAGCGCGTTGGGATCCACCTGCAACACGGTCGACGCCAGTTTCCGGATATCCACACGACCCTCTTCCATGGCGGCGAGCTCGGACCTGAGCGTGTCGAGGACGGTCGTATCCTTGCCCTCCAGGATATAGGGCGAGTTGAGGCGATGGGCTTCCAGGACGGAGTTCGTCAAAGGCTTCCCGTCGGTGTCCTTGACCTTGACCAAAGGCAGTCCTTTCAGCGGCGCGACCCAGTCGTCGGCCACCTCATCCCAACATACGGCTTCCAGGCGGTTTGCCATACTCTGGGCAGATTCCACCAGCAGCATTCGACCGGCACCGTCGGGGCTGGAGTATTCGGCGGCGCCCAGGTCCGGGAATCCGGTGGGCTGAAACCGCGTCCCCTGCAAAGGCTTCAGATCGGCCTCCAGCAGCAGTCTTGGCACACCGTCAAGAGCACTGAAATCGATCGGCATGGTATTCACTCCTCTATCGTGGTTCTTGGGTTTCCACCTCCTGGCCGGCCTTGCGGGGCAACAGGAGGCGGAGTTCGAAATCCGTAATGGGGACGAGCAGCGCCGCGATCAGAAGCTGGGGTCCACCGGCAAGGCCAGTTAACCCAGGGAAACGGAGCCGGATTCCTGCCACCCGCAGGCGACGTTCAGCGAACCGGACAGCCTCTGTGATCCTCCCTGCCTCCACCAAGCGAACCAGTTCGGACGGCAGCTCCAGGCTTGCTTCCGCCTGAAGCAGGCCCGCGCGGCGCAGTTGGGCGTCCGTACAGAAAAAGGGTTTCAGGAGGCGGTAAGCCACGGGGAGGGGGTGCAGCCGGGGCATCGATCGGAAGTCGCCCCGATCAAGGCGGACGAGACTGAGACCTGGGAGCAGAGCGGAGATGCGCGCACTGTCCAGCGTATCCGCAAGCCACCCGGCCACGGCGGCAACCGGGGCAACCCGAATGGAATCAAACGGTTTGTCTTTCAGCTCGAGCCGGCGTGCAGCCAACAGTCGTCGACTGACTGTTCTGGCCAGATTCGCTTCCAGACTGCCAGGACCCCAGGTCACCTGGTGGGTTTGCTGGGCCGTCCACTCGAGACCAGGCTCCGTCTTCTCTGGTGCGAGGTGCGCCCGCATGGGCAGACAGAACTCCTTCGATCCGTCGGGGCGGAGCTTCCGCGCGTGTAAACCGGCGAGTGCCGCTGCTATGGCGAGCTCGGGACTCCCGTCTTCGGCTTGAATGATCCAGTCCGAGCTCAAGCTTGGGACCGGAGGGCAGACCTCCCGCGCCTTGCGGCTGCATCCAAGATACAGGTGAGCCTCCCCGAGAACCTGAAGGACCTGCTGGACGCGCAGTGCCCGGTACCGCGACTCGGCGGCAAGCAGGAAGAGCGCATTCTCCAAGCGGCTGACGAGCCCCTCGATACGCGCGGGAGCGTCACCGGATCGAGCCAGCTGACGGAACCTCCGGAGCCACCCGTTTCTTTCGAGCTGATCCGCAAGATCCGCACTTGGATTCCGCGTCACCCGCACCCGGTTGAGGGGAGTCGCCAGGTACGCCTTTCCGGCTCGCTCCAGAAACGCGAACCGCTGGAAGTGAGTGATGCCTCGGTCCACGCCCAGCCGGGAAACGGCCTGAACAAAATCGAGGCCGTCCCGAACGGCGCGGCCTCCAAGGGTGGCCCGTCCTTCAGCCAGCAACATCTTGATTTCGCGCAGGCTCGCGGGGCCCGACCACAACGGAAGCCACATTTCTGCCCGAGCAACGGAGGCATCCCGGATGGCCGTCGCCCCTTCGCCCGTCCCTGTTGGTCTCACCGTAAACGGATAGCTGAGCGTCCCCGGCATTCCGCTCTCCAGTCTGCGTGTTGCGGCTGCCGCAAACAGCACTGCTCCCTCGAGCATGAGGACGAAATCCCAGGGATTGACCAGAGAAGCACCGCCAAAACCGCTGCCCTGATTAACGCCGCCGGCGTTTCCGGGCGAAAACTGGCCGATGGCCGCAGGCAGGAGGAAAGCCGACGGCCGGCCAAAAAGGGACTGGTCCAGAAAAGTCTCACTCGCTCCCAACGGCTCACCCGTCCGCGTATCGAACAGGGCGACCAGGTGCTGCATAAAGTTGTTGGTGAAGTCCAGTCTTCCGTCATTCCCCCCGGTTCCCAACAAGGGTGGGTAGCTTGGATCGTCTGCCCCCAAAAGAACGGCCGCGTCATACCAAACCAGCGATTCCTCGCCGATCTCGGACCGCAACACGGTGAGAAGCCTGCTCTTCGAATCGGGCTCCGGTCTCTTTATCAGGCCGGCTTTCCGCAGGACCCGGCGACAGACTCCGATCGCCTCGCGATACACCGCAAACCGCTCTGCTGTCGAGGTGGCGATCGGTTCAATCCCCGACTGGCGGCGTGTTCGGTATGGGGCCGGGACTGCCGGGGCTGCTGTCGAGGTGGCGATCGGTTCAATCCCCGACTTGTTGTCGATGGGATAAAAACCGCTCCCGCCGTTCCAAGGAGCCAGGATCGGCGTCGGGCGGTAGGTCGCCAACCAAAATGATCGGAACTGTTCAGGCGCCATGGCAGTCAGAACCACAAATCGGTCGCGTTCCCAGTAACCTCGAACCTCCGGATCCGCCTGTTCCCCCACCACCCGCAAAACACCCAAGGCTTTGAGGTAGGCCGCCAGAGGCACCGGGGAGCAGCCTGCAAGGCAAATCTTCTGGGTCATTGCGCTGCACCTCCTTCAGCTCGAGAGGCCCTGCAGTCGCAAACCCGAAGCAGCATCTCCAACCAGGCCAACCTGAACGGACCGGCCTCGTCCAGCAAACGCCTTGTCCGGTCCACCCAGGAGGCTCCTTGCGGCCCGACGCCCAGCCGCATGACCTCCAGGCGAAGCCTGGTTTCCGGGATGTAGCGCTCACCGAAGTGGACGGGAGGAAGCCTGTCCCCATCCCATACGCCCCGGGCGTACATCCGGTCGGCGTCTGGTGGCTCTTCCTCCGCCGGCAGGGCCCTGAGACCCAGCCGCACCTTCCCGTGATGCGAGGCTATCAGGTAGGCGACCAAGTCCCTTTGGTGCGCCGAGGTGGAGTGCTCGAGCCATGCCAGGGCGGATGCCAGTTCGTGGCGGAATCCCCGCCGGCTCAATCGCTTCCCGTCCGCATCGATCACGTGGTAGTCAGGGCGTCCCCGCATCGGGGCTTTGGCCCAAAAGAGCCTTTCGTCTGGACAGTCAGGCCCTCTGATCCCCCGCTGAAAGGCCTCGTGGGCCTTGCCCACGTCGTGCCACCGGGCCGCATCACGCAGCAACGCGCGGGTTGGGGAGTCCAGCCCCAGCGACGTGCTGAGCCGCTCCACCTCATCGGCTACATGCTCCAGATGCGCCGTCAGCTCAACCCAGTGAGCACACGCCGACCAACGGTCCTCCCCATAGGTTTCGCCGGATTCCGGCCGCGCCGCCGCGAACACAGCCACGGGGTGCCTGTCTCTTGCACTGAAACCTTCCTCATCCCGGTACCCTCCATCCGCCGCCCGCAGGAGCAGAACCAGGCCGGGACGGACCTGCTCCCTGTCGATCCGGCTCCATTCGCCGACCAGCGGGTCCCACTTCCATGCCGTTCGCCCCTTCAGGCCCAGGTACTCCTTGACCTGACCGATTCCAACCGGACAAAGCTCCTCTCCGGAGGGTTCTGTTTCATCCCCGGGACGGTCCTCGAAGTCGCGCCAGAAAACCTGGAGCTGGGCCCGCTCCAGATCCCTGATGTAAGGCGAAACGTCCACATCGAAGCCGGACAGATCCGGGTCTGTGTTGAACAGATCCAGAAGGTCTCTGCGACGCAACACATGATGAATCCTCGCGGGTGCGGCCACCGGCGGCAGCGCGGCGGGTCCCACATCGCTGAGACTCTGCAACCGGCACCTGGCTTCAGCCAGCTCGGAAACCTCATAGGGATCCTCCTGCCCGGCGCCCTCCGCAATGTCAATCCAACAGATATCAGCCGACTCATGTTCGCCGAAACGGTTGCTCCTGCCGAAGCGCTGGACCAGCGAAGGCCAGGGTGCAAGTTCGGTAAACAACGTTCGGCTGGAAATGTCCACCCCTGCCTCCACAGCCTGGGTAGCCACAACGACCCTTCCCGATTCGCCGTACCCCTGACGCAACATGGCCTCAAGGCGCCGACGGTCGGGCGGGCGGAAGCGGGCATGCAACAGCAGTCGGGGGACATCGGGCAGGTGGCGCCCAAGTCGGCGATACAGCTCCTGCGCCCGCTGGACCCGGTTCAGAATCACCAGCGTCTGCTGTCCGGGATGGTGGGCTTGCGCGATTTCCTGAGCCAATGCCTCCAGGTACGCCGACCCGCCCTGTTTGGCATTTCCCTCGTCAAGACGCACGCCCGCCCGACGCAACCTCTTCCGGGCGCCATGGCGGGAACGAACGACTTCGTGTTCAAAGTCGTCGTCGGTCAGGCTCTCCACTCGGATTCCTTCGACGAATTCGCGGAAATCGACGGTCCGGAGCCAGTCCACATCCAGCGTTGCCGACACCCAGAGGCTTCGGCAGTCGACCGAAGTACCGAGCTTCCTCCGCAGTCCCTCAAGCTGCGTCGAGGTGCAGAGACCCGCACCCATAAGCTGGACTTCGTCAAAGACCCACAGCGCGTCGTTATGGAGCAGCGCGAAATGCACCGGCCACTGATAGCGGCTCATCCCATAGCCCCGCATCAGGGCGCGCGAAAGCAACATGTCCTGAGTACCTATCAGAACAGCGTCGGCTTCCGGTGTCTCGGTCCATTCTGGCCTGCGAATGTCTTCTGACCCGCCCATCAGGACATGGACTCGCGGGGCGGCGACCCCCAGCGCGCAAGCCCCGGCCTCAACCCACTGACGGGCACATTCCGCTGTCTGCTCCACCAGCACTCGCATCGGAAGACAATAGATGAGGCGCCGTGGGGTTTGGGGGTCTTTCAGCACCAGCCGTTTGTAAAGCCAGGCGCCGATGACCGCCGCCGTCTTTCCGAGGCCTGTGGGAACATTCAGAACCTCCGGCCAAGGCTGCTCAGCCAGTCGCTGCTGATACCCGAAGGGAATCAAGTCCTGCCCCGTGAACCGGGTGAAAAACTGCTCGTAGGTCATGAGCATCCTCGAAGTCATCCTCCGGTCTCAACTCCGAGTTCGGAGCGAGCTTAGCCAGGAGGTCTGACGTTTCGGAGATCCGCCGGATCGTTTGTGCGGGCCCCGCCGTGACTTCTTCTGGGACCGGCCACCACCCCGGATACCACCTACGCACGCTGTGTGCCAAGCTCCCAACTGTACTTCAGTCAGGGATGAATGGCATCATCAGGGAGCGCCGAAAGCCAGGGAGCATCTGGTTCGCCCTGTGATCCTTGAAAAGCTGATCACATTCGGAAAGGCAGGGACTTCGCCTGAGATGATCCGTTCCGTTTGAGCCCTTCCGACCTCCGGAATTCGGTCAGGATCCGTCGTGGCTAAAGCCGCCACAGCCTAATATCATCCGCTCTCCGAGCCGATAAATGGGACACCCAGGCAAAGGAAAGGAAACGTGGCGAAGGATCCAGGTTCACCCGATGAAGTCCCTGCCCCTCCGCCGCGGGAGGAGGTTCCCGACCTCATCCCGGCGCGCATGCTCAACGAGTACGCCTACTGCCCGCGACTCGCTTATCTGGAATGGGTACAGGGCGAGTTCACCGACAACGAATACACTGAGGACGGCCGTTTCGCCCATCGTCGGGTCGACCGCGAGACCCCCCAACCACCCCCGGAGCCCAGCGGAGACGCGCCGGCCGTGAACCGGTCCGTCCTCCTCTCGGCACCGCGGGAAGGTCTGGTCGCCCGCATCGACCTGCTGGAAACCAAGGGTAACTGCGCGGTTCCCGTTGACTACAAACGGGGAAAAAAGCCGGACGTCCCCGAGGGAGCCTGGGAGCCGGAACGGGTTCAGCTCTGCGCCCAGGGCCTCATCCTGCTGGAGAACGGATTCCATTGCGACCACGGCATCCTCTACTTCACAGGTTCACGTCAAAGAGTCGTGGTTCCTTTCGACCTTGCCCTGATCGAGCGCACCCGCAATCTGGCCCGGGAGTTCCGCGCCACTGCTGCCGCCGGCACCATCCCCCCGCCACTGACCGACAGCCCCAAGTGCGTCGGCTGTTCGCTGGTCGGAATTTGCCTGCCGGATGAAACCACACTGTTGCGGCAGCTCCGCTCAGGCCGGGATCATGAGATCCGCCGGTTGATCCCCGCTGCTGACGACGCTCTTCCCCTCTACGTCCAAGAACAGGGTGCCCATGTCGGCAAGCGCGGTGAAGTTTTGGAAATCAGGCTGCAGGGGCAGAAGATCGCCGATGCCCGCCTGCTGGACACCTCCCAGGTCTGCCTGTTCGGCAATGTGCAGTTCTCGACCCAGGCTCTGCAGGAGCTCTGCCATCGCGGCATCGCCCTGAGCCTCTTCAGCTCCGGCGGCTGGTTCTACGGAATGACGGATGGGGCTCTGCGGAAGAACGTCGAGCTCCGGCGCTGCCAGTACCGCCTCGCCGAAAAGGGCGAGGTCGTCCTTGAGCTTGCACGCCGCTTTGTGGCGGCCAAGATCCTGAACTGCCGAACGCTGCTCCGCCGGAATGCGGTCGGACTGGATGCTTCTGTTCTGAAGCGGCTTCGCCGGCTGGTGGTGGACGCTGCCCGGGCCTCGAGCCTGGCGGCCCTGCTCGGTGTGGAGGGCACGGCAGCCCGACTTTACTTCGAGTCCTTTCCCAAGATGCTCAAGAACGGTGCTCCGGTGGATTTCGACTTTGAAGGACGGAACCGGAGGCCCCCCAAGGATCCGGTCAACGCGCTGCTGTCCCTGGCCTATGCGTTGTTGGTCAAGGATTGCACCCTGCCGTTGATGGCGGCCGGCTTGGACCCCTATCTTGGTTTCTTTCATCAGCCACGGTACGGCCGGCCGTCACTGGCTCTGGATTTGATGGAAGAGTTCCGGCCGCTGATTGCGGATTCAGTGGTGCTGGCCGCTCTGAACACTGGCGTCATTCGGGCGGACGATTTCGAACGCACGGGCTTGGGGGTTGCTCTGAAGCCCGCCGCCCGGCGCGAGTTTCTTCTCGCCTATGAACGGCGGATGAATCAGTCGGTCCGCCACCCCGTCTTTGGCTACAAGATCAGCTACCGGCGGGTGCTGGATGTGCAGGCACGGCTGCTGGGACGCTTTCTAACCGGCGAGCTGGAGAGGTTTCCGGCCTTCACCACAAGGTAGGGGGCGGTGCGCAAAGCCTACGTGGTGAGCTACGATATCTCGGATCCCCGGCGCTGGAGGAAGGTGTTCAAGACGATGTGCGGTCACGGGGATCACATCCAGCTCTCGGTGTTCCGGTGCGAGCTTAACGCCATGGAGTTGATCCGGCTTAAGGCGGAGCTGGCGAAGCTGATCAATCATGACGAGGACCAGGTGCTGTTTGTGGACATGGGTCCGGCGGTGGGCCGTGGTGAGCAGGCGGTGGAATCGCTGGGCCGGCCGTATCGGGCACGGGAGCGTGGTCCGATGGTGGTTTGAGGGGCCTGGCCGGGGGTTTTGCGAGTGGACGGGTGGTGGATGAAAAACGGGATCCTCTCGAAGTGGGCGTGGGTGTTGGGTTTGGTGGGGGGAATTGGGCGGTTGGAGGGGGAAGTGAAGAAGGGGATGAAAGGGGGTACTCGGGAAGTGTCGTGCAAAGGGTTGTGCTTTCAGGCTCGCCGAGGCGGGCTGTTTCCGCGGTATTAAAACCGCGGCCCCATTGAAGCCACCTCCGCTCCCGCCCGGCGCACCAGTCTGACGCATCGGGTT
>FWPU01001366.1_pt1 | contig 73494 bp, 74 predicted proteins | sample 2228361 | NCBI WGS metagenome assembly FWPU01 (sample SAMEA103939777, study PRJEB20133) | metagenome | reverse complement strand
AAGGCCGGGCGAAGCCCGGCCGAAGCGACCGCCTTCAGGCGGTGTGAGTATTCACTCATGTTCCCGGTGGGACTCCACGAGTTCAATGCCGAGTCATATACTTCGGCGGTCGAGAGCGGGTTCGAGCTGCCGTCGGCGCCCCCCGCAACGAGCACCCTGCCATTCGGAAGCAGAATCGCCACGTGCCCTGTTCTTGGGGTGCTGAGCGTGGCCGCGACGGTCCAGGAGTCCGTTGCAGGATCGTAGAGATCCACGGTGGGGACCACTGTGCTACCGGTACCTCCAGCCACGAGGACCTTTCCATCGCTCAAGAGCACTGCGGTACATCCATATCTTGCAACGGACAGGGATCCAGCGAGCCGCCACTGGCCTGCTGCGGCATCGTACCTCTCAGCACTGGCAATAGGACCTGACAGAGTCGCCCGACCGCCCGCGACCAGGACGTCGCCATTCGTCAGCCGCACCGCACATGCGCTCATTCTTGCGGCGTTCAATGACGGTCCAGCCGACCAAAATCCCGTTTGAGAGTTGAAGAGTTCTGTCGATGCCAGCTCGAGGGACCCACTGTAACCGCCTCCAATCAGCGCGCCCCCATCAATCAGGGTCATGAAATGCGAATGGCGCGCCGATGCGAGCGATCCCAATGTCGCCCACTGATCGGCGACGAGGTCATACCGGTACGTGGTAGCTAGTACCACGCCGCCTGCCAATCCACCGCCGGCGAGCAAGACGTGTCCGCTGGGAAGCAGCGTCGCCGAATGGGCTCCCCTCGGTCCGGGCATCGCGGCGGCAGGACGCCAAACGTTGGAGCAAGTGCCAGAGTTACACGTGAGGCCTGGAGGACACGCCGCCGTGGCGCCACAGCGGCAGGATCCCGAAGCGCACGCGTCTGCCGTCGATTCGTTGCACGTGCCGCATGCCTGCCCCGCTGGAGCGCAGCTGTTCAGGGACCATGCACGGCAGGTGTTTCCGTCACAACAACCAGCAACGCATGACGTGGAATCGCATACACACACATTTCCGATGCAACGCAATCCCGGCGGACAGGGCTGGCCACCGTTACTACAGTTAAGTCCGCCATCGTTGCCGGTGTTGACTCCAGAATCTCCGTTGTTTACGGATGCGTCAGCATTGCCACCGTCCCGACTGGTCCCTGAATCGGATTCGCCGCCGTCGCATGCAGGTCCCTCGTAGCCCGCACCTGCGTCGCATCGAATGGCGAAGCAGATTTGGATGACGGGATGGCAGTAGTAACCCTCGGGACATTGGATCTCCGTCGGGCAGTATGGCACTGACCGCGCGCACGCGAGTCCCCAGGCGCAGGTGATTGTGCTGACCGCGGCCAAGCTTCGCGCGACTTTCTGGCCGAACTTCATCGGTAGAGCCGTCACTGAGCAAGTGCCAGTGGGGCGCTCTCGTCGGAGGTCACCGGCACGCCCCAGATCGTCTGATACCCGCCCTGAACATTCGATAGGCGTGAGAACAGAATCAGAATCTGGGTGTTGCGAGGAATCGCGTTGGCCGTGCCGCCGTAGCTTGGAACGAACACGAATCGACTCGTATAGCCAGACGCGACGAGGTCGAAGAGTCGATCTCTCTCCTGAGTCGGCTCAGAGTCCACGATGGGGAACCCGTTCGGAGCTCCTTTCTCTCCCGTGACGGTACCGGGTGCGGCGAAGTCGTAGTCGATGAATGCTTCTGCGGCAAAGCCACCAATCAGCTTGATTGGTTGATTGAACCGGATAATCACACGCTCGCCCATGTTCAGATTTCCATCCGGCGCGCCCATGGGGCCGGTCGTGTCCTGCCACTGAATGGTCGAGACCGCAAACGGCTTGGGGTTGGCGGGGTCTCCGCCGAAGAAGTAGGCGCGGCCCACGTAGACGCTGCCGTTCGCGGCCGACGTCGCCCGCACCAGCACGTTGTACTCGCGGCCGTTCTCCACCGAAGCGGTGGGCTGCACGGTCAGCAGATCTCCGTTCTTCAGGGTTCGGCTGTACGTGAGATTGGCCAGGCCCGACTCGTCGGTCAGGCGCACCACCAGCGACGACTCGAGCACGGGCTGGTTGAAGAGGAAATACAGCGTGTCGTTCGGCTTCACCATGTTCCGCGACGGCTGGCTGTTGGCGGTGATCATCGAGTCGACGTTGGTGGCCACGATCGACAGCGGATTCGACGTGCGCGCGTCGGGCAGGGTGATGATCCTCACCGACGGGTCGGTCACGAGGTCGCGGGCGAGGTAGTTGACGGCGGTGCCAGAGAACTCGGGGGTGCCGTCGTTGTCCTCGTCGTAGGCGCCGGTCACGACGGAGTAGCCGCCGGACAGGCGCGCCAGCTCCTCGGCGCCGGGAATGCCGGTGACGTTCACGAGGCCGTCGTCGCCGACCGTCGTCTCCTGCACCACTAGGCCCTGGTGAGTGCCGTAGCCCGGGCCCGACCCCAGCACCGTGCCGGCCGGAGTCGCCTCGACCGTCACCCTGACGCCCCGGGCCGGCTTGCCTCCACGGGTGAGCACCATCAGCTTCAGCGCTCCCGAGAGCTGCGTGAGCGTGACCGCTCCGATGCTGGCGTTGGCGTCGTTGATGGGGAAGTTCCCCGCGGTGGAGGGAATCGTCGCCGGCAGCCTGAGCGTGGCGTGCGCTTCCTTGGTGATCGTCACCAGCACCTGCGAGCCGGCGGGGAGGTGCGTGAACGAGAAGTTACCCTCGGTATCGGTGGAGGTCTGCAACTCGGCCGAGCGGGCGCCCAACGTCAGGCGCACCCGCGCATCCGGCAGAGGGGCGAAGCGCGTGGTGAGCACCTGGCCCGAGAGCGTGCCGACGGGCCTCGACGGCGCCACCAGCGTCACGCTGTTGGGCTCGCGGATGCCGTCGGCGATTCCGTCGTTGTTCTCGTCGCGCGGGCCGCAGGCGATGAGGGTGGTGGCGGCCAGAAAGAGAACGGGCGTTCGCATCGAGTCTCCTCGGCGGGGTCCGGAGCGAGCATTTCGCCCGATGCGAAGCGCGTCAAGGACGCGAGGGCGCTCCTTGACTTCCTGCGTTCGGCCGTTAGGGTGCCGCCCCTCTGGAGGAGGCCGCGATGCGCGTGCTGGTTGCCGACGATCTTTCCGCCCAGGGCATCGAGATACTCAAACGGGGGCCCAACCTGTCCGTCGACGTGAAGGTCGGCCTCAAGCCCGCCGAGCTGAAGGCTGTCATCGGCGAGTACGACGCGCTGGCCGTGCGCAGCGCCACCAGGGTGACCGCCGACGTCATCGACGCCGGCAAGCGGCTCAAGGTGATCGGCCGGGCGGGCGTGGGCGTCGACAACATCGACCTTCCGGCCGCCACCCGGCGCGGCATCGTGGTGATGAACACGCCGGGCGGCAACACCATCACCGTGGCCGAGCTCACTCTGGCCATGATGATGGCGGTCAGCCGGCATCTCCCCCAGGCGACGGCCAGCATGAAGGCCGGCAAGTGGGAGAAGAAGCGGTTCCAGGGACGCGAGCTCTTCAACAAGACGCTGGGCGTCATCGGCATCGGCAACATCGGCTCGGTGGTGGTCGACCGGGCCAACGCGATGAAGATGAAGGTGCTCGCCTACGACCCGTTCATCTCGCCCGAGGCGGCGCGGCGGCTGGGCTGCGAGCTGGTGACGCTCGACGAGCTGCTCTCGCGCAGCGACTACGTCTCCATCCACGTGCCGCTGACGGACCAGACCAAGAACCTCATCGGCAAGGACGCGCTCGCCAAGATGCGCAAGGGCGCCTTCCTGGTGAACTGCGCCCGGGGCGGCATCGTCGACGAGCAGGCCCTGGTCGAGGCGCTCTCGTCGGGCCACCTCGGCGGAGCGGCCTTCGACGTCTTCGCCGAGGAGCCGGTGCGGCCCGATCACCCGCTGCTCAAGCTCGACAACTTCATCTGCACGCCGCACCTGGGCGCCTCGACCGAAGAGGCCCAGACGTCGGTGGCCACCGCGCTGGCCGAGCAGATGGTGGACTATCTGTGCCACGGCACCATACGCAACGCGGTGAACGTGCCCTCGGTGTCGCGCGAGGTGCTCGAGAAGCTCGGGCCGTGGCTGGATCTGGCCCACAAGCTGGGCTCGCTCGCCGGCCAGCTCAAGCCCGAGGCGGTCACCGCGGTCGAGGTGGCGGCCACCGGCGACATTCGAGACCAGCCGCTCACGCCGCTCACCGTGCAGGTGCTGAAGGGGCTGCTCTCGCAGGTGTGGGGAGAGAGCGTCAACGAGGTGAGCGCGCCGGCCCTGGCCAGGGAGCGCGGCATTCAGGTGGTCGAGCAGCGCCGCGGCGAGCACCAGGACTTCGCGGCCACCGTGTCGGTGCGCGTGCGCGGCAAGACGGACCTGTTCGTCGAGGGCACGGTGTTCGGCCGGCGCGACCCGCGCATCACCCGGGTCAACCAGTTCGAGATCGAGGCGGTGCCCTCGGGCCAGCTGGTGGCGGTGCACAACCGCGACGTGCCGGGCGTGGTCGGCCGCATCGGTACCACGCTGGGCGACCAAGGCGTCAACATCGCCCGCATCCACCTCTCGCGCGACAAGAGCCGCGGCGAGGCGTTCTCGCTCATCAACCTCGACAGCGAGCCTTCGCCGAAGGTGCTCGATGCGCTCAGGGCCATTCCCGGCGTGCTGACGGTGCAGCACATCCGGCTGTGAGGGCTACTTCTTCTTCCCCTTGGCCTTCGGCGGCTCGGGGGCGGGGAAGTTCTTCGCCAGCACCTCCTTCGCGCTGCCCTTGAGCCAGTCGGAGTCGCTCTTCTCGACGACCGCCATCAGCGCATCACGGGCGTCCTTCGTCTTCACGTCGTCGAGCAGGCGCAGCATCCACGCGCGGAGCTGAAGCCCCCAGTCCTGGCTCAAGACCAGGTCGCGCACCAGCGCGGCTCCCTCGGTGGAGTGCTTGACGGTGTGGTTGTCGTCGAGCCGGTCCATCACCGCCCGCGCCAGCTCCTCGTTGCCCTTGGCCTTCTGGAAGAGGTCGCGCAGGGCCGGCACCACCTCGGGGCTCTCGAACGCTCCCAGCGCCTCGGCGGCGGAGCGGAAGTACGCATAGCCGCGGCTCCTCTGCTGGTTGACGGCCGCTCCCAGCGTGGCCAGGGCCATCGAGTCTCCCAATCGCGCCACGCCCGCGGCGATCGCCGGCAGGTAGTTCAGGTCGATGTCCCGCTCGGAGAGCTGCGCCAGCAAATACTCGCGGCCCTCGGCGTAGTCGAGCTTGCCGAGCAGCTCGAGCGCGGATCTCCGCACGCGGATTCGCCCGAAGCCGTCCTCCGGGAGGTTCTTCGGATTCTTCGCCAATTCGAGCACGGCGGGCCCGAGCTGCTTGGGCAGCCGCTTCCACTTGGACAAGAGCAGCCGCTGCATCGCCACGTCGCGCACGTACGGCGAGGCATCGGTGGAGAGCACGTCGAGAATGGCCCCCATCGCGGCGTCGGTGGGGAGCGTCTGCTCGCGCGCGTCGGGGTTCCCCATCTCGCCCATCAGGGCGAAGGTGCTGATCGCCCGCCACACCGGATCGGGATCGCCCCGCGCGCCGCGCACCCACTCCTGCTCGCCGACGGCGGCGACATTGATGCGGGCCAGCGCCGAGCTCCCCTTGTTCCAGTTCACCCACTCCGGCGAGGCGGGCAGCGAAAAGCGCGCCGTCACGGTGGGCTTGTCGACGACGATGAGGCGCTCTTCGTGGAAGGCGGGCTGGCTCTGGCGGTGGAAGACGACCGGCAGCTTGAAGACGAACGGCCCCTTCTCGTCGGCGTGGTTGGGCTCTTGGCGAATCGTCACCGTCACCGTGCCGCCCTCGAACGTCCAGGTGGGGAAGAGCACCGGGTAGCCCTTCTTCTCCAGCCACGACTGCTTGAACGCCTTGAGCTCGCCGGCCTTCCTGGTGGCATCGCCCACGGCGGCGAAGAAGTCGTCGGACGTGGCGTTCCCGTACGCGTGCTTCTCGAGGTAGGCCTTGAGCCCCTTCTGCATCTCGGCCCGGCCGAGCCACGTCTCGAGCATGCGCAAGACGTGCGCGCCCTTCTGGTAGCTGATGCTGTCGAAGACCTCTTCGGGCCGGGCCGCCTTCTTCGGCCGGAGCGGGTGCGCCCGCGGCCCGTCTTCCGCGCGGAAGTAGCTCGCGTACGTGTAGAACGCGCCCTGCACTTCGACGAAGTCGCTGTCGTACCACTCGTCCTCGGTGAGCCTGCCGAGGTACGTGGCGAAGCCCTCGTTGAGCCAGGTGTCGTCCCACCACTTGCAGGTGACGTAGTCGCCGAACCACTGGTGCGCCAGCTCGTGCGAGACGAGCCCGGCGATGCGGGCCCGCCCGTAGATGTGGTTGGGCGCGTCGAGCACCAGCCCGTTCGAGCGCATCATCACCAGCGTGGTGTTCTCCATGCCTCCCCAGACGAACGTGGGCACCGCCACCTGGTCGTACTTGGGCCAGGGGTACTTCACGCCGAGGAAGCGCTGCTGGAAGGCGAGGGCGCTCTTCGTCACGTCGGCGGCGACGAAGGCCGACTCGGCCTTGCCCTTGGGCACCCAGATGGTGGCCGGCACGTCGGCGCCGACGTCGACCGGCTCGAACGCTCCCACCGCCACGGCCAAAAGGTACGTGGAGTGCGGCTGCTCGAGCTTCCAGTGCACGCGGCGCAGATTCCGGCCGTCATCGGAAAAGGCCTCGTCCAGCACCTTGGTGCCGTTCGAGAGCACCGTGTAGTCGCCGTCGACGATCGCGAACAGCTCGGTGGTGGCCTTGTCGTCCGGCTGATCGTTGCAGGGGAAGAAGCGCTGCGCCGCGTTCGTCTGGAAGTGGGTGAAGAACATCGGCCTGCCGGTCGGGTCGTCCGGATCCTTCACCCGGAAGAGGCCGCGGTGGTCGGTGCCGGCCTTGCCCGTGTAGGCGATCGAGAGCTTCGCCTCCTTGCCGGCGGCCAGCGGCTTTACAGGCTTGATGGTCAGCGTGCCCCGATCGAACGCGGGCTCGTCGCGGTGCGTGAAGGTCGCCTTCTGCTCGTCCACCATCGCCGACTGGATGGTGAGCCCGTATGCGTCGAGCTCGACCTCGGAGAGCGCCCGCTTGGGCGTCAGCGCGATGACGACGCGGTTGTCGAACGCGCCGTCCTCTTCGAGCTTCATCTCGATGCGGTAGTGCCGGACGTCGTAGGGCCGCGGCCGGGGCGCGAACGAGGGTGCGCTGGCCGAGACCGCCAGCAAGAGCAGCAGGGCGTGGGGCATGGCGACCTCCTCGAGGGGCGGCACCCTATATTTCCGAGGGGCCGGTGGCCAGGGGCACGGGGCCGGCATGGGGAGCAGGCATGCGCTCGTATCAGTTCGAACACTTCAAGGTCGGCCCCGAGCCGGACCACCGCGGCCAGGTCGGCGACAAGGAGCGGTTCGCCAAATCTTGCGAGCATCCGCTGCCCGAGAAGGGGCTGAGCTACGGGAAGCGCTTCGCCCAGACCGAGGCGCTCTACCGCGCCCAGAAGGGCGAGCGGAAGGCGGCGATGCGCGCCGAAGCGGCGCGAAGGACTTCGCCCATCGGCTCGCTGCCTGCCAAAGAGAAGGTGCGGCCGCTCACCCTCCAGGCCGCCGCCGAGGAGGCGAGATTCCGCGCCAGGTCGTTCATCGCCGCCTCGCGCGAGCTGATTCGCGCGGGAATGCGCCTGGGTGCTCTCCCGTTCGAGGTGGCGAGAATCGCCGCGCGGAGACTCCGCCCGAAGAACGCCACCTGAGCCGTGCAGCTCACCATCGCCTCGTACAACATCCACAGCGGCGTGGGCACCGACGGGCGGTTCGACCTCCGCCGCGTCGCCGCCGTGCTCGAGGAGATCGGCCCCGATGTCATCGCGCTGCAGGAGTGCGGCGACGTCCGCGGCAGGACCGACGACGATCAGCACCCCGAGGTGCTCGCCGAGATCCTGTCGATGCACATGGCGTTCGGCCCCAACGTCGTCCGATTCGGGCGCCGCTACGGCAACGCCATTCTCTCCAGGCTGCCCATCCTCAAGTCGAACAATTACGACCTGTCGTTCAGGCGGCGGGAGCCGCGTGGCGCGCTGCGGTGCGATCTCGATCTGGGGCAGGGAAGGCCGCTCCACGTGTTCTCGCTGCACCTCGGTCTGTGGCGACAGGAGCGCCGCGCCCAGGAGCAGAGGCTGCTCTTGTCGGCCGACCTGTTGCGCGATGCCGCCCGCGTCGATCCGTTGGTCGTGTGCGGCGACTTCAATTACTGGTGGAGCGGCCCGGTGCCGGCGCTGGTGCGCCACTCGATTCACGACGCGGCGATCGCATTGGGCCAGGTCCAACGCACCTTCCCGTCGCGGCTGCCGCTGCTCCGGCTCGACCGCATCTTCGTCGACGACGGAATCCGGCCCCTGTCGGTCTGGGTGCACCGGTCGAAGCTCGCCGCCACGGCGTCGGATCATCTGCCGGTGGTGATGCGCTTCGAGCCGCTCGTGCGGGCGCGCCCGTCGGCCCACCCGGTCGAGCTCATCGCCTGACTTAAAGCTTGCGCGAGGGCCTGCTAACGTCCGGACAGTGCGTCCGGCCACGATTCGCCATTGGCGCATGGCCGGTCTTGTCGCATTCCGACCGAGGTGCCTACGTTGCGCGCCACGGGAGCGCGCCGATGCTCGAGAACGACATGGGGTTGTTCGACGATCGCTCGCAGAAGACCGCCCTCTCGGCGCACCTGTCGCAGCTGGCCGACGGGCTCGGCAAGCTGGTGACGCACCATTTGCAGCTCTTGCGGCTCGAGCTCACCGACGACGCCAGGGTGATCGGCGGCAACGCCGCCCGCATCGCCGCCTTCGTGCCGTTCGTGCTCGTCGGTTACGCGCTGCTCTGCGTGGCGCTGGCGGTGTTCCTCTCGGGGCGGCTCGGGCTCGACGGAGCGCTGGCGCTGGTCGGAGGAGTGAATCTTCTGGGCGGGGCGGCGGGCATCGTCTGGGCGGGGCGGAAGATCCGCGCGCGCTCGCCGCTGTCCAAGAGCCTCGCCGAGCTCGAGGCCTCGGCCGCCGCGCTCAAGCCGAACGGAAAGGCGCTCATGGAGTCGAACGATGCCCGCTGACGGCGAGGCCAAGGCGAAGACGGCCGACGAGGTGCGGGCGGAGCTCGAACGCGCCCGGGAGCAGATCGTCCACTCGGCGGCCGCGTTGCGCCACGAGGTGGCGATGACCACAGATTGGCGGGAGTGGGTCCGGCGGCGGCCCGCTCTCTTCCTCGCCGGTGCCTTCGCGATCGGCTTCTACGTCGGCTACCGCCGCTGACATCGAAAGGAGAGCCCCCGATGGAGACCACGCCGCAGATGGAGGACAAGCTCCGCGAGCTCAAGGAGCACATGGGCCCGCAGCTCGAGCAGGCGCGCGCGAAGCTGTCCGACTGGAACACCCGCATCACCGCGTTCATCCGCCAGAACCCGGGCACGTGCCTCTTGGGCGCGCTGGCCGTGGGCTACGTGGTGGGTCGGCTGGTGTCGCGCAAGTGAGGAAACGATGAGCCCGACCGATCCCGGAGTGGGGAACGGCCCCGAGTACCGCTCGCCGATGGCGCAGCGGGTGGGGGCGATCGGCGAGTCGGCCGAGAAGCTGTACGCCGAGGCCAAGGGCGCCGTGCACGACCTGAACGACTTCCTCGACATCCGCGGGCGGGTGCAGCGCCACCCCTACGGCATGGTGCTGGCCGCCGCGGGCATCGGCTACGTGCTGGGCGGAGGGCTGTTCACTCCGTTCACCGCGCGCCTGTTGCGGCTTTCCATGCGGCTGGCGGCGCTGCCCTTCGTCAAGGACGAGCTGCTCGAGCTGGCCGAAGCCGCCGTGGAGGGCATGGTGCGCGGGGCCCAGGCGCGGTCGGAGCAGGGACAGGGGCCGGTGGGAACCAGCGGTACGTGAGGAGAAGAGCCATGTGGAACAAGCTTCGGAACCTGAAGGAGCTGGACAAGGACGACGTTCTCGAGCTGCTCGGGCTCGAGACGCGGCGCACCACGGCCGACTACCTGTTGCCCGCGGTGGGCTTCTTCGGCCTGGGCCTCATCGTCGGCGCCGGGCTGGGCCTGATGCTGGCTCCGAAGTCGGGCGCTCAGCTCCGCGAGGACATTCGCCAGCGGCTCACGGGCGGGCCCGACCAGATGGCCGGCCAGTTCCCGCAGGCGGCGCAGGCGCCCGAGCGGCCCCGGACGATGTGAGCTTCGGCCGGGCGATCGGCCCTCGGGAGGCTACAATGCTCCCATGCTCCGCGGGGTCGTCATCGCCTGCGTGCTCGCCGCCGGCTGCTTCGGGCACCGGCGGCTCGAACAGGTCCAGAGCCTGTCGCCCGAGTCGAAGGAGCTGTACTCGAAGTACAAGCAGTTCATGACCGAGCTGCAGCAGGACGAGTTCCTCTCGCTGCCGTCGCACGAGGAGCGCGTCCGCTACGTCGAAGCCCTCGAGGTGGAAGAGCGCCTCGCGCGCTACCCCAAGTTCATCCAGGACGCCATCTGGTCGCAGGAAGTCGTCCCCGGCATGGACAAGGAGGCGGTGCTGCTCACCTTTGGCACGCCGATGCTGCGCGAATGGGACGAGCAGGAGCTGCAGCGCGGCAACGAGGTCGAGCGCTGGAGCTACCGGCGCAACGACGAATTCGTGCAGGTGGTGCTGGCCAATGGCGTGGTGACGCAGGTGCTGCGCGGCAAGCAAGTGCGCTGATGGCCCAATCTCCCCGAGAGCAGGTAAAGCCGGAAGGAGCGCTCGCGCCGCTCGCATCCGTCGGCGAGGCCGCGCTGGCGAGGGTGCGGTCGATCGAGACGCTCGAGGACGCCTATGACGCGTGGCTGGAGCTGAAGCTCGAGCACGCCGAGCGGCGCACCCGCTACGCCGACGAGTGGAAGAAGCTGGACGAGCAGGGCGCGTTCCTGGTGGGGGCCGTGCGCGCAGCCAGCGCCGGAGTCACGGGCCGGCCGGCCGAACCGGACGCGCTGGCCGTTCGCGACGACGATTTGCGGCGTTTCCTCGACGAGGCCGAGCAGAAGCTGAAGGCCGCGCACGACGCGCTGAAGGCCCGGCAGGAGCACGAGGAGTCCGCGTTCGCCGACGCGTTCCGGCAAATCCGCGAGGAGATCCGCGCGCGCGTCGAGCGCTACCTGACCGCGGTGCGCCCCAAGCTCGAGCTGTGGCTTTTGCCGGCGGGGGCGGGCCGCAAGCTGCTCCACATCACGCGCGTCTCCGGCGACGAGTCGGTGCTGCTCTTGTACCTCTGGACGAAGAAGATCCCCAGCCGCTACGGCTTTCTCTTCGACGACTCCACCGACGATGTCGCGCTGCCGCCGCCTCCGTTCTACGCGGACGAGGGCGTGGCGCCGGCGGAGGTGCGTCCTTCGCCCCGTGCATTGGCGGAACGGGTGCGCCAGGCGGGTGAAGTGTTGCCCGTCAAAGGTTTCCTCCCCGTCTCCGTGCCGACGCCTTCGGGCGAAGCCTTCTACCGCCTCCTCGAGCGCGGGCCGGTGATGGAGCTCGAAATCCTCGACGGCGACGCGTTCCGGAATCTATTGACCGCCGCCGAGGCCGAGCAGTTCGCCGGCCACCTGTTGCGCCTCAAGCTCGAGGGCAGGCTCGAGCTCGAGCTCCGCACCGGCTGAGCCGCACCGGAATCACGCAACCGCGGGCCCTTCGGCCGCTGGCCATGGGCCTTTCGTCACCTCGTGCGCACCACGGCCACGTCGGCGGTGCCGGCGAGGATGGCCGAGCCGGTGAACAGGTTGTCCGACTTCGGGCCGCCGGTCTTCACCGACTGGAACACCACGACGTACGTCTTTCTCGGCTCGGGGAAGGCGCTGCCGGGCACGGTGACGGTCGTCTGCTTCCACTCGGCGGGAAGGGCGATGAGCTTGAGGAAGTCGAGCGGCGTCTTCGGGACGTTCGTGTAGGTCGTCTCGCCGCGTTCGCCGTCGTCGCCGATTGGGAAGACGGTGACGAAGCCCAGGTTCCGCTCGGTGCCGGCCGGCGGGTCGGGCCGGTTGAAGATGAGCTGCTGCTTGGCGTTCAGCTCGACGTAGCCCTTCGGCGGGTGGAACGCGGAGATGCGCTCGAGGTTCGGCGCGTTCTCGACTTCGCCGACGAACGATTCGCCCGAGAGCGCGGCGGTGAAGTGGTACGTCTTGCCCGAGTCGTACTTGAAGTCCCGGTCGTTCACCGACGACTTCGAGTAGTTCCCGTTCCCGTCGTTCTTCAGCTCGAACCGGGTGCCGCCCAAAGACTGCACCGACACGGTGGCGTTGGAAATGGGCTCGGGCGGGCTGTCGAGGCCCTCGCCCTTGCGGGTGCCGAAGAAGACGAAGGCCACCGTCTGGGCCGGGACGGTGATCAGGCCGCCGTCGACGGCGAAGCCCGCATCGGGCGGAAGGCCTCCGTCGAACCCCGAGTCGGGCGCGTAGGCGAGCGGGTCGATGTCCACCGGCGGCGTCGACAACAATGTCGCCACCATCACCTTGGGGGCGGTGAGCTGGTTGGCGGTCTTCTCGATGTCGCAGGCCCAATGGAGACCGAGCAGCGACACGGCCGCGACGAAGGCAAGCTTTCTCATAGGTGGGCTCTAAGGCCGCCGCTCAGGCCCTCACGCGGCGGTTGCCTCGAGCATAGCAACGCCTTTGCGCCCGTTGGGGGTGCGAAGTGGGTCGAAGCGCGTCCTACACCCGGGTATTCTCTCGAGTCTTCGTGGTCGGGCTCCCCGTTCAATCGGCCGGAAGGCGCTTCATCAAGAAGTTCGGCTTCGCCTTCGGCTGGGCCGCCTTCTTCGGAGCGCTTTTTGGCGGCCTCGCCTTCATGCGCGTCGATCGCGCCCAGCTCGACCAGGTGCAGCCGTGGTACCGCCGGGTGCAGCTCTTGCTCGAGCGGCTCGAGCTCGTCACCTACGACTGGCGGGTGCGCGAGCTGGGCCGGCGCGGCGAGCGGTCGGACGCGGTGGTGGCCGTAGCCATCGATGACGACACCCTCGCGAGCGCGCGGGAGGCGTCGGCCCCGGAGCTGGCCGTGCAGCCGTGGCCGCGCGAGGTGCTCGGCGGCATGGCCGAGGAGCTGTGGCGCGAAGGGGCTTCCCTGGTGCTGGTCGACCTGCCGCTGACCGACCTGTCGCCGCGGACGTGCGCCTCTGGCAAGAGCGACGACGAGGCCTTCCGCGCCTCGCTGGACCGGAGCCCCGGTCGCTCGCTGCTCACCTTCGGCTGGAGCGCCCAGGCGGCCCGGCCTGCAGATCGCGAGCTCCGCCCGTACCTGTTGCTCGTCGAGCGCGGGCCCACGCTCGATGAGCTGCGCGAGAGCATTCGCCGCGTGCTGGCCAGCCGCGCGCCGGCGTACGTGATTCCCGAGGGCGACGGGATGACGTTGTGGGCCGCGGCCGCGTCCGAGCAGGCGGCGCAGAGGTTGGCCGACGAGTGGCATCTCAAATCGCCCCGAATCCGCCTGCGCACCGCCGCCGAGCAAAAGCTCGAGGTGCCGGCGTCGAGGCTTCTGGCAGCGCTGGCCGAGGTGCAAATCGAGGGGCTGGACATCTCGAAGCTTTTGCGCGCGCGGTCGCTCGAGCCGCCCGTTCCGGTGCTGCTGTCGCAATCGAGCCACTTCGGCGCCGCGACGCTTCCGGCCGACCCCGACGGGCAGGTGCGGGGATTTCCGCTGGTCGTGTCGTTCTCGCCGCGCGAGGGTGAGCGGTACGTGTTGCCATCGGCGCCGTTGGCGGCGGCGATGGCCCTGGCGGGGACGCGGAAGCTCGCCTGGCGCGACGGCCGCCTGTGGATCGGCGATCGCTACTCCGTACCGATGGACGAGTCGGGGTACGCGTTGCTCCGGTGGGACGCGGCCGAGCCCGGCCGTGGCGGAAAGGGGGCGTTGAAGCGCTCGGTGTCGGCGTGGAAGGTGCTGGTGAACTGGCTCGACGCCCGGCAGCGGCAGGGCCTGGCCCGGCACGACAACGACGTCGACGGACGAGTGGCGTTGCTGATGGACGTGTCGGGCCGTCAGAAGGCCGCGTCTACTCCCATCGGTCCCTTGCACTCGGGAGCGGTGCTCGCCCAGGGGCTGGTGAACATCCTCCGCGGGGAGGGCGTGGTGCGCGTCGACCGGAGAATCGACTTCGCCCTCACCGTCGGCATGGCTTTCGTCGGAGCGCTCCTGGCCATTGGCTTCTCGAGCATCTTTCGCGCTCGCGCCGGCCCGGTGACGTATTTTCTGGCGCTGCTGGCTGCTTCGGCCGTCTACGCGTTCGCGGCGCACCACGTATTCGTCACGCAGGCGAAATGGGTGGCGCTGGCCTCTCCGCTGTTGGCGCTGTCGGCGACGTTCCTCGCGGCGGTGGGGTACGCGGCGGCGCTCGAGCGGCGCATCCGCGAGTTCATCTTCTCGGCGCTGGGGCGCGTGGTGAACCCCGAGGTGGCCCGGCGCGTCGAGTCGGACCTGGCGTTGATGCGGCCCGAGCGCCGGGCGGTGACGGTGTATTTCTCAGACATCGAAGGCTTCACCGCCATCTCGGATCAGATGCCGCCCGAGCGCGTGGCGTCGCTGTTGAATGCGTATTTGACGGAAATGACGGCGGTGGTGAGCGAGGGCCGCGGGCAGGTGGACAAGTACATCGGCGACGCGGTGATGGCTTTCTGGGGAGCGCCGGTGCGCCTGTCGAACCACGCCGAAGCAGGGTGCGAGTCGGCGTTGCGCATGCTCGAGCAGTTCGAGCGGCGGCGCGCCGAGTGGGAGAAGTGGGCAGGCGCGAAGCTCGAGCTGCGGGCCGGTCTCAACTCGGGCGAGGTGGTGGTGGGCGACTTCGGGTCGGATCTCAAGTCGAACTACACCGTGATGGGCGAGGCGGTGGCGCTGGCCGCGCGGCTCGAGAATTTGAACAAGTGGTACGGCACGCACATTCTGGTGGGCGAGGCCACCGCGGCGGCCGCGTCGCGCCGGTTCGTGTTCCGCGAGGCCGATCGCGTGCGGGTGAAGGGAGCGACGGCGCCGGTGCGCATCCACGAGCTGGTGGGGAGGAAAGGCCAGCTCGGCGATCGCCAGCGGCTGGTGGACGCGTATGGGCAGGCCATCGAGGCTTATCACGCGCGTCGTTTCGGCGAGGCGCTCGAGCGCTTCGAGATGATCGCGGCCGAGTTCGATGACGCGCTGTCGTCGAGGTACGCCGCGCGGTGCCGATACCTCTTCGAGAACGATCCGCCGGCAGAGTGGGACGGCGTCTACGTCGGCCCGGAGTGATTCACGCCGATTCAGATTCACGGCAGTCGAGCTCATGCCGCCGGCATCGACTGCTCGGCGCGGACGACGCCGTCGCGCGCCGCCCAGAAGTCCGACAGCCGCACCCACAGCCCTGAGGCGGCCTTCTTCGACACCACCGCCCCCACGTGCCCGCCGGGCAGGTGCAGAAGCTGCTTGTCTTGCGACTGCGCCCACTCGAGCAGCGGCCGCGCGCTCGAGCTGGGGACGATGTTGTCGTGCTCGAACGTCACCACCAACAGCGGGCAGCGGATCTCTTGCGGCCGCGCCGGCCGGCCCGACAGGGTGAACGTCCCCCCGGCGAACGCGTCGCGCCGGTAGAGGTCCTCGATGTACCGCCGGTAGAACCCGCCGGGGAGCGACACGTTGTCATTCCCCCAGGTCTCGATGGCCAAGAAGCTGTCGAGGAACTCGTCGTTCCACGCGCGGTCCACCAGCTGCACCGCCTTCGACAGGCTCAGCGTGGGTCGCAGCATGTGGAAGGCCGACTGCATCAGCGGCCAGGGCACGTTGCCGAATGCCTCGAGCAGCGCGTCGAGATCGAACGTGGAGCTCCGCGTCCAGGCGGCGAGCAGCCCTCCCTCCGAGAAGCGCACGGGCGCAGCCAGCGCCGTCAGCGAAGCGAAGTGCTCGGGGTGTACCGAGGCGTGAATGGCACCGAGGGTGCCTCCCATGCAGTAGCCGAGCACGTGCACCTTCTGGCGCGGCGACTCCCGCGCGGCCACCCGAATCGCCCGGCCCAAATACCGGTCGCAGACGTCGTCGAACGAGAGGTAGCGGTCCTCGTCACCCGGGCTCCCCCAGTCGATCGCGTAGACGGAATGCCCGCGCTGCACCAGATACTCGGCGAAGCTCTTGCCCGGCATCAGGTCGAGCACGTAGTGGCGGTTGATGAGCGACGGCACCAGCAGCACCGGCGTCCGGAACGCGGTCCCCTCGCGGCGCGGGCGGTACCGGAGCAGCCGCCACTTGTTCTCGCGGAACGCGACCTCGGCGGGAGTGGCTCCCACCTCTAGCCGGCGCCGCCACAGCGTCATCAGGTTCCACACTCGCTTCATGCTTGCGCCTTACGTCGCGTACAGCGCCTCGAACCGGTCGCGGAACACCTCGTATACCTTCTTCCGCCGCACCTTGAGCGTGGGCGTGAGCAGCCCGTTCTGCACGGTGAGCGGCGTGTCGATGACCGCGAATTGCTTGATGGTCTCGTAGCTGGCCAGATTCGCGTTCACCTCGTCGATGCGCTTCTGCACCAGAGCCCGCACCGCCTGCTCGCGCCCGTCCGGCATCAGGCCCGCCTTCGAGAGGTGGGCGTCGACCGCGGCGTCGTTCAGCCACACGCCCGCCACCAGGTACTTCTTGCCGTCGCCGTACACCACCACGTGGGCGATGAACGGATCGTCTCGGAAGCGCAGCTCGATGTTCGCCGGCGGCACGTTCTTGCCGCCCGAGGTGACCAGGATGTCCTTCTTCCGATCCACAATCTGGAGGAAGCCGTCGTCGGTGAAGCGGCCGATGTCGCCGGTCTTGAACCAGCCGTCGGCGGTGAACGCCTCGCGCGTCGAGTCGGGATCCTTGTGGTAGCCGGCGAAGACGTTGGGGCCGCGCGCCAGGATCTCGCCGTCGGGCGCGAGCTGCAGCTCGACGCTGGGGAGCGGCTTGCCCACCGAGTCGAAGCGGAACGCGTCCGGCCGATTCAACGTCAGCGTCGGTGAGCACTCGGTCAGCCCGTAGCCCTCGATGATGAGGATGCCGCTGGCGAAGAACAGCTCCTTCACCTCGCGCTTGAGCCCGGCGCCGCCCGAGAGGCAGAAGCGCAGCCGCCCGCCGGTCAGAAGGGCCAGCTTCTCGCGCCGACGCGACGGCTCGGGCTCGGCCAGCGCCGCCTGCGCCAGCTTGTCCCAGACCGACGGCACGCTCATGAAGACGTTGGGCCGCACCTCGGGCAGCTTCGCCACCACGTTCGCCGGATCGGTCAGGTACGTGGTGAACCCCAGCGTGTTGCCCAGACAGGCCTCGCCGAACCCGAAGATGTGGCTCATCGGCAGCCAGAGGAGATCGACCGAGCTCTCCTCGAGCAGCGGAGCATTGCAGCGCAGCCAGTCGGCGCCGTTCGCCGCGATGTTGCGGTGGGTCAGCGGCACGCCCTTGGGCCTGCCCGAGGTGCCGCTCGTGTACAGCATCATCGCGACCTGATCGAGCGACACCGACTCGAGCAGCCGCTCGAACGCGCCGGGCTGATCCCGTTCCACGGACGCGCCGATGGCCAGCGCCCGAGAGAGCGGCACCAGCTTGCGCTCCACTTCCGAGAACGGCGGCGGGTTGGCCCCGCGCTCGTGCATCGCCTGGAGCACGGACGCGACGTCGAGCTCGCTCAGGGTGACGATGCGCCGGACGGCGTCGTAGTCGTTCCACGACTCGAGCACCCGGGTGAGCAGCGCCGGCGTGTCGACGAACAGCACCTGCGCATCGCTGTGCCGGGCGACGTAGGCCGCCTGGTCCGCGGTGCTCGCAGGGTAGACCGGCACCATTGCTCCGCCCGCCGACTGAATGGCCAGCGCCGAGGAGATCCACTCCACGGAGTTGGGCGCGAAGATCGCGGCGCGATCGTTCGCGCGCAGCTCGACCGCCTTCAAAAACAGCGCCAGGTGCCGCACCATGCGCGCGTAGCCGGCCCACGTCACCGCGCGCCAGTCACCGTCGGGCGTGGGAACCATGAAGCGCACCCGCGAGGAACGCTCGGGCAGGTTGTCGAAGATCGCCCGCGGCGCGATTCCGGGCTCGAGGAACGGAGTGACGTCCACGGCTCAGTCCTCCGCGAGCTGATCGATGCGCTCCTCGAGATCCAACAGCCGGCTCTCGAGCTGGTTCAGCGCGTGCAGGGTGCGCTCCTGGTCGCGCTTGGTGGGCAGGCCCAGCGTGCCCCACCAGGCGGCCAGCGCCTTCTCCTGCGCGGCCTTCAGCCTCATCACCGTGGAGAGCGCCGCTCCCATCGGCTCGAGCACCACCGGGCTCTTCAGCCACTGCTCGAAGAGCGCGGCCGTCTTGCTCTCCCAGGCGTCGAAACCCTTCTTCCACGTTTCCCAGATCATCGCGTCACCTCGATGCGCGATTGCGCCTCAGAGCCCCAGCCGCCGCACCTCCGCGGCGGTGGTGAAGTCCTCCTTCGAATCGTCGGGCGCGGCCACCGCGCGGGCGACCTCGCCGAAGCACTCGAACACGAACGAAACGGTGCGCTGCGTGGTGGGAGCGCCGACGCTCGGCTCGATGGTGACCTTGGTGCGCGCGCGCAGGGCCTGGGTGAACGTCAGGTCCGGCAGCACCAGGTGCCCCGCGGCGTCGATCGAGATCTGGTACGTGTCGCGCGCCGCGTACGGGAGCCCGCGGAAGAGGCCGTCGCGCACCTCGCCCACCGCGTTCCACGACGCGCCAACCTGCAGCGGAAACCGCCACACCGGCACGGGCCGCGTGTAGACCGCCAGCGTCCTCGACTGAGGCTGGTCGCTGAAGGAGGCGAACCCGAGCAGCCACAGCGCCTGCTCGTCGTGCGCGTACACCGCCTCGAGCACGCCGCCGCTGTCGAGCGGCGAGACGAGCTCACCCTGAGGGAACGACGACGCGTACCAGCGGCCGGCGAGCGGAGCGGCCGCCAGGCGGGCCACTTGATCGTCCGCGAAGTCGATCGACCAGTCCCAGATCCTCCGCCCGCTCTGGTCCACCGTTCCGGTCACGTCGACCGGCCGCCGAACGCCGGCGGGCGAGAGGACGTACGAGGCCTGCGAGCCCACGACGGGCATGAGCTCGTTGGCGTCGATGCGCCCGTCGAGGTTGGGGCGGCAGGCCAGCTCGGGCACGGGCGCCGGCTCGTACGTCCGCCGGTCGGGAATGGTGCGGTTCTCGCCCGTGCACGCGCAGAGCAGCGCGAGCAGGCAGGCCCCGCTCGGGGGGCTCCATCGGGCGTGTGCAACGGCGCGTCGCATGGTCAGAACACGTAGGCCAGCCGCAGCCTCACGAGCTGCGCCGGCGTGGGAGAGAGGTTCGCGTCCGGGTTGGCGAGCCCGGCGAGGGGAAAGAGGAATGCGTGCTCGAGCAGCGCGTTGAGGCCGTCGGTCGAGGTGAATGCCAGAGCCGAGTCCACCTCGACGCCCAGCTCGGGCCGGCCGCCCGGCGTCGACGAGGCGAAGAGCGCGCGCGAGGCCACGGCGGCCAGATGCAGCGTGAGCTGGGCTCGTCCATGCGTGGCGAACCGGTAGCGCGCGTGCGGGCGGACGTAGGCCGCGTCCGTCACCGTGCCGAGGATCTCCGCGAAGAGAATGCGGTCGATGCGGTAGTCGGGGTGGAAGCGGAAGTTGTCGATGCGCGTGTCCCTGGGAAGCGAGGCTTGCGGTGCGTCCATCTCGCCGGGAACGGCCGCTCCGCCCGGAGGAGGGTACGCCCCGAAGCCCGGCGCCGGGTCTCCGCTGGCGAAGCCGAAGTCCAGCCCGAACTCGAACGGAGACTCGTCGCTCCCGAACGCGCTCTGCACCGCCGCTCCGAGCTGGGTCGAGCGCACGTCGTCGCGGAGCAACACGCCCGGCACGAGCGAGACCTGCTCGACGGACGCGAGCATCAGCGCGGCCTCGGCCTCGATGCGCGCCCAGCCCGAGGTGAAGCGGGCCCAACCGTCGAACACGCCCGCCCGGTAGCCGCGGCGCATCAGTTGCGACGGGTCGAGCGGCACCGGCGTCTCGGCGGGGAGGTAGTGCGCCGGCACGTCGTTCTCCTGCGCGCGCAGCGAGAAGGATGCGCCGTACTCGAACGTCGCCTTGTTCGCGGCGCGGCGGCGGAGTCGCGTGTCGGGCGACTTCCAGTTCAGCACCGCGAAGGTGAGCGACCTCACGTCGTCGGAGGGCTCGAGATCGATCGCCCGCCGTCCGTCGACACGCTGCGTGGTCGGCCCGATGGCTCCGAAGTCGTACGCCACTGCCCAGAGGTGCCCGGCCACTGGAGTGACGAAGGCGATGCGATCGGCCGCGTCGCCGCCGTTGCAGTCGAGGCAGTCGCCGCCGCCCGCGAGCATGCCCAGCCCCCAGTGCGCTCCCATGCGCCCGGCGGAGAGGACGCCGATCGGCAGCACTGCTTCGCCGTACGCCCGCTTGATGGAAAGCAGCCGCAGCGGCCGTTGCCCGGGTGACGCGGCCGGCGTCGGGGCCACGCCGTAGCCCACGGTGAGCTCGGGCGCTCCTCCGAGCGGGAAGTCGTCGATCAGATCCGCCCGCATCTTGACGGCCACCGCTCCACCCGGCGCGTAGACGGCGACATCTGCCCGCAGCCGCGCGTCGGCGTAGCTGAGCCCCTGCGCCGTCGGATCGGCCAGCGGCACGGCGAAGAGCGGCCGGCCCGATGGAGTGAGGCCGCGGTCGAGGTCGAAATTGTAGAGGTGCTCGGCGCGCACGCGGAGGAATCCGTCGACGGCGACTTCGGCGCGCTCTCTGGGGACCAGGTCCTGTCCGGCTTCGGCGAACGAGGCATCGGCGGCGGCTTCGGCCGACAGGAGCGCCGCGAGGCTCGCCGCCAGGGCCCTCACCGCTGCTCCTCCAGGAACCTCGCCAGCTCGGCGGTGGACTCGGCGGCGGCTTCGATCATCGGGAAGTGACCACAGCGGGGAAACACCACCAGGTGGGCGCGGGGCAACTCGCGCGAGAGCCGCTCGCCGTAGCTCAGCGGGGTGACGCGGTCTTCGCGGCCCCAGAGCAAAAGCGTTGGTTTGTCGATCGTCCCGTACCGCCGCTCGAGGTCGCTGTAGCGCTGGCCGCGGGCGACGGCGAGGGCGGCGGCGCGGGTGCCCGGGCGCGAGAGGGCCTTCTCGTACGCGTCGACGAGCTCCTCGGTGACGTACCTCCGGTCGTAGAAGGCGAGGGCGACCCGGTCGTCGAGCCGCTCTCCGTAGTAGAGCGCGAAGAGCGACTCGCCGACGCCCCCCGCGCGCGACCAGAGGAAGAAGGCGGGAACCTGGTCCTCGTAGACGTAGCCGCTGTAGAGGGCGAGGCGGCTCACTGCGTCGGGAAAGTCGAGGGCGAGCGTCAGCGCGACGGAAGCGCCGTACGAGTGCGCGACGATGGCGGCCTGCTCGACGCCGCGCGCGTCCATGAGCGCCTTCACCAGATGCGCCTGTGCCCGGGGCGAGTAGTCGCCGGGAGGCCGGTCGGTCCAGCCGAAGCCCTTGAGGTCGAGCGCCAGCACGCGGTGCTTCTTCTCGAGCACCGGGACGACGGCGTTCCAGGTGTCGAGGCTGGCCGAGTAGCCGTGGATGAGCACCACCGGCGGGCCTCTGCCCCGGTCGATGTAGCGCACGCGCGCGCCCTCGAGCTCGAGGAAGGTGGCGTCGGCGGGTTCGCCGGGCATGGCGCCCCGGTGGAACGCCAGGCACCCTGGTAGAAGCCAGAGCATGGCGAGGGCGCTCCGCCTCACGGCGCCAGTCTCCGTACCTCGGAGGCGGCGGAGAACTCGGCCTGCGATTCATTGGGCCGCGAGACGACGGTGGCCACCGTGCCGAAGCACTCGGCGGCGAACAGAAGGCTGCGGGTCACGGTGACCGAGAAGCCCACCGTCCGCGTCAGCGTCACGCGCACCCGCTGCACCCCGAAGCGGGAGAAGGGCGTGACCACCTCGCCGGTCCGATCGACGTGCGACTCGTATTTCTCGGTGTACGCGGCGTACACGCCGGTGGCCAGGCCGGTGACGGTCGACGTCGATTGCCAGGTGGCGCTCGCGGAGATGGGGAAGGAGAGGATCTTCGCCGGCGGGTCGTACGTCAGCTCGGTGCGGAACGCGCCGGACGACGGCGAGACGACGCCGAGCAAGAAGAGCGCGTCGGGCGTGGCCTGGAACACGCCCAACAGGTCGTCCTTCTCGCTCAGGCGCGCCGCGTAGGTTGCGCTCGGGAACTTCGCCTCGAACCACTTGCCCTGAAGGGGCATCGCCTCGACGAGCACCGAACGGTCGTTTGGCAACGCTCCCGCGAAGCTCCACTCCCGGCCGCCGTCGGGGAGCGCCGTGCCGGCGGTGTCGAGGCCGCTCACGTCGGTGGCGACGCGGTAGGTGGCGCGCAGGCCGGCAGCGATGGGCATCTCGCGCCGGGTGATGAGACCGTCTCCATCTGGCGAACAGCCGAGCCCGCCGTCGATGCCGCCGTCCGCACCCGCATCGGTGCCGCCGTCGAACCCACCGTCTCTCTGCACGGGCTCGCCGGCGTCGCCTCCGTCGGAGGAGCCGCCCGCATCCTGCACCAACGGGGCGCAGGTGCCGTCTGCGAGGCAGGCGCCGCTGGCGCAGTCGGCGCCCACCCGGCACTCGGGCTCGCGGCCCGGGCAGGCGAGCAGCGCGGCGCAGAGCAGGGGGAGAACCGACCTCATGAGGGCGCGCATATTGCCCCAGGTGGCGGTCCGTCCGGGAGAGGGGGCCCCTTCGGTGGGCTTGCCGCCCGGCCCGCGGGAGATGTCCTGCCGGATCGAGCCGGCGCTCGTCTTTTGCAAGTGCAGCATGGAAACGGGCGCCAAGATACGGATGCCTGAGAAGCTGTCAAGCCTGCCAATGTTGCGTCGCACAAAATCGAAGGGTTGCGCGGGCGGCGCGGGCCGCTAGCATGGGCCCATGGTCATCAAGAAGTACGGGAACCGGCGCCTCTACGACACCGACGAGAGCCGCTACATCACCCAGGAGGAGCTGGCGGAGAAGATCCGCCGCGGGGCCGAGGTACGGGTCGTCGACGCCAGGACGGGCGACGACCTCACCGCGGTCACCCTGACCCAGCTCATCGTCGAGAGCCGCGACGCGGTGAAGCTGTTGCCCGTCCCCGTGCTGCACCAGCTGATTCGCCTCGGAGACGACGGTCTGGCCGAGTTCTTCGGCCGCTATTTGCAGCTGGCGCTCGAGGCATACCTGCAGCTCAGGTCCGGCGCGCAGGTGATGGCCGGCTACAACCCGTTCCTCATACCCCTGATGCAGAACCCCTTCGGTCGCATGTTCTCGTCCGCTCCGGCCGACGGGCAGGGCCGGACCTCCGAGGTCGACGAGCTGCGCCGCGAGGTCGAGGAGCTGAAGCGCTCGCTGCGCAAACGGAGGAAATGAGCGGGGTTTGTTGCGATGCAACAAATTCTGCTTGACGGCCGCGGCCGGCTGCTTACCCTGTGCGCCGTCGGTCGGTCGGTGGTCGGCCGCCGAATTCGCAGGGAGCGAGTCATGTCCAAGCAGGAAACGCAGTCGTCGCAGGTGCACACGTCGGCCAGCTCGGCCGCTTCGCAGTCGCAGCAAAACTTCTTCGCCTTCGGGAAGCTGACCCAGGAGCAGCTCTCGCGCATGGGCGCGATGCTCGAGGAGGCCCAAAAGCTCGAGAGCCGCATGTTCGAGTACGGGGCCACCGCGGTGGACGAGTACGCCTCGCTGATGAAGGGGACGTTGCGCTACGCGGGCGAGCTGACCAACGAGTGGCGGCGCATGTCGCTCGAGTCGGCCAAGCGCGCGGCCGAGCTCTTCACCCGGAGCTGATGGCCGATGCTCGCGCCGACGCCGCGAGACGTGCTGCACCGGGAGGGCTCTGCCCGCTTGTACCGGTTCCGCCCACCGCCCGACGCAGCTGACGCGGCGGTGGGCGAACGCCCGGTGGTGCTGCTCGTCCCCTCGCTCATCAATCGCTGGTACGTGCTCGACTTGAGGCGCGGCGCGAGCGTCGTCGAGGCGCTCGTCGGCGCAAGGTGTGACGTGTTCCTCCTCGACTGGGGAGTCCCCGGCGACGAGGACCGTTACCTCACCTGGGAGGACGTGTTGCGGCGGCTCGCGCGCGCGGTGCGGAAGGTACGCTGCGAGGTGGGCCGCCCCCCCGGAGTGCTGGGCTACTGCATGGGCGCCACGCTGGCCGGCATTCACGCGGCGCTCGAGCCCGAGTCGATCTCCGCGTTCGTCAACCTGCTCGGGCCGTTCGACTTTTCGAAGGCGGGTTTTCTGGGGCACCTGGCCGACGCGCGGTGGTTCGACCCGGAGGCGGTGGCGGAGGCGGGGAACGTTCACCCGCTGCAGATGCAGAGCGCCTTCGTGATGCTCAGGCCCACCACACAGGTGTCGAAGTGGGTCGGCCTGTTCGAGCGCATGTTCGACCCCGCCTTCCGCGACGCGTTCGAGGCGCTCGAGACCTGGGCCAACGACAACGTGCCGTTCCCGGCCGCAGCGTACGAGACGTACATCCGCGAGCTGTACCAAAAGAACGCGCTGGTGCGGGGCGCGCACTTCGTCGCCGGCCGTCGCGTCGAGCTCTCGCGCATCCGGTGCCCGGTGTTGACGGTCACCGCGGACCGGGACGCCATCTGCCCGCCGGAGGCTGCCGAGGCGCTGAACGCCGCGTGCGGCTCGCCGAAGGCGATGTCGTTGACCATCCCCGGCGGTCACGTCGGAGCGGTGGTCGGGGCCAGGGCGGCCTCGACGCTGTACCCGGCGCTCGCCGACTTCTTCCTGAGAGGGACGAAATGCAACTCGATCAATTGAAGGTGGTGGTGACCGGTGCGGCCTCGGGCATGGGCGCGCACTTCGCGCGGCGGCTGCACGAGGCGGGCGCGCAGGTGGCGGCGGGTGACGTCAACGAGCAGGCCCTGGCCGAGCTGCCGGAGGGGATTCACCGGCGGCGGCTCGACGTCAGCCTCGAGGCGGACTGTCGCGCGTTCGTCGAGTGGGCATTCGAGAGAATGGGGGGCCTGAACGCGCTGGTGAACAACGCCGGCATCATCCGCGACGGGCTATTGGTGAAGCGCGACCGCACCACGGGGGCCGTGCAGCGGCTGCCGATGGCGGATTGGAACGCGGTCATCGACGTGAACCTGACCGGCGCGACGATGATGGCTCGCGAGGTGGCGGCGCTGATGCTCGAGCGCGAGATCCGGCCGGGCGTCATCGTGAACCTCTCGTCCATCTCGCGGCACGGCAACCGCGGCCAGTCCAACTACGTGGCGGCGAAGGCGGCGCTCGCAGCGAACACCGTGACCTGGGGGCGCGAGCTGGCTTTGCATGGCATTCGCGTGGGGGCGGTCGCTCCGGGCATGGTGGACACGCCGATGACGCGCATGATGAACCAGAAGGCGCGCGACGCGCTCGTCTCGGCCATTCCCGTCGGCCGCATCGGCACGCCCGAGGACATCTGGCTGGCGGTGAAGTTCGTGCTCGAGTGCGACTACTTCAACGGTCGGACCATCGACGTCGACGGCGGCCTGACGATGTGAGCCGCGTGGCGCGCGGTGGAGCAGCCGCGCGCTGAGCATGCGCGTGCGTTGTCCGAACGGGCGGTACGACTGCGCCTCGCGCGACTGTTTGTCTTCCGAGCCGCTGACCGCCGCCGATCCGTGCCGACCTGCTGTGGTCGGGCTACTTCGGCGGGCCGTAGCGCCTCGCGTGCGGAGTGGGAAACCCGACGGATGTTCCCACTGGCTCCGTGACCTGACGGAGTGACGGAGCCAAGTCGGATCAGCGCTCGTCCGCCGCGGGCGCGGGCTGCCGGAAATCCTCCTCGCGCGAAGGATCTCCGGCGAGCTCCGGCACGGGGCGATCCGCCGCGACGTGCTCGGCGACGACCCTGCGCATCTTCTCCGCCGTCATCGCCCAGTAATACGTCTCGCCCGGCCAGCCCATGAGCTGGAAGTCCTCGCGCGACAGCGGGTCTCGCTTCTGCCCGGTGTTTTCACGCACCACGACGTTCGGGCCGAGGTGGCACAGCCCGTAACAGCCGCCGCGGTAGACCTCGCAGCGCGCCTGTGCTCCGGCCTTCTCGACCGCCTCCTTCGCCGCGGCGAATACGGCGTCGCTGCCGTTCCTCCGGCAATCGGGGCCCTTGCAGACCGCGAGGCGATAGCGCTTCACGTTCTGAACGGTACGGGGTTTGGCGAGGCAAAGGAAGGCATGTCGTGTCACACACCGCCGACGTTCGATGGGGCTGAACGGGCCACCCCGCGACGCGCCGCGAGGTAGCCGGAAACGGCGAACCCGACCACCACCCCGAACGCGATCGCCCCCACCAGCGACAGCGCATCGGCCGGCTTCGCAGGAGCCAGCGAGGCCCACAACGGAGCCGAGACGTCGAAGGGCGCTCCGCCGCGCGCGGCCTTCAGCGCCTCGAGCGCGGCATTCGCCAGAAGCCCGCACGCCCCGCCGGCGATTCCAGCGACCAGGCCCGTCCCCACCAGCGCCGGCACCGTCATCGGCCGACCGCCATCCTCGATCGGCGCCGGCTGGGGCTCGCGAATCTCCGGAGCAGAGTAGGGCGCGAAGCGCAAGAGCAGCAGCATCCCCGGCACGGCGCTCGCGATCGACAAGAGAAAGAAGTCGCGCCAGCCGATCGCGTCGGCGAAGGCTCCGGCCACCGGCCCGGCCAGCGTCCTCCCGAGCGCGAAGATGCTCGAGAAGAGCGCGTACTGCGTGGCGCTGAACTGCTTCTGCGTCAGCCGGAGCAACAGCGCCCCGAACGCCGCCGTGCCCAGGCCCGTACACGCGCTCTCGAAGAAGACGGCTCCGAGCATCAGTGGAGCGTTCGCTCCGACGTGCGCCACCAACCCGTACCCGGCGTTCGACACGGCCTGCAAGAGGCCGAAGATCCACAGCGCCCGGTTCACCCCGATGAGCGACGTGAAGAACCCGCCCAGAAGCGTGCCGACCAGAATGCCCACCAGCCCGGCTGCTCCGCTGTAGACGCCCACGAACGCCGGCGTGAAGCCGACCTGCACCAGAAACGGCGTCACCAGCGACTGGGCGAGGTTGTCCGCCAGCTTGTACAGGACGAAGAACGCCGCGATCTCCAACGCGTGCCGCGTACGGAAGAACTCGACGAACGGCCGCCACACGGCATCGCGCAGGCTCGTCGGCGCCGAGACGGCCACCCTGGGCTCGGGAGCGAAAACCGTCACCGGCAGCGACGCCAGGTACAGCGCCGCCTGGATGGCAATCGTCACGTCCCACCCGAGCGTCGGCCCGACCGAGATGGCCACCCGGCCGGTCATCCAGAAGGCCACGCGGTACATCGCCGTGCGCGCACCGGACGCGAGACCGTGCTCGGAAGGCTCCAGGGCCTCTACCGCGTACGCGTCGAGCGCGATGTCCTGCGTCGCCGATGCGAAGGCCACGAGCAGCGTCAGCGCCGCCACCACGCCGACCTCGAGATTCGTCGCCACCGCCGCCAACAGCCCGTGCAGCACCGCCAGCGACATTTGCGCCAGCAGAATCCACCCGCGCTTTCTGCCCAGCCACGGCGGCACGAAGCGGTCGATCAGCGGCGACCAGAGAAATTTGAACGCGTACGGCGCCTGCGACAGCGTGATGACGCCGACGGTCTTGATGTCGACGCCCTGCATGGTGAGCCACGTGGGCACCAGCGTCCACACGAGCCCGAGCGGCAGGCCCGACGGAATCGACAAGAGGGCGATCGACCCCAGCCGCCAGCTCGTCAGCGCGGCAGCGATGCTCTTTCCGGTCGAGGGCGCTCGCACGGGCGGCCCGACTTGAGCACCCGCGCGCTCGGGCGGCAACTCACTTGAGGAAGCGCGTGATCGGAATCGGCCCGTGCGAGGTGTCGATCTCGATCTTGTTGTGGTGCGCCGTCGGAAGCTTGAGCTGCACCAGGCCTTCGCCGATGCGGGTGTGCGCTTCCTTGTGCACGTGCGGAGGCTGCTCCGAGCCGGCTCGCTTGTACCACGGGTCCGACGGGTGGCTCGCCGCCGGGCCGCCGAGCAGCCGGGGAATGTCGAAGACGAAGTCCTGCCGCGTGTAGCCGGAGGGGGCGTGGCCCCAGCGCGGGTTGTAGCCCGGCCCGCCGGGCCCGGCCGCGACCTTCGGGTCCTGGTCCGTGTACGTCGACCGGTCCATGCGGATGGCGTCCTTGGGGCAGGCGTCGACGCAGAAGCCGCAGACGATGCACCGCAGCTCGTCGATGACGAACTGGGTCGGGTACTTCTCGATGACGCGCGACTCGGCGGCCGGATCGGTGGTCTCGTACTCGCCCGCCTCGATGTAGATGCACTGCGCCGGGCAGACCGTCGCGCACATGTAGCAGGCGACGCAGCGGGGCTTGCCGTCCTCGCGGGGCACGAGCCGGTGAAGCCCCCGGTAGCCGGGCGGGTAGGGCACGCGCTCCTCCGGGTACTCGACCGTGGAGACCAGGTTCGGCCCCTTGCGCTCGAGCACCCGCGGGTTCTTGTCGCGCTCGCCGAAGAGGTTTCGCAAGAAGTGGCGCGTGGTGACGGCCAGCCCGCGAATCAGCTCGGGCAGGAACGCCCGCGTCCGGATTTCCTTCTCGGGCTCGACGGTGGCTTTGTATGGCACGGACGTCTCCCTGGAGCTCGACACTAATGCGGGTGCGCGGCCGATGCACCGCGGGCGCCGTGCGCTCCGTGGGCCCCGTGTGCGCCGGCGGCCGCGTCCTCCTCCGGAGCGCGCCGCCCGGTCACCGTCAGCGCCACCACGACGAAGATCTCGATGAGCCCCAAGACCGCGAGCGCGCGCAGGCTCGGATCCCACAGAATCAGCGCGCCGGTGACGAACAGGTTGAGCAGGCCCGCCGGCAAGAGGACCTTCCACCCGAGCGCCTGGATCTGGTCGTAGCGGAAGCGGGGGAACGTCCACCGGATGGCGAGCTGCAGCCAGCAGAGGAAGAGCACCTTCAGCCAGAACACGGTCGAAAGCAGCGCGCCGGTGAGCCAGCCGTTCTCGCGGAAGACGGGCTGCGACAGGAGCCACTGCTCGCCGAACGGCAAATGGTAGCCGCCGAGGAAGATGGCCGCGGTCACGCCCGAGAGGACGACGATCTCCACGAACTCGGCGATCATGAACATGCCGAACTTCATGCCGGAGTACTCGACGAAGTAGCCGATGATCTCCGACTCGCCCTCGGGCAGATCGAACGGAGCGCGCTTGGTCTCGGCGAACGCGGCGGCGAAGAACAACACGAAGCCGACCGGCTGCAGGAAGATGCCCCACTTGGGCAACCCCAGATCCAGGCCTCCGATCGCCCAGAGGTACTCGGCCTGGCCGTCGACCATGCTCCCCGGCCCGGACAGGCGCACGGTGGAGAAGGCGATCATCATCCCCACCAGCGACAGCCCGAGCGCGACCTCGTAGGAGATCATCTGCGAGCTGGCGCGCACTCCGCCGAGCAGGGCCAGCTTGTTGTTCGACGACCAGCCCGCCAGCGACGTGCCGTACACCGCCAGCGAGGCGATGGCGAAGATGTAGAGGAGCCCGAAGTCGGGCGAGGCCACCACCATCGGCACCGTCCGGCCCATCACCGTCACCGTGGGCCCGGCGGGCACGATGGCGAAGAGCGCGAACACCGGCGCGAAGGCGAGGATGGGCGCCAGGTTGAACAGGAAGCGGTTCGCGTGGCGGGGGACGAAGTCCTCCTTGAACAGCATCTTGAGCGAGTCGGCCGCGATGTGCGGGATGCCGCCCAAAGGCCGGTTCTTCAGCCCGGGCAGAGGCAGCCGCGCGCGGTTGGGGCCGACGCGGTCCTGCATCATCGCGCTCCACTTGCGCTCGGCGATGGTGAGCAGCGTGGCGATCACCATCACGAACAGAAGCATCAGGGTGACGACGTTCGCCAGGCGCGCGCCGACGCCGGGGAGCCACCCTTCGGCGACCGCCGCCAGCCCGTAGGCGCCCGCCATGAGCACGAAGAGCGTGCCCACGATGAAGCCGATGGCGAAGAGGACGGTGAGGGAACGCTTCATCGCTAGATCCCCTTCACCCGAGGCACACCCATCTCGCGGTACCCGGGCGGGCGCCCGTCGGCGGCCGCGGGCAGCGGATTCAACCCGCGCCGAAGCTGCGAGGGCGGGGCCTTGCCGTCCCAGTCGAAGCCGGCGAGCTCGGGCACCTTGGCCGCCAGCGCCTTGAACACCTCGCGCGACGAGGCGTAGGCGTCGGTGCCGGCCATCTCGCGCGACAGCTCGGAAGCCCACTTCCAGTGGGGCTGGCTCTCGCCCCGCGGCGGGTAGGCCTTGCGGAAGCGCTGCACGATGCCGTCCTGTTGCACGAACGTGCCCTCGTCCTCGACGTGGGTGGAAGTGGCGAGCAGCACGTGGGCCTGCGCCGTCACCGGGCTCTCGTTGATGGCCTGGGCGACGAACAGCTCGAGCTTTCGGGCGGCGCGCTCGAACGCCGCGGCGTCACCGGGCAGTTCGCAGCCCAGGGCGTACAGCGCCTTCACCTCGCCCGACTCCATCGCCTGGAGCAGCTCGTCGAACGGCGAGAGGGTCAGGCCGTAGGCGGCGGCGATCCACTCGAGCCCCTTCGAGTTGGGGTTCTTGTCCGCCGTCATCAGGTAGTGGTCCGCCTGGCCCGCCGGCCGGCCGCCGACGTAGACCTTCTTCACCTCGAGGACGTCCTTCGCGAAGAGGAGCCCCGCGAGCAAATCCTCGTTCGAGCACAAAGGCGAGGCGAGCACGCCGATCTTCTGGCCGATCAGCGGCTTGAGCTTCATCGCCGCGAGCTTGACCGCCTCCTGCTTCGACGCCTCGGGCGGGTTGGGGCCGCGGCCGCCGAGCGAGGCGAGCGCCCGCGCCTGGTTCAGGTACTTGTACGAGAGCCGGCCCTGGTCGCACATCCAGCTCTTGTTGATCTCCTCGCACTCGCGGGGCCGGTAGCGGTAGGTGTCCTGCCCCATGAAATCGACGTAGATGTTGCAGCCGCGCGAGCAGCCGGTGCAGACGCTCGGAGCCGCCGAGAGGAACCACGCGCGCGCGCGGAAGCGGAAGTCGCGGTTGAGCAGCGCTCCGACCGGGCAGATGTCGACCGTGTTGCCCGCGTAGTTCGAGTCGAGGCTCTGGCCCGGGAAGGTGTCGATGACCTCGTGCGAGCCGCGCCCGAAGACGCCCAGCTGCGGCTGTTGGGCGATCTCGTCCATGAAGCGGACGCAGCGGGTGCAGAGGATGCAGCGCTCCTGATCGAGCACCACCAGCGGCCCGAGCACCTTGCGCTTGTCCTTGAGCACCTTGCCGCCCTCGAGCCGGCTCGGGCGGTGGTCGTAGCGCATGTAGTAGTCCTGCAGCTTGCACTCGCCGGCCTGGTCGCAGATGGCGCAGTCGACCGGGTGGTTGAGCAGGATGAACTCCAGCGTGGCGCGCTGCTGGTCCTTCACCTTGGGCGTGTTCGTCTTGACGACCATGCCCTCGGTGAGCGCCGTCTGGCACGCCGGCTGAAGCTTCGGAGACGTCGAAACCTCGACCAGACACATGCGGCAGTTGGCGGCGATGGAGAGGCGCGGGTGGTAGCAGTAGTACGGAATCTCCGAGCCCACCTGCCGGGCGGCCTCGATCATGTTCGTGCCCGGCTTCGCCACCACTTCCTTGCCGTCGATGGTGCAGGTGATGAAGCCCGGGTTCTTCGCCTCCTTCGGCGGAGGCGGGGGAGGGCCCGGCTTGTACGTGGTGCCGGTGGGGCCGCCGTCGGACGGCTGACCGCCCTGGCCGGTCGGCCGCTTCTTCTCGGGTTGGCTCATTGCTCGACCTCGCCGCCGATCATGTTGATGGTGTCGAAGGTGGGGATGAGGTCGGCCAGCATCTTCCCTTCGATCATGCGCGGAATGCCCTGGAGAATGGCGAACCCCGGCGCCCGCACGTGCACCTTGTAGGGCCGGCCGGTGCCGTCGCTCACCAGGTACCAGCCGAGCTCTCCGTTGGCCGCCTCGGTGCAGTCGTAGATCTCGCCCGGCGGCACCTGAATGCCCTCCATGATGAGCTTGAAGTGGGCCATGACGCCCTCGATGGTGCCGTACACCTCGGGCTTGGGCGGCAGCACGATTCTCCAGTCGTCGATGATGACCGGGCCGTCGGGCATTCTGGCCAGCGCCTGGCGGATGATCCGGTCCGACTGCTTCATCTCCTCGATGCGGACCAGATAACGGTCGTAGTTGTCGCCGTGCTGACCCACCGGCACGTCGAAGTCGAGCCGGTCGTAGACCCAGTAGGGCTTCGCCTTGCGCACGTCGTAGGGCACTCCGCAGGCGCGCAGGCACGGGCCGGTGAAGCCGAAGTCGAGGGCGTCTTCGGCCGAGATGACCCCGGTGCCCTTCATGCGGTCGACGAAGATGCGGTTCTTGGTGAGCAGCGCATCGACCTCGTCGCGGAGCTCGGCGATCTTGTCCAGCGTGGCGAGCACCCGCTCGGCCCAGCCCTCGGGCAGATCTCGGTTCAGCCCGCCGACGCGCCCGAACGACGTGGTGAGCCGCGCGCCGGTCAGCTCGGTGACCCGGTCGACGATGAGCTCTCGGGCCTCGATGCCGTAGAGGAAGGCCGAGAAGCCGCCCAGCTCGAGGCCGATGGCGCCGATGCACGTCAAATGATCGGCCATGCGGTGCAGCTCGCTGCCGACGACGCGGATGAACTGGGCCCGCTCGGGAATCTCCAGGCCGATCAGCTTCTCGACGGCCTTCAAGAAGCCGAAGTTGTTCATCAGCGCCGAGACGTAGTTCAGCCGGTCGGTGTACGGCAGGCACTGCGTCCAGGTGACGTTCTCGCAGCTCTTCTGGAAGCCGCGGTGGAGGAAGCCGATCTCCGGGTCGGCGCGGACGATGGTCTCGCCCTCGAGCTCGACCTTCATGCGCACCGTGCCGTGCATCGCCGGGTGCGAGGGGCCCAGGTTCACCACCATGCGCTTGGTGGGCAGGTGCGCGTCGAGGTCCTCGGGCGGGTGCTCGGTGTCGTGCCCCGCCTGCGGCTCGACGCCGTGCTCGGCATGTCGCGCCGTCTTGTCGTGCGTGTCCATGAAAGGTCAGGCGACGCCGGAGGTGCCGGGGCCGCGGAAGATGTCCTTGATGGGCCGCTCGGGCACCAGCGGCTGGCGCTCGCGCAGCCCGTAGTCCTTGCGCAGCGGGTGACCGACGAACTCTTCGTACATGAGCACGCGGCGCAAATCGGGGTGAGAGGTGAAGCGGATGCCGTAGAAGTCCCAGACGAAGCGCTCCCACCAGTTGGCACCCTGGTAGACCGGCACCAGGCTGGGCACCTCCGGGTTCTCCTCGCCGACGCGCACCTTGAGCCGCACGTGCTCGTTCCGCTTGAGCGAGTAGACGAAGTAGACGACCTCGAAGCGGGGCACGCTGACTGGGAGCTGCAGCCGGTCGACGCAGTCGATCGAGAGGAACAGCTTGAAATCCAGCTCGGGCGTCTGCTTCAGCGCGCGCGCCACTTCGACCAGGGAAGAGGGCTCGACGACTCCCCACTCGCCACCCGCGCGGTCGACGTAGCGCTCGACGAACGCCTCGGGGAAGCGCGACGAGAGTAGGTCGAGGGCGTATTTGCTCACGGCGCGCGGGTCATAGCGGCGCCGTTCTGGCCCGTCAACGCGATTACGAGGGGCCGGGGCCGGGCTCGCGTGCCGTCAAAAGGCGCCGTACGCCCCCACGTCGGCCTTGCCTCTTCTGACGAGCGGTCGGTCGAGCAGGTCGACGAGCCCCTTCGCCGCCTCGACATCGCCTGCGCCGGCGGTCGAGGACGTCGGCGAGACGGCGTAGCGGTGCGCTCCGGTCGGTAGGAACTTCGGCTCGCCCCGCACCACGCCTTTTCCCGACCACGCCAGCGCCCGCTCGGGGATGAGCGAGTGCCGCAGCTCGACCTTCCCCTGGAACTTGCCCGCCGAGAGGATGAGCGGCTCGCCCGCGAGCACGGAGTTGATGACGGTCAATTCGGGAGTGCGCGTCATCGTCCCGTCGATGGCCATCGCTCCGCCGGTGTTCCCCGCGACCGTCACGTTCACCAGCCGCACGCGCGGGCCCTCCTTCAGCCGGAGGCCCCCGCCGATCTTCGCGTCGCTGTCGCAGAGCGCGCACACGAAGAGCTCGGCCTCGCACTCGCGGTCGACCAGCACCGCGCCGCCCTGCTGGCCGCGGCATCCGGTGACGCGCACGCGGTAGAGCCGCGCCGACTCGCCCGCCAGGTACACGCCGCCGCCGCCGTGCTGGATCGCCGCTCCGTTCTCGAGCAGGCAGTCCTCCAGCTCGAGCCGCTTGCCGGCGCGGAACGACACGCACCCGCCCGCGTCCGACTCGCCGTTCACCAGCGCCAGCCCCACGAGCTTCACCGACGCACTTCGCCCGTTCACCAGCACCACGCTGCCTTCCTTCTGGCCGTCGAGCACCGACTTCCTCGGCCCCTGGCCGCGCAGCGTGATGCTCTTGTCGATGACGAGGTTCACCGCGTACGTGCCGGCGGGCACGTCGATGACGGCGCCCGGCTTCGCCTGATTCACGAGGCTCTGAAGATCCATGCGCAGGGAGCCACTCTAGTTCCCACCCGGCAAAAAGGCGCGAGCATCGAGCCCCCGCGCGTGCCCCAGCCAGGCGCAGCGGCGAGACGGCCTTTCGCCCGGGCGCCTATTGGCGCAGTGGGGCTTTGTTGGTAAGCGGGCCGGCCCGTGTTGCTCGGACAGTCTGATCGGCCATTCCCGCGCGTCGGGCGGTGGCTGACCGCCGGAGCGGTCTTCGGCCTCTCGGCCTTCGCGGTCGAGAGCGCGCTCATCCTCCGCTCGGGAGCCATCGGGCTGACCCTCGAAACCGAAGGCCCGTTCGCCGCCCTGTTCGCCGCCGCGCGAGCGCACCTTTTGTGGCTGCTCGCGCGCATTCTGCTCGTCTACGTCGGCGGCGGAGCGTTGCTCGGACTTGCCGCCGGAGCTCTCTCGTTCGCGCTCGGAGCTCGCCGGCATCTCGCCGTCGTCGCCTTCGTCGCCGAGTGGGTCGTGCTGGCCTCGCTCCTCTCTCTGGAACGGGCTCTGCTCCGGCCCGCGCTCTTCGATGATGTCGGGCCGCTGCGCCCTCTGCTCGCGCATCTGGTGGACGAGGGCGAGCCTTCTCACGTCGGACTCCTGCTGCTCCTGTGGCTCGGAGCCCATCTTGCGGTGGGCCTGGCCTCGCTGAAGCCGCGCGGGCTTCTGGCGCTGTCGGATCGGCGCCCGCACCAGGCCATCGCGGCCGCATTGGGCATCGCCATCGTCTGGCCTCTCACCGCGGACTCGCCGCCGACCGAGCCGTTCGCGCCCGAGCCCGCCGATGCTTCGCAGCCGCGTCCGTCGCGACCGAAGCTGGTGGTGCTGTACGGCATCGACGCGTTCCGGCCCGACCGCCTCGCCGCGTACGGAGGCCGCGGAGACGTCGCTCCGAACCTCGAGCGCTTTCTCGAGGACGCGACGCGCTTCGACCGCGCGTACACGCCCATCGCTCAGACCGACCCCGCATGGCGCAGCTTGTCGACCGCGCGCTGGCCGACCGCCACCGGCGTGCGCCACCCGCTCACCCCCGCGCACGCACAGAAGCCGCTCCCCACGTTCGTTTCGGCGCTGGCCCGGGCCGGGATGAAGACGATCTTCGCCACCGACTGCTCGCGCTTCCACTTCGAAGACGAGAAAAGCGGCTTCCAGGTGCGCTGGCAGCCTCCGCGCGGAGCCGTGAACTTCGCCTACGAGAAGCTTCGTTACCGGCTCCTCGGCGTGCTCGCCGACAACGCCATCGGAGCGGCGATCGTCCCCGAGCTGATCGACAACCGCGGCATGGCGGGCATTCACGATCCCTACGGCTACGCGCGTCGACTCGCCGAGCGCGCCGCCGATGCCGCCGAGGAGGGGCCGACGCTGTTCGCCTTCCACTCCACCGCGGCGCACTTCCCGGGCGACCCGGTGTACCCGCATTACCGGCGGTTCGTTTCGCGCCAGGCGCCGTTGGCGCGGAGGCTCCGCATGTTCTTCGCGCCCGTCTCGAGCGGCGAAGGCGCGCAGGCGAGCAAAGCCGAGGGCTGGGGCCGCGCGGAGTCGGAAGCGCTGTACGACGAGCTGCTCTCGCAGGCCGACGCGCAGCTCGGCATCTCCCTCGGCGAGCTCGAGCGGCGCGGCCTCTATCGCGACGCGCTCATCATCGTCTTCTCCGACCACGGCGAAAGCTTCCATTCCGACATGCCGGAGCTCCACGGCGCGACGCCGGTGCACGGGGCCCGCCTCACGGACGACGAATACCGGGTGCTGTTGGCGATCAAGCCTCCGGGCGGCCGTTCGGTCGAGCACGTGGAACAGCTCGTCCGGCTCGTCGACGTCGGCCCCACGGTGCTCTCGCTGATGGGGCTGGCGCCTTTGCCCGACGCCGATGGAGTGAGCGTCGCTCCGCTGCTCAGCGGAGAGCCGATGCCGCCGCTCATGCTGTACGCCGAAACCGGCTTCACCCATGTCAGCCCCGACGTGTTGGACCCGTCGCATCGCTCGGAGGCGCCGCGCAACTTCACGGCGTACCGCGTGCGGCCCGACGGCGTGGTGGAGATGACCGACGAGGCGCACCGGGCGGCCATCTCGGAGAAGCACGTCGGAGCCTTCGACGGCCAGAGCTGGCTCATCCGCATTCCGCTCCGCGACGGCAGTGTTCGCGAGGTCTGCCGCGGCACGTGCAACGTCGAGCTGCGATTGTTCCTCGACCGGATTGTCGGTAGGGCCGAAGACCATGGCTGACGCGAGCATCCAGGAGCGGTACGCGCCCAACAACGCCTGCTTCGGCTGCGGGCCGGCGAACCCGAAGGGCCTGCGCATCAAGAGCTTCGAGCAGGGCGACCGGCTGGTGGCCGATTGGACTCCCGAGAAGCACCACGAGGCGTTCGAGAACGTGCTGAACGGCGGCATCATCGGAGCGCTCCTCGACTGTCACTGCAACTGGACCGCGGCGATCCACCTGATGCGGCGAAGGAAGGCCCAGAGCCCGCCGTGTACCGTGACCGCCGAGTACGCCATTCAGCTCAAGCGGCCTTGCCCGACCGACGGGCCGGTGCACCTCGAGGCGCACGTGGTGGAGTCGACCGACGATCGCGCCATCGTGGAGGGCACGCTCACTTCCGGCGGCAAGCTGCGCGCGACCTGCCGCGGGACGTTCGTGGCCGTCGAGCCGACTCACCCCGCGTACCACCGGTGGTGACGGCCGTCACTTCACCCGGACCGGTTCGCCGAGCTCGACGGAAAGCGTGGAGGCGGCATTCCCATCGCGCTCGCAGACCTCGAGCAGGCCGCTGCTGCCGATGATTGCCGCCAGCTCGCCCGGGCCGACCGCCTGGAAGTGAGGGTGGGGCGCTCCGTCGATGATTCGGCCGGCGATCTCCACCGAGAAGCGAGCCGGCAGGTCCTCGGCCCGAAAGCTCGTCACCACGTTGCCGAAGCCGTCGATGTAGATGACCTCGCCGCACCCGGCCTCCGCGCGCGGGAGCTCGATGGAAAGGTCGAGGTCCTCGATGCGCGGGCCGAGCTGCTCGAGCGGAACGCCGTTCGCCAGGTGCCCGGCCACCGGCCCGAACACGTCGCGGCCGTGGAAGGTGGTGGATCGCTGCGGGCCGAAGAAGCGCGTTTCGGTGAGCTCGACTGCGTCGGCGACGCCGCCCAGCCGCTCGCACGCCGGAACGAGGAGCCCATTGTCCGGACCGACCAGCAGATCGCCGCGCTTCGCCCGAACCGCGATGCCTCGCCGCGCGGTGCCCACGCCCGGGTCCACCACCGCGACGTGAATGGTGCCCGGAGCGAACGCCTCCACCGCGGTCCAGAGGAGGAACGCTCCCGTGAAGACGTTTTGCGGTGGGACGGTGTGGGTCAGGTCGACGAGCGTCGCGTTCGGAGCGACGCGCAACACGGCGCCCTTGACCTGCCCGACGTAGGTGTCGGCCAGCCCGTAGTCGGTGAGCAGCGTGACGACGGCCATCGGCCGTCCTTTACCTCATAGACCCTTCGGGCGCGCCGTTCGTTCCAGCCGAAAACCCGGAGGACCCCCATGCTGCGCACCCACTGGCGCAAGACGGCCGCTTTCGCCCTGGCGCTCGCCGCCACCACGGCCTTCGCCGACGAGAAGTCGGAGAAGGCCGCCGCCGAGCTGCTCCACAAGAAGCTCGAGAAGGAGAACCCCGCCGACAAGGCGCTCCTGGACGCGGTCAAGGGCAAGGACGTGGTCGTCGTCGCCGGGAGCATGGATCGCATCGAGCAGGTGCTCGCGGCCGCGCGCATCAAGCACACCGTCATCGCGCCCGGGCAGGTGGCCGATTATCCGCTCACCTCGAGCATGATCGTGATGGTGAACTGCCCCGGGGTGATGCCCGAGGCGTCGATCCGCCGCCTCGAGCGCTTCGTCCGCGCCGGAGGCCTGCTCTACACGACGGACTGGGCGCTGAAGAACGTGGTCCAGCGTGCCTTCCCCCGGACCATCGCTCACAACGGCAAGAGCACCGGCGACGAGGTCGTGCCGGTGAAGGTCGCGAGGAAGGACGACAACCTGATGTCGCAGGTGCTGCTGAGGAAGCACAGCGAGCCGCAGTGGTGGCTCGAGGGCGGCAGCTACCCGATTCGCATCCTCGACGAGCAGCGGGTCGAGGTGCTGGCGAGGTCCGACGAGATGGGCAGCCGCTACGGCGCCGCGCCGGTGGTGGTGCGCTTCCGCCACGAGGATGGCGAGGTCATCCACGTCGTCAGCCACTTCTACCGGCAGATGGCGACGAAGGGTCCGGCGGTGGCGGCGGCGAAGGCGAAGATCGACGGGCTCGAGGACGTAGATCTTAAGGAGTGGAAGCAATCGAGCGAGGCGCAGGCGTCGACCATCGGCGACGTCGAGTCGAGCTACGCGTTCCAGCGCATGACGACGAACCTCGTCACCGGCAAGCAGAAGCGGAACCGCGAGCTCGAGAAGCTGTACAAGTACCGCGTGCGCGCGCCGGCGCCGATGAAGGCCGAGCCCAAGCCGACCGCCGCGCCGGTGACGACGGCCACCGCGGGCGTGAAGCTGCGCGTGCTCGAAAAGCGCGGCGATCAAGTGAAGGTCCGCGACGAGACGGGGAACGAGGGCTGGGTCGCCGAAGACGCACTCGTCGAGTAGACGCGTCGTCCCGACCGGCGAACGCTCGCGCTCCGCGTGCCGGCCGTTGAGCCTTCTCAGAAGAGGACGACCGTCGCTCCCACGGGGACGCGCTCGAACATCGCCGCGATGTCCGCGGAGTGCATCACGACGCAGCCCCACGAGAGCTGGTAGCCGCCATCGGCCCCGTCCCACTCCGAGGCCCAGCCGTGGAAGCCGATGCCGCCGCCGAGTCGGGTCTTCTGATCGGTGGGTTGTCGCGCCGCCCAGTCCCTGGCGATGGCGTCGCGCACCGGTGCCGTGAGCCAGCCGCGCGAGAAGCCGCGCTCGGCGTCGTGGCGGTTCGGGTAGTTCAGCTTGTGCCAGCGCACGAGCCGGCGATTGACGCCCGAGCTGACGTGCAGTACCGACGCGCCATCATGGATCGCGTTCTACGAGCGAGGCTGGCGTTGATGGCGGCGATGGTGGTCGGTGCTGCGACGATGCGCCTGTTGCCGCACCCACCCAACTTCACGCCGATCGCGGCGATGGCGCTGTTCGGCGGCGCATGCTTCGACCGCAAGCTCTGGGCCTTCGTGGTTCCGCTGGCCGGCATGCTCGCGAGCGACGTCGCGCTCGAGATTCTCACCGGGCACGGCTTCCACACGCTGATGCCGGTCGTCTACCTGAGCTTCGCTGCCATCACCGGTCTGGGGCTCTTGATCCGGCGCCGCAGACAGGTCTGGTCGATCGCAGCCGCGTCGCTGGCCGCGTCGACGCTCTTCTTCCTCACGACGAACTTCGCGGTGTGGCTCTTCGGCTCGTTCTACCCGAAGACCGCCGCGGGGCTGTTCGGCTGCTACGTCGCGGCCCTGCCTTTCTTCGGCTCGACGATCGCAGGCGATCTGTTCTACACGGCCGTTCTGTTCACCGGCTTGACGGTCGCCGAGAGGCGATTCCGCATGTTCGCGCCGCCGCAGGCCGCCTGACCGTGGCCCGGCCCAAGGCGATCGTCTCCTGGAGCTCCGGCAAGGACAGCGCCCTGGCGCTGCACGAGGTCCGGAGCGCGGGGGCCTTCGAGCTCGTCGGCCTTCTCACCACCGTGACCGACGCGCATCGGCGCGTTTCGATGCACGGCGTGCGCGACGAGCTGCTCCAGCGCCAGGCGGATGCGGTGGGCCTCTCGTCGTTCAAAGTCTCGATTCCCTCGCCGTGCTCCAACGAGGTCTACGAGCGAGAGATGTCCCTGGTGCTCCAGAGTCTTCGTGCCCAGGGCGTCACCACCGTGGTGTTCGGAGACCTTTTCCTCGAGGACGTCCGGTCGTATCGGGAGGCGCGCCTGCGCGAGGCCGGAATGAGCGCGTCGTTTCCGCTGTGGAAGAGAGACACCCGGGCGCTCGCGCGCGAGATGCTCGGCATCGGCATGCGGGCGCGGCTCACCTGTGTGGATCCACGCAAGCTCGACCGGTCGTTCGCTGGCCGGAGCTTCGATGAGCACCTCTTGCGCGAGCTCCCCGCGAACGTCGACCCGTGCGGCGAAAACGGAGAGTTCCACACGCTGGTGACGGCCGGGCCGATGTTCCGGCACCCGATCGACGTCGCCGTCGGAGAGCTCGTCGAGAGGGACGGCTTCGTGTTCGCCGACATGGTCCCGGTGCCGAGCAGTGCTGGCGCTCCGTGATGGCCGGATTCGAGGCCGACGGGTACGTCATCGACGGCCGGCAGGCGATGGCGTACGCGTACGGCTCGGCCGAGCTCGAAATGCTCTCCGATTCGACGCGTGCCGAGCTGTGCTCGGGTCATCCGCAGGCGCGCGAATGCCCGGCCGGCTCGAAGCAGTGAATCGAGCCGTACTCGGCCTGGCACACGCCGCCGGGGTGGCGCGCGCAGCGGACCTCACCGTAGGCAGCCGTGCAGCCGTAGCCGCAGGCGATCGTGCCGTAGGCGGCGATGCACTCGGCGCGCTCGCGCGCAGGGTGCGGCGGGTCGAAGCAGGTGATTCGCCCGTACGCCGCCTTGCACGCTCCCGCCGGGGTCTGCGCGCACCGAACCTCTCCATGCGCGGCCACGCACGAGTAGCCGCAGGCGGTGCGCCCGTACGCCGACTTGCACTCGGCCTGCTGCGTCGGCGCGTGGCCGTCTCGCCATCGTCCGGGCGGCGGATCCCAGCACTCGATTCGGCCGTACTCGGCGCGGCAGATGCCTCCGGGCTCTCTCGCGCACCGCACCTGGCCGTACGCCGCGGTGCACCCGTAGCCGCACGCGATGTGTCCGTATGCGGCGACGCATTGGGCCTTCTCGTCGGTGCCCGCCGGCGGATCCCAGCAGACGATGCGGCCGTAAGCGGCATGGCAGATACCGGCCGGCGTCTGCGCGCACCGGACGTCGCCGTACGATGCCACGCACGAGTAGCCGCATGCGGTTTTGCCGTACGCCGACGTGCAGTCCGCTCGGTGCCAGCCGAGGACGATGGAGGTAGACAGAGCGAGCACCTCCAACACGCCGCCTTCGACGGGGCCGCGCCTCGCCTATTCAGCGACGGAGGCGCTCATTTGCGCATCGTCGCCAGAAGGTCGTGTCCACCCACGGGCAGCTCGGGCCGCCGGTCGAAGGCCTTGTGGGTCTGCCCCTGAATCTTCTCCTGCAGGAGCATCAACCCGTCGAGCACCTGCTCGGGGCGCGGCGGGCAGCCGGGAATGTACACGTCGACCGGGATGATGCGGTCGATGCCCTGCAGCACCGCGTAGTTGTCGTAGAAGCCGCCCGAGCTCGCGCAGACGCCGAAGGCCACCACCCACTTCGGCTCGCACATCTGCTCGTAGACCCGCTTGAGGATCGGCGCCTGCTTCATGTTGATGGTGCCGATCACCATCAGGAGGTCTGCCTGCCGCGGCGAGAAGCGGGGGAACTCGGCTCCGAAGCGCGCGATGTCGTAGCGGCTCGCGGCGACGGACATGTACTCCATGCCGCAGCAGGCGGTGGCGAACGGGTAGGTGAAGAGCGAGTACTTGCGCGCCCAGCCCAGCCCCTTGGACAGAAGCCGCTGGAAGAAGCCGACGGCTTCCTCCTTCCGCGTGGCGATTGCCGGAGTGACGTCGAGCTCGGCCATGTCACGTCTCCCAGTCGAGGGCGCCCTTCTTCCACACGTACACGAGCCCCGCCACCAGCGTCGCCGCGAAGATCGCCATCTCGACGTAGCCGAACCAGCCGAGCGCCTTGAAGTTCACCGCCCAGGGGTAGAGGAACACGGCCTCGACGTCGAACACGATGAAGAGCAGCGCCACCACGTAGAACTTCACCGCGAAGCGCTGGCGGGCATTGCCCAAAGCCTCGCTCCCGCACTCGAAGGACTCGGCCTTGACGGCGGACAGACGCTTGGGCCCCAGCACGCTGGCGAGAAAAGCCATCGCCATCGCCAGCCCTCCGGCCAGCGCCAACACCACTGCCAACGGCACGTACGGCTCGAGCGGATTCATCTCGTCGCAAGGTAGCGTCGGGGTGGGGTGCGGTAAAGCAGAATTCCAAGCGCATTAGCTTCCCTGCCCGGCGCGGAAAGGGCCGTTTCACGCTTTTCGGCACCGTCGCGTGCGCGGTGCCTCAAGACGGCGTAAGTGCTTGACAACATAGGCGGTTGCTGAAATGTCCCGCCGCGGTAGCGCCCTGGCGATGGGGCCGACCTTCGATGACGAGGTGAAAGGTGCAGTTCGACTTCGCGATGGTGCTGGCGTTCGTGCTGGCGGCCGTGGGCTTCGGGGTGGCGAACCTGGTCATCGGCTCGCTCATCCGCCCGAAGTTCCCCTCCGCCGACAAGGACACCATCTACGAGTGCGGCGAGCGCCCGATCGGCGGAGCGTGGTTCAACTTCAACCCGCGCTTCTACATCGTGGCGCTGGTGTTCGTGATCTTCGAGGTCGAGATCGCCCTCACCATTCCCGTGGCGCTGGTCTTCCGCGAGTGGGTCTACAGGCACCAGGGCGGCGTGGCGCTGGTCGAGATCCTCGCCTTCATCGCCATCCTCTTCACCGGCCTCGTCTGGGTCTGGGCGCGGCGCGACCTCGAGTGGGTCAAGAAGGTCGACGCCGAGAAGGCGCGCGCCTACGCCCCCGAATTGAGCGCCCCCCGCAGCTGACCGGATTCTGAGGAGCGACGACATGGCCGACAACGACTTGAAGGGCTACTCGCACGACCCCGGCACCGGGACGGCGCTGGTCACCACGAGCACCAACGTGCTCGAGAACGTCATCAACTGGTCGAGGCGCTCGTCGCTCTTCTACCTCTTGTTCGGGCTCGCCTGCTGCGGCATCGAGCTGATGCAGACCGGCGGCCCGCGCGCCGACCTCGACCGGTTCGGCTCGGTGCCCCGCGCCACCCCGCGCCAGAGCGACCTGATGATCGTGGCCGGCACGCTCACCTACAAGATGGCGCTGCGCGCGAAGCTCCTCTACGAGCAGATGGCCGACCCGAAGTACGTCATCTCGATGGGCAGCTGCGCCAACTGCGGCGGCCTCTTCCAGCTCGCGTACTCGGTGTGCAAGGGCGTCGACAAGGTCATTCCCGTCGACGTGTACGTGCCGGGCTGCCCGCCGCGGCCGGAGGCGCTCACCGAGGGGCTGCTCCGCATCCAGGAGCTGGTCAAGCGCGAGAAGCTCAAGCAGAAGTTCCGCCCCTCGCGCGGCGCCGGCGAGACGGGAGCGGGTTACGAGGTCCCGGAGACGGTCTGACATGCCCGCCCTCACCCCCGAGCAGATTCACCAGCGCCTCACCGCGAAGTTCGGCGACGCGGTCGGGCCGCTCTCTTTGCCCAACAGGGATCCGTTCTGCGTCTTCAAGGCAGACAAGCTGGTCGAGATCTGCCGCTTTCTGAAGACCGAGCCGGACCTGGCCTTCGACTTCCTCCAGGACGAGACGGCGACCGACCACCCCAAGGAGGGGCTGATTCGCGTCGTCTACCACTTCTACAGCTACCAGCACCGCCACATGCTCGTGGCCAAGGTCGAGCTCGACCGGAAGAACCCCGAGGTCGACACGGTCGAGACGCTGTGGAAGACCGCCAACTGGTTCGAGCGCGAGATCTACGACCTGTTCGGCGTCACCTTCCGCGGCCACTCGGATCTGCGGCGCATCATGATGCCGTACGACTGGGTCGGGCACCCTCTGCGCAAGGACTACTCGGAATCGGGCGGCTACCGCGACATCTCCAACGTGCGCGACAACCCGCTGGATTTGTACCTGAGCCTCGACCGCACCATTCGCGCGCAGAAGGAGGCGGAGGCCAAGGCGAAGGAAGCGCCGCCGCCCGACACTTCAGCGCCGCCGGCCGAAAGCCCCGAGAGCTAGAGCCATGGCCCTCGACCAGGTCATCATCACCAGGAAGTTCGGGCCCGATGCGGATCAGGAAATGATCCTCAACATGGGGCCGCAGCACCCCTCGACCCACGGGGTGATCAACTTCATCGTCCACGCCGACGGCGAGTTGATGAAGAAGGCGGTGCCCGAGGTGGGGTATCTGCACCGCTCGCTCGAGAAGATCGGCGAGACGGTGACGTACCCGGGCTTCATGCCCTACACCGATCGCATCGACTACATCGCGGCGATGTTCGCCAACGAGGGCTACGCGATGGCGGTCGAGAAGCTGCTCGGCATCCAGGTGCCCAAGCGCGCCCAGTACTTGAGGGCCATCAGCTGCGAGCTCAACCGCATCGCCAGCCACCTCATCTCCATCGGCACCATGGCGATGGACATCGGGGCGGTCACGCCGTTCCCGTACGCTTTGCGCGAGCGCGAGTACATCAACGACCTCATCGAGGCGCTCTGCGGCGCGCGGCTGACCTACAACTACCACCGCATCGGCGGCGTTGCCTTCGACATGCCGCCCGACTGGATTCCCAACTGCCGGCGGTGGCTCGACCACTTCGACAAGATTCTCGACGAGTGGGACCGGCTGATCTCCAAGAACGAGATCTTCATGCGCCGCCTGGCGGGCATGGCCGTCATCCCCGCGGAGATGGCCATCAACTACGGCCTGGTCGGCCCCAACCTGCGCGGCTCGGGCGTCGACTTCGACCTCCGCAAGGTGCACCCGTACGGCGCGTACCCGGATTTCGAGTTCGAGGTCCCCATCGGCCGGGGCTACGCGGGGCCCATCCACGGCGGAGTGGTGGGCGACTGCTACGACCGCTTCTACTGCCGCGTGCTCGAGTGCCGGCAGTCGGTGCGCATCGTGCGCCAGGCGATCGAGAATTTGCCCGACGGCGAGTTCATGGCCAAGGTGCCCAAGAAGATCAAACCGCCTCCGGGAGAGGCGCAGTCGCGCGTCGAGTCGGCCCGCGGCGAGATGGCCTACTACGTGGTGTCCGACGGCTCGGAGCGCGCCTGGCGCGTGCGCGCGCGCACCGGCTCGTTCACCGCGATGGGCATCATCGAGGAGCTGTCGAAAGGGCTGATGATCGCCGACCTGGTGGCGCTGATCGCGTCGTTGGACGTGGTCGCTCCGGAGATCGACCGGTAGACCGAGGGGCTTTTCGAGCACATGCAACAGGCGCTGGACAATCTGATTCGCGAGCAGTTCGGGCACGACCCTGCGGTCTGGCCGTTCACCCAGCTCGTCTACATCGCGGCGATGCTCCTGGCGGGGGTGGCCCTCACCACCTTCGGCGCGGTGTTCTCGGGCATGGTCTCGATGTGGGAGCGGAAGATCGCCGGCCGCATGCAGTCGCGCATCGGGCCGAACCGGGTCGGGCCGTGGGGCCTGGCCCAGTGGATCGCCGACGCCCTGAAGCTCATCTTCAAGGAAGATCTCATCCCCGGCGATGCGGACCGCATCCTCTTCCGCATGGCGCCGTACTTCGTCATCACCGGGTTCATCCTCACGTTCGTGGTGCTCCCGTTCGGCTACCACCTGTCGGCGACCGACATGAACGTGGGCTTGTTCTACGTGCTCTCCATCACCGCGCTGGTGGTGGTCGGCATTCTGGTGTCGGGCTGGGCGTCGAACTCGAAGTGGTCGCTGTTCGGCGGCATCCGCGCCGCGGCGCAGGTGGTGAGCTACGAGATTCCGGCGGGGCTCAGCATCCTGGTGCCGGTCATCATGGCCGGCTCGCTGAATCTGCACGACATCATTCGGGCGCAGGGCGGCTGGCCGTGGGACTGGTTCGTGTTCCAGACGCCGTGGGGCTACGCCGCGTTCTTCATCTTCTTCACGGCGGCGCTGGCCGAGGGCAACCGCACTCCGTTCGATTTGCCCGAGGCCGAGAGCGAGCTGGTGGCCGGGTACAACACCGAGTACTCGGGCATGCGCTTCGGGTACTTCTTTCTGGCCGAGTGGGGAAACCTCTGGGTGATGAGCGCCATCCTCACCACCGTCTTTCTGGGCGGCTGGCAGGTGCCGGGGATTTCGGCCGCCACGCTGGCCCAGTGGGAGGCCACCCACTCGGTGCCGCTCTGGTTCTATTTCGTCTCGGCGCTGATCTTCTGCGCCAAGGTGATCGTGCTCGTGAACGTCGTCATCTGGATCCGGTGGACGTTCCCGCGCATCCGCGTCGACCAGATGATGTCGCTCTGCTGGAAGTACCTGGTGCCGCTCTCGATGGGGCTGGTCGTCCTCGCCGCGCTCACCGAGTGGCTGTCGTTCGAGATCTTCGGCGAGGCGGCCAGGGTGCAGGCACCGTTGTTCTCGGTGCGGGGCATGCTGCACTTTTTGTTCTTCGCGGTGGGCGGGCTGGTGCCCGGAGCGTTGTTCATCAAGAAGACCTTCGAGAACATCCGGCTCACCGGAGATCGGGTGCGGTTGAGCAACTGGTGAGCGGCTTTTCAACGGACGGGAGCGGGAACGGGAACGGGAGCGGGAACGGGCAGGTGAACAGAGATGCCGGTCGCTGAGTACATCGGACACATCAAGGACACGGTGAAGAGCGCCTGGGAGGGCATGAGCGTCACCCTCTCGTACATGTTCCGCCGGCCCATCACCGTGCAGTACGCAGGGCCCGAGGAGGCGCGGCGCACCGGCGAGAGAGTCGACTACACGCTGCCGTCGCGCTACCGCGGGTTCCTCGAGGTCGACATCGACATCTGCACCGCCTGCCAGGCATGCGAGCGCGCCTGCCCGATCAACGTCATCGCCATCGAGATCGAGAAGGACCCGGCCAACCCCAAGCAGCGGGTGATGACGAGGTTCGACATCGACGAGGCCAAGTGCATGTACTGCGGCCTGTGCGTCGAGCCGTGCCCGACCGGCGCCATTCAGCACACGCGTCTGTTCGAGGGCTCGCAGCGGTTCCTCTCGAACATGGTCTTGAGGTTCGTCGACCCCGCTCGGCCGGTGGCGCCGTACAAGCCGCCGAAGGGAGCGACCGCCTTCCCGCGGCGGATGCTGGGCGAAATCACCGAGTCTCTGGTGAAGAAGTGGGACAGCCCGCCGCCGCCGTTCCCCATCGCGGGCACCGAGGTGGTGGCGAAGAAGAAGGATGCGGGCGACGCCAAGGCCGCCGCGCTCGAGCTGGCCAAGAAGGCGATCGGGGCGGACCAGAAGAAGCTGGCGCAGATTCTCGAGGAAGCGCAGGCCGGCACCGACTGCGGCGCCTGCACGTACCCCACCTGCCGCGACTACGCCGAGGCGATGGCGTCGGGCAAGGAGAAGCGGCTGCACATGTGCGAGCCGGGCGGCGCCGAGAGCGCGCGCGCCACGCACATCATCATGGACAGCTTCAAGGCCGGGCAGGTGGTGGTGACGCCCGAGGCCGAGAACGCGCAGTACGAGGGCCCGACGTAGCTCGCGTCGAGTCATCGGCCCTATCATTTGCGTCGTGGACCCGCACGAGACGCCATACGACCGGCCGTTGACGCATCGGGATCTCGACGATGTGCCCGACGACGGCAACCTCTACGAGGTCATCGACGGGGAGCTGTTCGTGACGCCGTTTCCCAAGCGAGCCCACCAGCGCGTGGTGAGCCGGCTGCTCGGCATCCTCGAGCCGTACGTGTTCGACCACGACCTCGGAGAGGTGTACGCGCCCGGCCTGAAGGTGGTGCTCGACGAGCAGACCGGCGTTGGACCCGACATCGTCTTCGTCTCGAAGAGCCGGCTCGCCGGTGGCGAGGAAGACGGCTTCTACGGGGCTCCCGACCTCATCATCGAGGTCGTCTCGTCCAAGCCGCAGCTCGACCGCGTGGTGAAGTTCAAGAAGTACGCGAGCTCGGGTGTGCCGCATTACTGGATTGCAGATCCCAAGGCGCGGGTGCTCGAGGTGTTCCGGCTCGAAGGCGCCAGGTATCGGCGCATTGCCGAGTTGAAGGACGACGCGACGCTCGAGCACGAGCTGTTCTCCGGCTTGCGGATCGCCCTGGGCGACGTCTGGCCGTAGGAGCGGGCCGTCGCGTCAGCGGCCGCCGTGGCTCGACCCGAGGCGCGGATCGAATTCGAACGGGATGGGAACCCGAATCCGCACCCGCGCGAACTCCGAGTGGGCGGGGTTCAACAGGACGTTCCATTCGAGGGGAATGACGGCGGAGGGGACCTCGAGCGCGGCCGTGCCGGCGCTTTTCACCCAGTCGTCGCCGATTCGTTGGAGCTCCGCGGGCGCAGGGTAGGTGCGCCAATTCTTCGGGAGGTCCGCCGGGGGTAGCCGCTTCACGCGGACATCGTCGGGGATGTCGGCCGAGACCGCGATGAAAGGGCCGACGAGCTCCGTCGGGTTGGCGTGCACCAGGACTTCGAGCGCGGCCAGCGCGAGGGACGAGGACGTGTACACGATGCGCACGCCCTTGCTGTTCCAACGATTCCGGGTGCGGGATGCGCCCTCGCCGTCGAAGGCCGCGGCCGCCGACCGTTCGCGAACGATTCGCCAGACGCGCATCAGCTGTACGAACCGTGCTCGATCCGCTCGAGGACGTCGGTGACCAGCTCTGCGCCGGGAGCGGTGTCGAGGAGGCTGAGCGGCGTACGACCGCCGAGCGCACGGTTGGGGCTCTTGAGCCAGCGGTGCGCGGCGTCGACGTCTCCCAGAACCTCGGCGGCGAGCCCGGCCACGCGGGCCAGGCGCACGACGGCTTCGGACTCGCGCGGAGGGAGCTTCGGCTGGCGCTTCCGGCGGGTCAGCGTGCGTCGCGGAATGCCGAGCGCCCGCGTGAGCTCCTCCTCGGTCATCTGCAGCTTCTCGGCGAGCACCTCGAACGCCTTCGGAGGCAGCCCACCGCGGACGCGCTCGGCGAGCTCGAGCAGCGTGCGAACGTCCGCGCGGAGCGTCTTCCGCCCTCCGAGCAGCTCCGTCACGGTTTCCAGGCGTTCCATTGAGCTTCCTGGCTCAGAACATAAGGCCAACTGGCCAGACGATTCAATGGAAGGGAGAAGCGTGAAGGCAGGGCAGCCCGGCGGTGGCCCTGCCGCCCCTCGGAAGGCGCGACGAGCTGCATCAGACGGCGAAGCGGAAGTGGATGCAGTCGCCGTCCTGGACGACGTACTCCTTGCCCTCGAGGCGGAGCTTGCCGAGCTCGCGCGCCTTCGCCTCGCTGCCGTTCAGCGCCACGAAGTCCTCGTAGCCGATCACCTCGGCGCGGATGAAGCCGCGCTCGATGTCCGAGTGGATGCGGACCGCCGCCTTCGGGGCCTTGCTCCCGCGGCGGATGGTCCACGCCTTCACCTCGTCCTCCCCGGTGGTGAAGAACGAGATGTAGTCGAGCGCCTGGTACGCCTTGCGGATGACCTGGCTCGAGGCGGGCTCTTTCACACCCAGCTCGGCGAGGAAGGCCCCGCGCTCGTCGGGGGCCAGCGCCGCCACCTCGGCCTCGAGCCTGGCGCACACCACCAGCGGGTCGAGCCGGGCCTGCTTCAGCGCCTCGATCAGGGACGCCGGGAGCGGCTTTTCGAGCGCGTCCTCGGCCACGTTCACCACTGCCAGCATCGGGCGCTGCGAGAGGAAGTTGTACTTGGCGAGGATCTTGTCGTCGGCCTCGGTGAACGACAGCTCGCGCAGCGCGCGGTTCTCGTTCAAGAGCTGGTGGCACTTCTTGAGCAGCTCCTCCTCGAGCGGGTTGGCCTTCTCCTTCTTCATCCGCTCGAGGCGCTTCTCGACGATGTCGAGGTCGTGCAGCACCAGCTCGGCCAGAAAGTCGTTCAGCTCGCGGGCCGGATCGAACGACGGGTCGTACGCCGAGAGGACGAGCACCAGGGCGTCCGCCTCCTTGAGCGCGTTGGCCGCGGCCGCATCGAAGCCTCTGGCCTCGCGCGAAGGCCCGGGCACGTCGACGAACACCACCTCGGCGTGGGTGCTCTTCTTCGGGCGGCAGATGGCGGTCAGCTTGTCGATGCGCTCGTCGGGCACCTTCACCACGCCCAGGTTGGCCTTGCCCTTGGCTCCGCCGGCGGCGGCGGAAAGCCCGGTCATGGCGTTGAACAACGTCGTCTTGCCCGACTGCGAGAACCCGACCAGAGCTGCCTTCATCGCTCCCTCGAAGAAGAAGAGGGGCGCTCATAGCCCATTGGCCGACCGCGTGCGACGGGTGCGTCCGAGGGGGTGGCGATTGCTCGTAACGCTTGATTTTGCCTGTGATTCCGGCCAAAAGGCCGCGGGCGCGTCGGGCGCCCGAAAGGACCGCCGTGGCTGAACCTCAACCGAAGCGGAGTCGGCATTACGCCGAGCTGGTCGCCATCTTTCTGCTCGTGGCGTTCATGGTGGCCGTCATCTTCGCGGGGCTCGCGAAGATGGTGCCGGGCATGGCCCCCGTCGCCGCCAGGGGCGCCGAATTGGCCAGGCCGTCGGACCTCTCGTTCTACCTGTTGGCCTCGATGGCGATGGTGTCGGCGGCCGGCGTCGCCTTCTTTCGCAACATCATCTACGCCTGCCTGGCGCTTCTGGGAGCGCTCCTCGGCACCGGCGCCCTCTACATCTACCTCGCGGCCGACTACGTCGCCGTCACGCAGCTGCTCATCTACGTCGGCGGCGTGCTGGTGCTCATCCTCTTTGCCGTCATGTTGACCCACCGCATCGGCGACAAGAGCGCCTCCAACCCGTCGACGGCCGTGCTGCCGGGCCTGGGTCTTCTGGGCCTTCTTCTGGTGCTCTTCGGCGGCGTGGCCGCCAAGGCCCCGTGGAAGACGGGCGGCAAGCCCATCGAGCTGGAGGCCACCGTCGACCGCATCGGGAATTTGTTCTTGAACGAGTACCTGTTGGCCTTCGAGGTCATCTCGCTCCTTTTGTTGGCCACGCTGATCGGCGCGGTCGTCGTCGCGCGCAAGGAGATCAAGGAGTGACTTCGCTCTCGCCGCAGCTTCCGCACTTCCTCATCGTCGGCGCGGTGCTGTTCGCGTTCGGCGTCTACACCGTCGTCACCCGCACCAACGCGGTCGGCGTGCTGATGGGGGTCGAGCTCATCTTGAACGCGGCCAACGTGAACTTCGTCGCGTTCAACCGCTTCAACCCCTCGGCGCAGATGACCGGGCAAATGTTCAGCCTCTTCGTCATCGTGCTGGCCGCGGCCGAAGCAGCGGTGGCGCTGGCCATCGTGCTGGCCATCTACATGAACACCAAGAGCATCGACGTCAGCGAAGCGAACACCTTGAGGGAATAGCCGATGCGATTCCTCTCCGAAGCTGTGGAGCTCTTGCTCGCGGCCGGCTCCGCTCCATCGGCCGGGCCGATGACGAAGCAGCAGGTCCACGAGGTGGGCTGGCTGTGGGTCATTCCCGCGCTGCCTCTGCTCGGTGCCGCCGTCAACGCGTTCTTCGGCAAGCGGCTGCAGGACAAGTACGGCAAGCGCGCCTGCTCGAACGTCGCCATCGGCGCGATGTGCCTTTCCTTCGTGGTGGCCCTCGTGGCCTTCGTGCGGCTGCTTTTGCTGCCCGCCGAGGAGCGCTTTCTGCTCGACCACGTCTGGAACATGTTCACCGCCGGCGACGTGCAGGTGAACCTGTCGTTCGCGCTGGATCCGCTGTCGATGATGATGGTGCTGGTCATCACCGGCATCGGCACCCTCATCCACGTGTACTCGCAGGGGTACATGGCCGACGACCCGGGTTACTGGCGCTTCTTCTGCTACCTGAACCTGTTCGTCTTCTCGATGTTGTTGCTCGTCATGGGCGACAACTTCGTCCTCATGTTCTTCGGCTGGGAGGGCGTCGGCCTCTGCAGCTATCTGCTCATCGGCTTCTGGTACGAGGACCTCGAGAAGGCCAAGGCCGCGGTGAAGGCCTTCGTCACCAACCGCTTCGGCGACTTCGGCTTCGTCCTCGGAGTGTTCCTCCTCTTCTGGGCGCTCGGCGGCGCCTGGGTGAAGAAGGAAGGCGTCGTCCCCGAGCATGAGGCCCGCTGGCAGACCGCGGACCCGACCTACGTCGCAAACCGCAAGAGCGGCGTCTTCTACGAGAAGGACGCGGCGCTCTCGCCCAGGCTGCCGCCGGCCGTCTACGGCCAGGTGGAGCAGCACAAGGACGGGGCGGCGGGCTGGAAGGGCTCGAGCGACGAGGTGGTGGTGAAGGACGGCGTGCGGGTCGGCCCGACGCTGTCGTTCCGCGAGCTCAGGGACCAGATCGCCATCGAGAGCACCGGCATCAAGGAGCGGCTTTTGGGGATGAGCTTCTTCGGCATCCCCATTCTCGCCATCATCGGCATCCTGCTCTTCGTCGGCGCCACCGCGAAGTCGGCGCAGATTCCGCTCTACGTCTGGTTGCCCGACGCGATGGCCGGCCCGACGCCGGTGTCGGCGCTCATCCACGCCGCCACCATGGTGACCGCCGGCGTGTACATGGTGGCCCGGCTCAACTTCGTCTTCGCCCTCTCGCCGACCGCGATGACCGTCATCGCCGTCACCGGAGCGCTCACCGCCGCGTTCGCCGCCACCATCGGCTTCGTGCAGAACGACATCAAGAAGGTGCTGGCCTACTCGACGGTGTCGCAGCTCGGCTTCATGTTCATCGGCGTGGGCGTCGGCGCCTACTGGGCCGGCGTCTACCACCTCTTGACGCACGCGTTCTTCAAGGCCTGCCTCTTCCTCGGCTCGGGCTCGGTCATTCTCGGCTGCCACCACGAGCAGGACATGCGCAAGATGGGCGGGCTCAAGAAGTACATGCCCATCACCGAGCGCACCTACCGGTACGCGTGCATCGCCATCGCCGGCTTCCCCATCGCGAACGGCTTCTTCTCGAAGGACGAGATCCTCTGGAAGGCGTTCACCTCGGGCGACAACCTGCTCGACCCGTTCTTGGGCAAGCTCATCTGGCTTCTGGGCTGGCTCACCGCGTGCGGCACCAGCTTCTACATGTGGCGCAGCTATTACATGACGTTCACCGGCGAGTACCGCGGCGGTGACGGGCATGGACACGGGAAATCCGCGCACGCTCACGACGACGGAGGCCACGCGCACGATGACGCGGCGGCGGCCCACAAGCTGGCCACCCACTCGGTCGGAGCGGCCCACGCCGGCACCTTCGACGAGGACGTGGCCATGGCATCGGTGGCGAGCGGCCACGCCGCCGAGGGCGGGCACGCCGCGCACGGCGCGCACGACGCCCATGCCCATGACGCGCACGACCACGGCCACGGCCACGCGCAAGCAGGCCTGCCCCACGAGTCGCCGGCCAGCATGACCTGGGTGCTCAGGATTCTGGCCTTCGGCTGCGCCGCCACCATCGCGCTCGGCTTCTGGCCGGTGCTGGGCCACTTCATCCCCGCGCTCAAAATGCCGCTCCTCGAGCGGTGGCTCCACCCGGTGCTGGCGCCGTCGCACGAGCTGGTCGCCTCGCGCATCGACCAGCACGCATCGCCCACCTTCCCGCGCGAGCTGCTCCTGGGGTCGCTCTCGGTGGGCGTGGCCGGCCTGGGCTGGTTCATCGCCCGGAGCCTGTACAAGGATGCCAAGAGCCCCCTGCCCGCGCGCATCGCCTCGGCGCTGAGAGGCCTGCACAAGGTCGTCTTCAACAAGTACTACGTCGACGAGCTGTACCAGAAGACGGTGCTGAACGGCTCGCTGGTGCTGGCGAAGGCCTTCGGCGCGTTCGACAAGTACGTCATCGACGGCACCGTCAACGGCGTGGCCGCCATCGCCCGCTTCCTCTGCAACATCGAGGGCGCCATCGACAAGTACCTGGTCGACGGAGCGGTGAACGCGGTGGCCAACGGCACGCTCCGCTTCGGCCAGAAGCTCCGGCGCCTGCAATCGGGGCGCATTCAGCACTACCTGTACGCGGCCATGGCGGGAGCGCTCATCGTGGCCGGCATCAACTTCCTGCTCCGCTAGAGCCCAACCATGACGAACCACATGCTCAGCATCATCATCTTCTTCCCGCTGCTCATGGCTGCGGGCGTCGGGCTTCTGTTCGTCTTCCCGATGCAGAAGGCATCGCGCGACAACGCCGCGCGCTACCTGGCCATGGCGGGCGCGGCCGTGCCGTTCGTGCTCGGCATCTACCTGTGGGGAGCGTTCGATGGCTCGTCGACGGCGCCGCTCCAGTACGTCGAGCGGGTGAGCTGGATTCGCTCGCTGGGCATCGAGTACTACGTCGGCGTCGACGGCATCAGCGTGTCGATGGTCATCCTCTCCACGCTGATCAGCATGGTGGCCACCATCGCCTCCATGCCGTGGTGGAAGCGGCCCGACGAGCACGACGACCCCGACCACCCGCACTTCTCCACGGTGAAGGTGCCGGGCTACATGGCGATGCTGCTCATTCTCCAGACGGGCATGAGCGGCACCTTCGCCGCCCAGGACGCGTTCCTCTTCTTCGTGTTCTGGGAGGTGATGCTCCTGCCGATGTACTTCCTCATCGGCATCTGGGGCGGCCCGCGCAAGGAGTACGCGGCCATCAAGTTCTTCCTCTACACGCTGGCCGGCTCGGTGCTGTTGCTTTTGGCCATCATCGCCATCTTCTACCGGACCGGTGATGGGGCGCTCCTCGCCAGGCTGCAGCAGGCCTCGCCCGACGTCTTCGCCAGGCTGGTGCAGGACAGGGTGCTGGTGCAGGGCCCCGACGGCGCCTGGGGCTATTTGCTCGGCGACGGCACCTGGGTGTCGCGCACCTTCGATCTGCAGGCCCAGGCCCGGTTGGGGCAGGCCGGCCTCTACGACCTGGTCGGCCCGTTCTTGGGCGGCATCACCTTCGCCAAGCTGATGTGGGTCTTCATGTTCATCGCCTTCGCGGTGAAGGTGCCGATGGTGCCGTTCCACACGTGGCTCCCCGACGCGCACGTCGAGGCGCCCACGCCCATCTCGGTCATCCTGGCCGGCGTGCTCCTCAAGATGGGCATCTACGGCATGCTGCGCTTCAACTGGGCCCTGCTGCCTACCGCCAGTGCGGCCTTCGCCACCTTCGTGGCGGCCTTCGGCGTCATCAACATCGTCTACGCCGCGATGGTGTGCCTCGCGCAGAAGGACCTGAAGAAGCTCATCGCCTACTCCTCGGTCTCGCACATGGGCTTCTCGCTGCTCGGCATGGCGGCGATGACCGAGGCCGGCATCTCGGGCGCGGTGCTGAACCTCTTCACCCACGGCCTCATCAGCCCGATGTTGTTCCTCATCGTGGGCGTCATCTACGACCGCGCCCACCACCGAGAGATCGAGGGCTTCGGCGGCATCGCCAAGGTGGTGCCCGAGTACACCGCGGTGATGGGGCTGGCCTTCTTCGCCTCGCTGGGCCTGCCCGGGCTCGCCGGCTTCGTCTCCGAGTTCCTGGTGCTGAACGGCGCCTTCCAGCCGATGCCGTACCTCACCGCCGTCTCGGCCACCAGCGTCATCATCACCGCGGCCTACTACCTCTGGACCATCCAGCGCATGTTCCTGGGCAAGCTGAACCCCAAGTACGCGCACCTGCCGGATCTCAACTGGCGCGAGCGGTTCACCTTGTACCCGCTGGGAGCGCTGGTGCTTCTGTTCGGCTTCTACCCGAACGTGATGCTCTCCCTCATCAACGGCGACCTGTACGAGCTGCTCCGGGTCGTGAAGGCGGTGGGATAGATGTTGCCGCAGCTGGCCAACGCCGAGAGCCTCAAGTTCTTCGCGCCGGAGATCGTCCTCACGCTCGGCGCGATGGGGCTGTTCGTCATCGATCTGCTCATCGGAAGGCACCCGCGGCGCATCGGCATCCTCGCCGGGGTGTCATTGGCCGTGCTGGCGGCGGCGACGCTGCTCACGTACTGGACGACGCAGATCACCTATGCCGTCGACGGAGCGACCTACACCGCGATGCAAAAGCCCGTGGCGCTCTTCCACGGGCTCATCGTGCACGACCCGTGGGCCATCCTCTTCAAGTATCTCTCGTGGGCGGTGACCGCCCTGGCGGTGGTGATCGCCGCGCCGTCGATCGAGGTCTCCTCCGAGCGCATGGGCGAGTTCTGCGCGCTCCTTCTGGCCATCGCCGTGGGCATGTCGCTCATGGCCAGCTCGACCGACATGCTGATGATGGTGATCGGCGTCGAGCTGGTGTCGATGGTGAGCTACGCCCTGGCCGGCTTCCGCAAGCACCACCGGAAGAGCTCGGAGGCCGCGCTCAAGTACGTCGTCTACGGCGGCGTGGCCTCGGGGATGATGCTCTTCGGCATGAGCTACCTCTACGGGCTCATCGGCTCGACCAACATCGTCGGCGCCTCCACCGCCATCGACCAGTACGGCGAGCGCGTCTTCAAGCAGCTCCTCGCCACCGGCTCGGAGGGCGCGGGGCGCCTGGCCCTGGTGCTGAGCATCGTGCTGGTGCTGGCGGGCATCGGCTACAAGATCGCCTCGGTGCCCTGGCACATGTGGTGCCCCGACGTGTACGAGGGCGCTCCCACGCCGTTCACCGCGTTCCTGTCGGTGGGCCCCAAGGCGGCCGGCTTCGCCCTGGCCGTTCGCGTCCTCTACGGCTCGATGACCGAGAGCGCCGGGCAGGATCTGGCCAACGTGGTGAAGGACGTGCCCTGGCCCGAGGTGATCGGCGTCTTGGCCGCGATCACCATGACCGTGGGCAACTTCGCCGCGTTGAACCAGACCAACCTGAAGCGCATGCTGGCCTACAGCTCGATCGCCCACGCGGGTTACCTCTTGATGGGGCTGGCCGCCGCGTCGGCCACCGGCTCGCAGTCGGTGGTCATCTACCTGGTGGTCTACCTGTTCATGAACCTGGGCGCGTTCCTGGTGGTGGGCACGGTGGCGCGGCTCTCCGGCTCGGAGTCCATCTTCGAGTACCGCGGGCTGTCGGCCCGGGCGCCGTTCGCCGCGGTGGCCTTCGCCATCTTCCTGTTCAGCCTCACCGGGCTGCCGCCGCTGGCCGGTTTCGTGGGCAAGTTCCACCTGTTCAAGGCGCTCATCGACCGCGGCGAGAGCTGGCACATCGCCCTCGCCATCATCGGCGTGCTGAACAGCGCGGTGTCGCTCTACTACTACGCGCGCATCGTCAAGGCGATGTTCCTCGAGAAGCCGCCCACGCAGGAACCCATCCCGGTGCCGCCGTCGTACAACTTCCTGCTCGGCTTCTTCGTGCTGGCGGTCATCGTCTTCGGCGTGTACTTCGACGGGCTGCGGCAGATCGCCGAGGCCTACGTCGGAGCGGCCGGCGGCGGCATCTTCGGCCACTCGTGACGAGCCCGGCGCGCTAGTGGATGACGCGCGCCAGCTTGAGGAGCGCCGGGTCGAACCGGGCCCCGATGGCGCGGGCGGCGCGCTGGTTGATGACGATCTGCAGCCGGCCGCCGACCTGCGAGACGCCCACCGCCACGACCTTCTCCACCGTCTCGTGCTCGAGGCTCAGGGTGTAGAGCTGGTTGTCCTGCGCCACCTCGGAGAGGGCCGTCAGCCCGGCGGAAGAGAGGCCCGGCAACGCGAGCAGCGCGCTGGCCTTCGTTCTGTCGATGTCGGCCTGGAGCGACGATTCGCCCTTGAGCTCGGCGGCGGCGAACTTGAGCGGCCGCTTCTTGACCGTGGTCACCGAGAGGCCCCTCAGCGTGGCGAGCAGCTCGTCGCGCTTGTGGGCCTGGCCGGGCTCGCCGACCACCAGCACCACGAAGTCGCCGGCGCCGCGCAAGTCGAAGTTCACGTCGTAGGTCAGCACCTTGAGGAGCACCGGCAGGGCGTGCGTCGGATCCGCCTCCTCGGCGAAGGCAGTCGTCGCGAGGCCACACAGGAGCGCCGCGGCACGGCTCGAGCGGGACACGGTGCGCTCATTGTACCTTCGGGCCGTCCATGCGGTGGTTTTCATCGGTTTTCAGCGCCGGACGGCGAGCGTCGGGGAGGATTCATGCGCCCGGGGTTTGACGGCCCCCCCCACCGCTCCTACGCTCGAGCCCCAGCGGCAAACGCGCGGAATCTCCGGAGAAGACGACTTCATGCCCGGCGGCCTGTGGGGGCGGCTCAGCTTGCGGTGGCAGGCGGCGATCGCCGTGCTCCTGCCGTGCGTCGCCGTGGCGCTGTTCTCGTCGCTCTACTTTCCCCAGCGGCTCAACGCCCAGGCCGAGCAGAGCCTCCGCCAGAAGGCCCAGTCGATCGGCGTGCTGGCGTCGGCGGAGATCGCCCCCACCTTGCGGCTCATCGCCGACGGCCTGGCCGACGCGAGCGATCTCGACAACGTCTTCGAAGGCGCCACCTCGGGCCGGTACGACGCGAAGAAGCGCGAGGTCGACCTCACCGGCTCGGACGTCGATTTCGTGGTGGTGCTCAAGGGCTCGGGCGGCACGCTGAAGGTCTCTCCCCAGACGGTGGTGCGCCAGGCGGTGCAGCCGTTGCCCAATGGCCAGAAGCGCGAGCTGCCGGTGTCCGAGCTGGCCGTGCCCGAGCGCTTCGATGCCGACGGCAAGCGGCTGCGCAACGTGTGCGAGCTCGACGACGGGCCGACGCTGCTTCTGCGCTGCTACGTCAAGGACAAGGCCGAGGATGCCGCCGAGGGGCTGTTGGCGATGGCGTTCAAGAAGGACGCGCTCCTCATCATGCAGCGGCAGAACCTGAACGTGGGCGTCTGGTCGGGCATCGGCGGTGCCACGCTGGGGCTCTTGTTGGCGCTTCTGTTCGGCCGGGCCCTGGCCAATCCGGTGACGCGGGTGACCCAGGCCGCGCGCGAGGTGGCCTCGGGCGACGTCACCGTGCCGCCGGTCGAGGTGACGTCGGGCGGAGAAATCGGCTCGATGGCCGGCTCCTTCAACGAGATGCTGGCCAACCTGCGCAACCTGGTGGGCCAGATGGTCGAGCTCACCGGCCGGCTGGGCAATGCCAGCCAGGGGCTGATCGGCGCCTCGCGCGACCAGGAGCACGTCACCAACCAGCAGGCCGCCTACGCGCAGCAGATCGCCGCCACGTTCGAGGAGCTGTCGCGCACCGCCGAGCAGATCTCCGCCTCGACCGAGGTGGTGGAGCAGGCGGCGCGCAACACCAACGAGGCGGTCGAGCAGGCCAAGGCGGTGGTGGCCCAGGTGGTGGCCGGCATCGGCGCCATTCGCGGCGAGTCGAAGCAGGTGGCCGACGCCATCGCGAAGCTGAATGCGGATCTGCAGCAGGTCTCCAAGATCGCCCAGGTCATCAACGCGGTGGCCGAGCGGAGCGACCTGCTCGCCCTGAACGCCGCGCTGGAGGGCACCAAGGCCGGCGAGGTGGGGCGCGGGTTTTCGCTGGTGGCGGCCGAGATGCGCAAGCTGGCCGAGAACGTCTCCGTGTCGGCGCGGGACATCGGCCGCATCGTGGAGAAGATCCAGGAGTCGGGGAACGAGGCGGTGCAGAAGGCGAGGGTGGGGGTCGACGTCTCCGACCGCGGGGTGCAGGTGGCGCAGCAGGCTTCGGAACTGTTCCAGCGCATCGTCGAGCTTGCGCGGGGCACGACCGAGGCGGCCCAGCAGATCGCGGTGGCGACGCGTCAGCAGAAGCAGTCCAGCGAGCAGGCGGTGGCCGGGGCGCGCAACGTGGCCGACCTCGTGAAGCAGGGAGTCGACGCGACCTCCCGCACCAACCGCATCGCCCAGGACCTGCAGGCGGTGGCCCAGGCCCTGAGCGCGGTGACCAGCCGGTTCCGCGTCTCCGGTGCGCCGCCGCGCGACTCGTGAGGCGATCGTGCGCAACACGAAAGAGGCGGGCTCGACGAGGCGGCGCTACCCGAGATTGGACCTCAAGGTGCGGGCGAGGCTGTCTTTGAGAGGCGACGGGCGCCGCGCCTTCGAGGCAACGCTGCCCACGGCGAACATCAGCGTGGGAGGTCTCTTCCTCGAGAGCACCTTCTTCCTCAAGCCGGGCGTCGAGCTGATGGTCGAGCTCGAGCTGCCGCCGCTCCCGGGCGCCGAACGCGCGACGAAGGGCCGCACCGTGCGCATGCGGGGCCAGGTGGTGCGGGTCGAGACTCCCGGGCCCAGGGGCGGAACCCGATCGGGTTTCGCGCTCCGCTTCACCGAGTACTACGAGGGAAGCCAGGTGGTGCTGGCCAGCTACTTCCTCGGCCCGGTGCTCCGCCGGTTCATCGAGGACTACGCGCGCGCCCACCGGGTGAAGACGACGCCCGAGTACGTGGCGCAGATGGTCGACATCCTCGCCGCGTGGGAGCTGGCGAGGGCAGAGGGGCAGGGCAGCGGGCCGGCGGGCCTCATCTCGTCGGCCGACGTGCGCTTGCACCGCCAGCGCTGACGAGACTCGCATCGAGCTCAAGAGCTCGATGGACGCCGGCTCGGGCCTGCGCCGTGCGGCCTCAGCTCACCGCCACGCTGGCCTCGCGCAGCCCGCGCATGGCCAGCTTGTCGAGCCGCGCGTTGCGGTAGACCTCGAGCATGCGCTCCTGGCCCAGCCGCCACACGCCGAACATGGTGCAGGTCGGCGAGAAGCTGCAGTGCTTGTGCTCGTCGGTGCAGACGTTGACGCGCACCGGGCCCTCGACCGCCTCGATGACGTCGAGGAAGGAGATCTCTTTCGCCGGGCGCGCCAGCGAGTAGCCGCCGTGCGCTCCGCGCGTCGACGACAAGAGCTTCCGCCGCACCAGCTGCTTGAGGATCTTCGCCAAGAAGCTCTCGGGCACGTCCATGCGCTGGGCGATCTCGCGGAAGGGGACGATCTCGCCGAACGGCACCGACGCCAGATACAGCATCGCCCTCAGGCCGTACTCGATCTTCTTGGAGATCTGCAGAGGGTGCTGCATCGACAAAAACCTTTTGAAATCGCCTACTTGCACGAACTATAGGCGCCGATGAGCGACGTTTCAACCCGCCGCTCGCCTCATCAGCCTATCTTGCGGTATCGACGAGGACCGGCCCGTGATCGACCTACATTCTCACACCACGGCCAGCGACGGGCAACACACGCCGGACGAGCTCTTTGCGCTCGCCCACGAGGCGGGAGTGCGGGCGCTCGCGGTGACCGACCACGACACGGTGGCCGCCCTCGAGCAGTGCGAGCGGGCCGCCGCGCGCGAGGGAATCGAGCTGGTGCCGGGCATCGAGATCTCCGCGCTGCTCAACCGCCGTGAGATTCACGTGCTGGGCCACTTCGTCGATCGGTCCGAGCCCAACCTGAAGGGTTTTTCCGAGCGGCTCCGGGCCGAGCGCGAGCGCCGCATGGAGATGATGGTCGACAAGATGCGCTCGCTCGGCTTCCCGGTGACGATGGACCAGGTCCGCGCGCTGGCATCTGAGGCGCATCTGGCGCGGCCGCACCTGGCGCGGGTGCTCGTCGAGCAGGGCTGGTGCCTGTCCGTGCAGGAGGCGTTCGACCGCTTCCTCGCCGACGGCAGGCCGGCCCACGTCGAGCGCTACCTCGTGCCCGCCGAGGAGGCGATCGCCCTCATCCGCGAGGCCGGCGGAGCGGCCACGGTGGCGCACCCGGCCATCTCGAAGGTCGAGGGCTTCGAGCTCGAAGCGCTCAAGCGGGTGGGGCTGGTCGGCCTCGAGGTGCTGCACTCGGACCATCCGCCGAGCCAGCGGGAGAAGTACCTCGAGCTGTCGCGCGCGCTGGATCTGGTCCCCACCGGCGGGAGCGACTTCCACGGAGAGAAGGTCGCTCCGGGGCGCAAGCTCGGCACCGTCGACACCGGGGCCGAGGCCTTCGAGCGCTTGCGCGCGCGCGCCGGGCGGTGAGCCGCTACTGGTTGACGGTGATGCGCAGCTCGGCGGCGGCGGGCGAGGGCTGCCCCTTGTCGTCGTAGACGGTGAGCGTGACGCGGTAGAGGCCGGTGGCGTTGTTGTCGAGCGTCAACATCACGCTGTCCTTGCTCGTCCTCTGTCCGTCGCTTTCGAGCGTGGCGCTCGTTGCGTTCGTGGGCTTCGTCACCAGGCGGAAGAGATAGCCGCTGATGGGCGTCGCCGAGGTGTTGCCGGGGTCGTAGCTGTCCTTGCCGAACATCACCAGTTGCTTGGGAGTGCCGGCGATCTGCGACAGGCTAATCGACATCGAGCCCTGCGAGCCGTTCGCGGAGCAGCTCGTCTCGGTGGGCAAGCAGCCCTTGAGCACTGCCACCGGGAGCTGGTCGAGCGGCGAGGTCGAGTACAGGCGCACCACCTTGTACGGCGGCGGCCCGTAGTCGGGGTCGTTGGTGTCGATGCGCAGAATGCCTGTCTGCGTGCCGCCGGAGACCGGTTTCTTGTACTGCACCGTGGCGGTCACCGTGCCGCCGGCGATCACCTTGTGGCCCGCGGGCACGAGAGGGTCGACGACCGAGAAGAACGGGTTCTGGTCGACGAACACCCGGTTGACGATCAGATCGCCGCAGCCCTGGCCGTTCTTGATGGTGACGGTCTTCTTGGTGAGCTCCTCGGTCGGGTTCTCGAAGTCGAGCTGGTCGGCGGGCTCGGTCGACAGGCACGGCTTCACTCCGCCCGCCAGCGTGAGGATGGCCTTGCCCGCCGACTGCCCGCCGGCGATGGCGCTCACCGTGAGCAGCTCGGTGACGTACAGCGGTGCGTCGTTGTGCGCCACCTCGAGGACTTCAAAGGCGCCGGGCTGGATGGTCTTGCTCAGCGGGTTGGCGGTGGGAACGATGGAGAAGCGGCCGCCGCTCCCGTTCTTCTCGAGCTTCACCTCGTTGACGGTGATGGCCACGTTGCCGCCGTTCTTGATCTCGAAGCGGGCGCGGTTGGGCACCTTGTTCGCGTTGCCGCAGAGGTCGGCGGGGTTGGAGAAGTCGCAGAACGTCGGCTGGGCGTAGATGGCCGGCTCGGACGCGTTGCCGAAGAGCACGATCTGGTACTCGGGCGTCCTCGGATCGTTGGTCTTGATGGTGAGCAGGCCGTAGCGCTGGGTGTCGACGCCGTCCTTCTCGGGCGTGAAGCGCAGAACCAGCGTGGTCTCGGAGTTGCCGTCGGCGGTGGTGAGCAGCATCGGCACGGCCGCGGTCGGAGGCACGCCCGGCTCGTCGAGGAAGAAGGCCAGGTTGTTGCCCGTCTGGCCCGCGTACGGGCCGATCTCCATCTGCGTCACCTTGAGCGCCGGGCAGCCCTGGTTCTTCACCTTCACCTTGAGCGTGGCCGACTCCTTGTAGAAGGTGTCGGGGAAGTTGAGCAGGCACACCTGCTGCGGGTCGCACGCGGTGAACTGCCCCAGAGCGTCCTTGTTCTCGACCTGCACCTCGATGGTGGGCTGCGCGGGCAGGTTGATGCCGGTGCCGGTGAGCGCGACGTTCACGGGCTGGGTGCTCTCGTCGCCGTCGTCGACGGTGAGGGTGGCGGTGACGTCGCCCCGGGCCACGGGAGCGAAGCGGACGGCGACCTCGGCCTGGCTGGTCGGGCCGAGCTCGGTGGGCGTCCTGGTGGGGTCGATCGAGAAGAGATCCTTGCCCGGGCCGGAGAAGGTGAGCTGGAGCCTCCCCGAGGCCTTGCCCAGGTTGTTCACCGTGAGCTTCTCCTCGTCGGGGAAGACGTCTTTCACCGGGTTGCCGCTCTCGTCTTTGGTGGGGCAGGCCTCGAACGACAGCCCCTTCGGCGTCGGGTCGAAGTCGGGCTTGAGGCTGCCGGTGCCGCCCGGGCCGCAGCGGCAGCCTGCGGCGGCGACGAGCAAGAAGGCGATGGAGAGCCGGGACACGGAATGACTCCTGGGTTTGCGGCCCGCGGGCGTCGGCCTGCCCGAAGCCGCGGAAACCTATACCCGAATCGGTTCGCGGAGGTATACCCCCGGGCCCGCGAACCTGACCCCATGAAGACGGCCCCGAACCATCGCACCCGCCTGCGCCGCGGCTATGAAAAGTCGCGTCGCGTCGACCCCAAGCCCATCACCGGGAAGGAGTCTCCGCTCGAGCTGCTCGAGCACGCCTTCCCCGCCTATGTCGGCCGCCAGGAGCGCACCGGCTTTCAGTTGATGCGCCGATCGGTGAGCGAGAACTGCTCCATCTTCCTGACCATGTCGGGGGCGATGACGCCGGCGGGGCTGCACCAGAGCTGCATCATCCCGCTCATCGAGCGGGGCATCGTCTCGTCTCTGACGACGACGGGCGCCAACCTCTACCACGACGCCCACCGCATCATCGGCCACGCCATCCGCGAGGTGAATCCCGATGCAGGCGACATCGCGCTCAGGCTGGCGCGCATCATCCGCATCTACGACCTGGGCTTCTGGGAGGAGGCGCTCCTCGACACCGACCGGCTGTTCTCCGCGATTCTGCGGCGAGAAGAGCTCCAGCGGAGAATGACCACGCCCGAGCTGCACTACGAGCTGGGCAGGGCCTTCGACGCCATCGAGCGCGAGCTGGGCTCGAAGCGGAGATCGCTCTTGTCCACCTGCTACCGCTACGGCGTGCCCATCTTCGTGGGCGCGGTGCAGGACGGGTCGATCTTCTTGAACATCGTCAAGCTCAAGCGGCTGCTCGGTGACGAGCTCAAGCTGGAGATCGACATCACCGAGGACGTCTACCAGATGGCGGCGCTCCAGTACTGGTGCCGGCAGAACCTGTCCAAGAAGCTGGCGGTGTGGATTCTCGGCGGCGGCGTGCCGAAGAACTACACGCTGCAGGGCGAGCCGCTGCTCGATCAGATCTTCACGGTGCCCGCCCGAGGCTTCGACATCGACGTGCAGTTCTGCGTCGACCCGGTGGACAACGGCGCGCTCTCGAGCTGCCCGGCGGGCGAGGGTCACACCTGGGGCAAGGTGTCGGTCGAGGCGGTCGAGGCCGGCTCGATGTACGTGCACACCGACGTCACCGCGGTCTTCCCGTGGCTGGTGCACGCGCTGCTTTCGGATCCGAAGATGAAGCGCAAGCCGTTCCGGCTGATCGACAAGCTGCCCGAGGCAGTGAAGCTGCTCGATCAGGCGATCGCCCGGCGGCGCAAGGAGCTGATGAAGACGCTCGAGTGGAGCGTCGACGAGGTGCCGCAGAAGCCGCACCCGCCCGAGGAGCCGCGCATCTTCGTTCGCTGACTCTCGCAGGCCGGCAACCCGCCGAGTCGGCTCGGAATCAGCCGCGGCGGCGGTCGGGCGCGTAGCCGTGCGCCCTCAGCCAGCCCTCGCTCTCGACCGGCGGCCGGTCGCCGGGGCGCCACTGCGACTCGATGAGGAGCTCTCCGAAGATCGGCGCAGGCGGCTTGCCCTTGCGGCGGTCGACTCCGTCCCACTTCGCGTCCTTCTTCGCCATCGAAGCCTCCGTGCAACAGCTCGTTTCGGGTCTGTTGCGATCAGAGTCGAAGGGCGGAGCGGGTCAAAAAATCAGCCTGCCTGCTTGAGCGGCTGCTCTTCGTCCGCGCGGCGCTCCATGCGGACGGCGCCTTCGAAGACCGCTCCCTTCGCCATGGAGAGCGAGGGAGATTCCAGCGTACCCTTCACCCTCGCGGGCGGGTGCAGCTCGATCAGCTTCTCGGCGGCGACGTTCCCCACGAGCGTGCCGTGGACGATCACCGTCCCGGCGGTGACGTCGGCGTCGACGTGCGCCCCGGCGCTGATGAGCAGCGTGTCTTGCGTGTGGATCTCCCCGTCGAATTGCCCGTCGATGCGGACCAGGCCCTCGAACGTCAGCTTGCCCTCGAAGATGCAGCCCTTGCCGATGATCGTCTGGTTCCCGGCCGGGCGCTCGTCCGCGAGCTCCTCGTCCCGCTTCAATGCCAGCATGCGTTCCTCCGCAGCCGACAACGCGCGGGGAAATTCCCGCTTCCCGAGCGGCGAGCGGCGCGCGGGCTGGTAGAGCTCGCGCGCGGGACTGAAGAACGAAGCAGTGAGGAGCCACCCCACTCCTCACCGCTCCGCGGGCACGGAGGATCCGCTCCGCGCCATCGACTTACTGGACGGTGACCTCCAACCTGTACGAGCCGTTGGTGGCGCCGAAGCCGTCGACCCACAGGTAGTAGGTGCCGGCCGAGATCGTCGTCGCCGGAATCGAGGTCGATCCGTTCGCGGCGGATGCGCAGCTGTAGGCGATCGGAGTGCTCGATGTGCTGCACGGGCTCGACCGCAGCGCCAGCACCGGCTGGTAGCTCGGAGAATTGCTCGGTGACAGGGTGGCCCTGAACGTGCGGGTGCTCGTCGTGGTGAATGCATAGACGAGGTCCGGGCCCGATCCGCCGCAGCTGGTCGTCTGATCGTGCATGAAACCGCTGGTGCTGCCGGTGACCACGGCCGTGCCGTAGCTGCCGTTCGAGAGCGTCAGCGTGCGCGGGCTCGAGCAGTTCTCTCCGGTCCCCGAGCCGGCCGACAGCGTCGCCGAGAGAGTGAACCCACCCTGGTAGCTGGACGAGTACCCGTCGACGAACAGGTAGTAGGTACCGGCCGGCAGCGAGGGGTAGCTCAGTGACGCGGAGCCACCTGCCGAGGTGGCGGTGTGGCAGGTCAGGTCCGTGCCGGTCGTGCAGCTCGACGAGCGCAGGTAGATGGTCGGCCGCAGCGCGGTGGACGCCGGCGTGACCGTCGCCGTGAAGTCCTGCGTGCTGGTGGTGGTGAAGGTGTAGACGATGTCCGCGCCCGAGGCGGGGCAGCCGGTCGAGCTGTCATCGCCGCGCGCGCCCGAAGTCGTGCCGCTGGCGAACGCCGACCCACCCGAGAAGGTGAGCGTCAAAGGAGCGCTGCAATCGTCGCCGTTGGCCGGCGGCGGCGTGGTGAGTGATGCCGACAGCGTGTAGCTGCCCGAGGTGCCGTTGGCCCCGTCGACCCACAGCCAGTACGTGCCCGGCGACAGGTTGGAGCGCGTCAGCGTGCTCGATCCGCAGCTCTGCGGCAGCCCGGAGCAGCTCGTGCGAAGGTGGATCTGCGGGCTGAAGCCGCTCGAGCCCGAGGTGATCGTCGCCGACAGATCCAGCGGCACCGAGGTGGTGAAGGTGTAGACGCGGTCGGGCCCCGAGCCGGTGTAGTCGTCGACGTAGCCGACCGTCGAGCCGGACACCATCGCCGTGCCGCCCAGCGAGCCGTTCGAAAAGGAGAGGGGCTGGGTGGTCGTGCAGTCGTCGCCGGGGTTCGACGAGCCGCCGCCTCCGCCCGCTCCGCCGCCGCCGCCGGCACCACCGCCTTGACCACCGCCGCCGCCGCCCGCGCCCCCACCCCCGCCGTCCGGCGTGGTATCGACGCAGCGGCCGTCGATGCAGGCGAACGAGCCGGTGCACACCGCGCACGCGTTGCCGCCCGAGCCGCAGGCCGCCTTGGTGTTGCCGGTCTGGCAGGCGCCGTCGGCATCGCGGCACCCGCTGCAGCTCCCGCCGGTGCAGACGCCGTTCGCGCTGCAGGTGGCGCCGTTGGTGCACGCGGCGCAAATGACGCCGCCCTTGCCGCAGGCGGTGTCCGCCGTGCCGGTGAGGCAGCCGCCGTCAGGGCCGATGCAGCCTGTGCAGCTGATGTCGCGGCAGACGCCCGAGCAGACCTGGTTGCCGACGCAACTCTGGCAGGCCGCGCCGCCGACGCCGCACGCGCTGTTGGACGTTCCGCCGAGGCAGGTGCCCGAGGCCGTGCAGCAGCCGCCGCAGGTGGCAGGGCAGCTCAGGCCGCCATCGCCCTGACCGCCGCCTCCGCCCCCCGCGCCGCCGCCCCAGCCGGTCGGGTTGACGCAGAAGCCGAGCTGGCAGACCTGCGTCGTCTGGCACACCGAGCAGGCCGTGCCGTTGGCGCGGTGAGAACCCCCAGGCGTCCGGGAAGTGCAAAAGTGACGCGCCGCGCCCGTCGGGGCCAACTCGGCGGCCTTGACGAGGGCCGGCCCATTCCGCACCGTTCGCCCATGAGCCCAACCCCCACCGGAGTGGAGATGACCGCCGACGGCGTGGGCCTGTCGGTGCTGCTCACGCACGGGCCATCGGGCACCGAGCTGACGACGGTGCCGCCGAAGGACAACGGAGGCACCGGCGAGAGCTTCTCGCCGACGGATCTGGTCGGCGCGGCGCTCCTGTCGTGCGCGCTGACGACGATGGCGCTGGCTGCCCGGCGCGAGAATCTCCCGTGGGGCACTACCCACGGCAAGGTGGAGAAGCGCATGGTCTCAAACCCGCGCCGCATCGGCGAGCTGGTCGTCGAGATCCGCATGCCCGCGGGCTTCCCGAAGGAGCACCGCGCGCGCTTCGAGGAGATCGGCCGCACCTGCCCGGTGGCCCGAAGCCTCCACCCCGACGTTCGCGTGCCGATGGAGTTCGTCTACCCCGACTGACGCGACCGAGGGAAGGCGGAAACCCGGCGCGAAAGCTCAGGTGCCCGAGGTTCCCGTGCGCTCGCGGGCCGGCTCCTTGGGCTGAGCGATCAGGCGGAGCTGACCGCTCGAGGCGGCGTGGAACGACTTCGCGTCGACTTCGCGCTCGAGGTACGTGTAGCCGGCGAGCCCGTCCTCGTACATGCGGAGCAGCTGCCGCGACTCGTCGAGCGTGATGCGGCCCGCCCTGAGCGCGCTCTCGGCGAAGCGGCGCAGCTTGGCGACCAGATCGTCCCGGTGGTAGCTGACGTAGTTCAGCACTTCGGTGACGGTGTCGCCCGACACGACGTGGTCGATGAGGTAGCCGCCGTTGGGCGCCAGCGAGACCTGCACCGCGTGCGAGTCGCCGAACAGGTTGTGCAGATCGCCGAGGATCTCCTGGTAGGCGCCCACCAGGAAGATGCCCAGGTAGTACTCGTTGTCGTCGAGCGGGTGCAGCTCGAGCACGTCCTTCACCTCGCGGCGGTCGATGAAGTGGTCGATCTTCCCGTCCGAGTCGCAGGTGATGTCGGCGAGCACTCCGCGGCGCGTGGGCTTCTCCGCCAGGCGGTGAATGGGCATCACCGGAAAGAGCTGGTCGATTGCCCAGCTGTCGGGCAGCGACTGGAACACCGAGAAGTTGCAGAAGTACGTGTCCGACAGGAGGCGCTCGAGCGGCTCGAGCTCCTCGGGCATCTCGTCGAGCTCGCGGGCGATCTTCCAGATCTTCTGGCAGGTGGCCCAGAACAGCTTCTCGGCGGTGACCCGCTCGTCGAGCGACAGGTGCCCCAGCGAGAACAGCGAGAGGCATTCCTCCTTGTACTCGGTGGCGTCGTGCCACGACTCGAGCAGGTTCTTCCGCGTGACGTCCTTGTAGGTGGCGAGCAGGTTCTTCACCAGCTGCGGAGCGTCGTCGGGCAGCCGGTCGGACACGTGGCTCACGTCGAACTCGCTGGTGCCCAGAACCTCTGTCACCAGCACCGCGTGGTGCGCCACGATGGCCCGGCCCGACTCCGAGACCAGCGCCGGGTGCGGCACGCCCGCCAGGTCGCAGGCCTCCATCACCGAGAACACCACGTCGTTGGCGTACTCCTGCGTGGTGTAGTTCATCGACGAGGCGAAGTTCGTCTGCGAGCCGTCGTAGTCGACGCCCAGGCCGCCGCCCACGTCGAGGTACTTGAGCGGAGCCCCCTGTTTCGCCACCTCGACGTAGAAGCGCGATGCCTCGCGGAGCGCGTTCTTGATGTTGCGTATGTTCGAGATCTGGCTGCCCAGGTGGAAGTGGAGCAGCTCGAAGTTCTCGAAAAGCCCCGACTCGCGCATGAAGGCGATGGCGTCCATCAGCTCGGAGGACGACAGGCCGAACTTCGACCGGTCGCCGCCCGAGGCCTCCCACTTGCCCGCGCCCCGCGACGACAGCCGCACGCGGATGCCGATGCGCGGCGGAATGCCGATGCGGCGCGACAGCTCGGCGATGAGCGGCAGCTCCGAGGGCTTCTCCACCACCAGCACCACCTTGCGGCCCAGCTTCGAGGCCCTCAGCGCCGTCTCGACGTATTCCTCGTCCTTGTAGCCGTTGCAGACGATGAGCGCCTCCTCGTCGTCGAGGAGCGCCATCACCGCGAGCAGCTCGGGCTTCGAGCCGGCCTCCAGCCCGTAGCTGTACTGCCTGCCCACGTCGACGATGGTCTCGACGACGTAGCGGTGCTGGTTCACCTTGATGGGGAAGACGCCGCGGTAGACGTTCTTGTAGCCGTGCTCGGCGATCGCCTTCTTGAACGCCTCGTTCAGATGGACGACCCGGTTGCGCAAGATGTCCGTGAAGCGCAGGAGCAGCGGCGGGTTGATGCCGCGGCGGCGCACCTCGTCGACCAGCTCCTTCAGATCCAGGCTCGGCCCCTCCGGCCCGTTCGGGTGCACCACCACGTGGCCCTTGTCGTTGATCCCGAAGTAGCCGGCGCCCCAGGCGCGGGTCTGATACGTCTCGAGCGAGTCGGCGATGGTCCAGCGAGGCGGGTTCGGATCGGTCGGCATCTGGGTCAGGGGCCTCCCCTTCGGGAACAGCGGAACTATAGGGAAACCGTTCGTTCGACAACAGGTCAGCGGCCCGGACACCGACCTGGCGTCCGGCCGGTGCGGGAAGAGCGCGCGGTTTGGCCATAGCTTTTTCGCGTGGAATACGCGCGACGCAGAGACGACGCACTCCCGACGCCGCGGCAGATCTACGAGCAGCTCGACCGCTACGTCATTGGCCAACAGGACGCCAAGCGCGCCGTCGCCATCGCCGCGTACAACCACTTGAAGCGCGTCGCCCTGCGGCGCGAGGGCCAGAAGTCGCTGCTCAAGAAGTCGAACATTCTGCTCATCGGCCCGACCGGCAGCGGCAAGACGCACATCGCGCGCACGCTCGCCGGCATCCTCGCGGTGCCGTTCACCACCGTCGACGCCACCGAGTACACCGAGGCCGGCTACTACGGCAAAGACGTCGAGGTGATGGTGGCCGATCTGCTCTCGCGCGCCGGCCAGATGGTCGACGAGGCGCAGCGCGGCATCATCTTCATCGACGAGGTGGACAAGATCGCCCGCCGCACCCACGGCATGAAGAACGGCGCCGGCTCGCGCGACATCGGCGGCGAGGGCGTGCAGCAGGCCCTGCTCAAGATGCTCGAGGGCAGAGATGTGGTGGTGCCGCTCTCGCTGGCGCAGCACTGGGCCAAGAGCGAGTACGTCACCGTCGACACCCGCGACATCCTCTTCATCTGCGCGGGCGCCTTCTCCGACCTGCTCGGCTACGGCGAGGACGAGCGGCGGCCTTTGGGCTTTTTCGCCCGCGAGGGAGGTGCTCAGAGGCGGCGCATCGGCTTCAAGCAGCTGGTCGAGTTCGGCATGCTCCCCGAGTTCCTGGGCCGGCTGCCGGTGGTGGTGCAGCTCGACGCGCTCGGGCCCGACGAGCTGCTCCGCGTGTTGACCGACCCACCCGACGCCATCACCAGGGAGTACCGCGAGCTTCTGGCCCTCGACGGCGTCGAGCTCGAGTTCACCCGCGGCGCGCTGGAGGAGATCGTCCGCAGCGCGCTCGAGCGCAACGTGGGCGCCCGCGGCCTCAGGGCGATGCTCGAGCACGTGATGACGGATCTCATGTTCGAGGCTCCCGAGCGGAGGCGGCGCACGGTGCGCATCGACGAGACCTTCGTCCGCAAGCGGCTGAAGGACGCCAGGCTCGCGCTCTGATCACCGCTCGAGGGCCGCGGCCGCCCGGTCGAGGCGTTCGGCGATGGCCCCGTCCTCGAGCAGCTCGAGCACCGGCAGGCTCTCGAGCAACCGTTGCGGATCTCCCGTCTCGAGCGCCCGCTTCACCGCGTCGCTCTCGAGCGCAGACCTGAAGCGTCTGTCCTTGCGCAGGGCCTGGTACGACGGGTCGGCCGAGAGCTTCTTCGCCGCCTGCGGATCCGACAGCGCCCGTGCGATGCGCGCGAAGTCCTCGGCCGCGCCGGCGCTGGCCATCTGGAAGACGTTGTAGCGCCTGGCGAGGGCGAACACCTTCGAGTCCTTCGAGCCGAAGGAGAGGCGCTTTCCGGCGATGCGCACGTTGTTCTCGATGAACGACAGCGCGCAGACCACCACGTAGATGAGCAGTGCCACCTTCAGCCCGCCGAGCAAGAAGCCCAGGCAAAGGTCGAGCGAGTCGTCGCGCCCGTCCTTCCCGCCGGAGAAGAGCCGTTTGAGCGCCGCCGCTCCGAGCGAGCGCACCACCGCGAACACCGTGAGGAAGACGAGCAGCGCGGCCAGCATGCCCCCGACCGTCGCCGAGGTGCCGAGCTGCCGGGCGAGGAGGGGCCCCGCCATCGGCCCGAAAACCCGCGCGCACACGTAGGCCAGAAGAAGGCCGGCGAGCTGGGCGATCTGCCGGGCGGCTCCGGTGAGGGCGCCGAGCAGCGCGAACAGGAGCACGATGCCGCCGATGGCGAGGTCGATTTGCACGGGGTCGAGGCTTCGGCGCCGCTACTTGATCTTGAACGCGTCGCCCGACTGCTTCGAGAGCTCGTGCAGCTTGTTCTGCACCTCGGTGAGCTTCTCCTTGTAGCGCGCGTTCGACGGCTCGAAGGTGAGCGCCATCTTGAGGTTTCGCTCGGCGGCGTTCCAGTTCTCGGCGGCAATGTCGTTCATCGCCGTCTGGTAGAACTGCCGGCCCTTCGGGTGGGTGCCGATCTGCTCCTCCTGCTCCTTCTTGAGGAGCTGCTTGGCCTCGGCCTCCGACACCTCGGTGAAGCGCAGCTTCTTCTTGCGGTCGGGGCCGGAGACGTCCTCGACGTACTTGCGCCGCTTCAGATCGTCGCGCAGCACCGAGTACGCCTCGGTGATGCGCTTGTAGATCTCGTGGACCTTCTCCTTCGTCGCCTCGTCCCGCAAGTGGTAGAAGCGGTCGGGGTGATAGGTGCGGCTCTCGCGGTAGAAGGCGCGCTTGATCTCCGACGGAGGCGCCTCCTTCGGCAGCTTGAGGATCTGGAAGTAATCGAGCTCGTCGAGCGTCGAGCTGAGCACCTCGATGGCGGCTGACTCCTCGGCGGTGAGCTGGATCTCTGCGTGAGGCGAAGGCGGCGGAGCAGGTGCTCTCGGTGGAGGCCTCGCGGCGGGTCGGGGAGGCGCCGGTGCCGGGCGGGGCGCGGACGCTGCGGCTGGAGGCAAAGCGGCACTCGCCGGTGTGGACGCGGGCGCGGAGGAGGGTGCTCCGATGATCGGCGGCGGCATCTTCGGCCGGTTGGCCGGCACCTGCGCCGGGTGCACGTAGCTCACAGAGCGCGGCTGGGCGCGGGAGACCGGTGCCGGCGAGCCACCCGCGCGCGGAGGAATCGATCCCGAAGCCACCGGATGCGTCGCGGGAGCCGACGCCGGAGCGCGTGCCGCCGCCTGCCGTGCGCCCGGAGCAGCAGCCGAAGGTGAGGGCATCGGCTGAGGCGGTCCGGGTGGCCTCGAGC
>FWPU01001365.1_pt1 | contig 73546 bp, 61 predicted proteins | sample 2228361 | NCBI WGS metagenome assembly FWPU01 (sample SAMEA103939777, study PRJEB20133) | metagenome | reverse complement strand
TTTCGACCGAGCGCTCAAGCGCATCGACAACGAGACGAGCGATTACTACATCCTCGGCTATTACTCGTCGAATCCCGACCCCCTGCGGCGTACCCGGCAGATCGAAGTGAAGGTCAAGCGGCCGGATCTGCAGGTGTGGTCGCGGCGCTCGTACAGCTTGAAGCCGCTGCCCGCTCCGGGCTCCGTCCGCTGAGCCCGCGGCGGCACATCAGTCCAACGGAAGACGCGGCGCGGCTTGCGGGGCGGAGCGCCCCGACCGGCGTGAACGACGCGGCGGTGACGCGGCCGGCGGGCCCGCCGGCCGGGCCGACGCCCCGCTAAGCTCGCCCGCCGGGAGGCGCGCGCTGACCCGCGCGGCCGCCTCTTTGACGTACTCTGAGTCCACGTCGATCCCGACGAAGTCGACGCCGAGGGCGGCGGCGGCGAGCGCCGTGCTGCCCAAGCCGAGAAACGGGTCGAGCACCAGCCGGAGCCGCGCCGCCCCGTGCAGCCGCAGGCAGAACTCCGCGAGCCGCGGCGGAAACGTGGCCGGGTGAGGACGCTCGCGCACGCGGCTCTGGATCGTGTCATAGGGAATGAACCAGGTGTTGCCCCGGCAGCGGAGCCCGCCGGCGGCCCCGCGCCACCGTCCGATGTTCGAGGCGTCCTGGTAGGGCACGCCGATCGCGAGTCGGTCGAGCGGCGTGTCGCCGCCCGGCGTGAAATGAAAGACGAATTCGTGACAATCGTTGAGAAACCGATCGCTGTTGATGGGCTTGTAGTGCCCGAGGGCGAGGTCACGGTCGAGGCGAGCCGCTCGGCCGGCCGCCTCGCGGTCGATGGCGACCGACTTCACCCAGTGAATCGTGTTCTGCAGTCGAAGGTGGGTGCGTGCGACGGCCGCCACGTCCAGGGCAATCCACGGGTCCTTGGGCTTGCTGCCCACGTTCAGAAAGAGTGAGCCCTTCGGCTCAAGGACGCGCGCCACGAGCTGCACCCACCGGGACGTCCAGGCGAGGTATCGCTCCCGCGGGAGGCTGTCGTGGTACGACCGGTAGCGGACGCCGAGGTTGTACGGCGGCGACGTCACGACGGCACTGACGGACCCCGCCGGGAGCTGAGAGAGCAACTCGAGACAATCCCCGACAAAGAACCGCAGCACCGCGCGGCCAGTGCGGACCTGAGCCGCAGGTCGGCCGAGGGCATGTCGAGCGTGCCGGGTACGCATCGGCCCTCAGCTTGGTACGGCCGCGGAGTAGGTGTCAAGGAGAGGCAAACGAGCAGCCCGCAGCGAGACGCCTAGGACGCGCGGGCCGCTCCCACCGCAGCCGCCGGGCGGGCGGGCGCGAGCGTGTGATTCCGACGGTGGGCCGTGTGGGGGCAGTTCACGCCCTTTTCTTCGACGTACACCACCTCGCGGTTCGTGGCCACCTCACGGTAGCGGCCGGTGACGCACCCGCAGGGGAGCGTGGTGAAACCAACCAGCCTGACGAGACCCATAAGCCAAACCCCAGTCTACTTGCGGCCCATGCAAGCGGAGTGCCCGCGTCGGGCAAGGGATGCCCTCGGGGCCTCTGGGAGACCGATTCGCGAATCTTTCCCGTGATTCCTTCGATTTTCGGGCTCGAGGCGTCCGGGGCGCACCCCTTCTCGACTGGGTAATGGACCTGGCAGCCACACGAACCGTGTCAAAAAGAGGCACCAGCTTGGATGGAAGCGCCAAGCGATTGGATCACGGCCCGCCCTGTCGCGGCCTGCTCGCCCGGCGCCGCAGGCGGGCGGCTCGTGCCCTTTCTCCGGCCAGCTCGAACGCTCGGACGAGCGCTTCCCGGGCGGGAACGGATGTGGGCTCGAGTGAGAGCGCTTCTAGGAGATAGTTCACGGCTGCCCGGGGATTTGCGGCTTCGAGCTCCAGGGACCCGAGGTTGACGTAGGCCGTCACATCCCTGGGGTTCCGCTCGATGGCGGCCTCGAACGCTCGTCGGGCCTCCGCAGCGCGTCCGAGCGTGGCCGCCGACGCGCCGAGGAGGGTGAGCCCCCGGGCGTGATGGGGCGCCTGTTGCACCAGCGCCCGCGCCATGGCGTGGGCCTCTTCCGGCTTCCCGGCCAGGAACGCTAGTGTCGCCCGGTAGTACAAGGTTTCGGAGTCCTGCGGGGCGTGTGCCTCGAGCTGACGCACGACACCCGCCAGTCGCGCGACGTCCCCCAGATCCGCGAGGATCGAGGCCTGCTGGGCGAGGACGCGCCCATCATCGGGCGCCAGGCCGACTGCCTCCTGGATGACGGCGAGGGCCCGCTCGGCCTGTCCGGTGGAGGCCAGCAGCCGCGAGGCAGCGATGCGAGCTGTCACGCTGCCGGCGGAACGCTCCGAGAGCTCGGTGAGCAGCCGCAGCAGGTCCTCCAGGCGCCCTGCCGGGGCGGCGGCGCGTTCGAGGGCCAGGAGGGTTTCCAGGTCACCGGGATCGGCGGACGCGGCGCGAGCCAGGTCGTCGTAAGCAGCCTTCGGCGATTCTGCCTGCAGCAAAAACAGCCCCCTGGCCTTCCAGTCCGCGCCCGTCGCAGCGGCCAGTGCGGCCCGGACGGCCTCGGGCTGGACGACGTGCTCGGCCAGTTCCCGCAGCCGTCGCGCGTTGTCCTCGCCGGCGGCTTCGTAGACGCCGCGGGGGGCGGTGAATTCGAGCGCCATGCGGTCGTCGGTCTGGAGAGGCGCGCCGCTGGTGTAGGCCGCAAGCTCGGGACCCGCCGCGACGAACAGGGACAACAGGCCGAAGGGAGTCCGCACCCCGACGGTGGCGAGGTCGGCGGCCACCCCGGGGCGTTTCCACGCGATCGCCACGTTGTCGAGCAGGGCGTCCACGGGTTTCTCTCCGGCCACCAGCAGCACGTCGGCATCACCGACGAGCCACAGCCCGCCGGCCGGGAACACCGAGAGAAACGTCGCGACAATCGAGCGCAGATCTCGGTCGCTGATGTCGTAGGTGTGGGCCCACTGGCACACGATGCCGCCCGGTGCGAGTCGGGCGCGCAGGTTCGCGAAGAACTCGCGCGTGAATAGGCTGGCGACGCCGGCCATCCACGGGTTCGATGGCTCCGAGATGATGACGTCGTACGGTCGGCGGCCGAGCGCCAGGTGGCTTCGTGCATCGCCCACGATCAGACGGGTGCGCGGGTCGTCCAGGGCGCCGCTGTTGTCCCGCGCGAACCAGGCGGACGCCCGAACCACCTCGGGCGCGATCTCGATGACCTCGACCTCTTCCACGGGATGCACGAGGGCTGCGCCGGCCGTGACGCCGCTGCCGAGCCCCACGATGCCGACGCGGCGTGGACTCGGATGGAGCAGGAGAGGCAGATGGGCGAGGAGTTTTTGCGTCAGCATGTCGCCGCCGTTCGAGGCGTCGACCTTGCCGTCGATGGCGAGGGCGAGCGTCCCGGCGGTGCGCCGCACGGAAACCGTCCCGGTCGCGCCTTCCGCGTAGAACAGCAGGGTGCCGGCCTCGAGCGCGATCTCGGGGTCCGCGGGGTCGAGATAGGCGGCGTACTTGTAGGCGCCGCTCGAGAGCAGCGCCCGGTTCCAGGCGGGAAGCCAGAGGCCGGCGGTGAGGACCCCGAGCGCTGGAGCGGCCGCGGCCACGCGCCAGGATGCCCTGCGGGCGCGGGACCAGAGGAGAGCCACGGCCGCCACGCTGGCGGCGGCGGCGACCCCGAGAATGGTAGTTCGTAGACCCAGGCGCGGGACGAGCAGGAAGCCGCTGGCGAGCGAGCCGGCAATCGCGCCGAGCGTGTTCGCGGCGTACACGACGGCGGCATCGCGCGCCACCGGCCGCTGCGGGCTGGCCGAGGCTGCCAGTGCCAGCGGGAAGGCGGTTCCGAGGGCGATCGTCGCGGGGAGGAGCAGCAGGGTCAGGCCGAGGGCTTCGAGCGTCAGGATGGTGGCGAAATGCGCGTCAACTCGCGTGAGCAGCGCCGCCACGCGGACGGGCAGCGACCCGGCGGTGGCGGCCACGAGGAGTCCGCCGAGCGCCGCCCCGAGGAGCGCGGCGCCCAGGGCCACCCGGGGGTTGACCCGCCGGCTCCAGGCGGCCCCGACGCCTGCCCCCACGGCGAGGCCGGCGATGAAGACGGCGACCATCAAGCCGAAGGCGTAGGTCGTCGGTCCCATGACGAGGGCGCACAGGCGCGTCCAGGTGACTTCGTAGGTCAGGGCGACGAAACCAGAGAGCGCCAGCACGGCGCCAGCAGCGGCGGGCTCGAGCGTCGAGACCTCCGGGAGCCGGGCGGCGACATCGCGGCGGCGGTGTCCGCGGTGGACCTTCGTGGCAGCGCCCGCGTGGCCGGCCGGCGCGGGTGAGGGCACGGCGCGCGACCGGGTCGCCCAGCCGGCCAGGGCGGCGGCCGCCGCGTTCAACCCGACGCCGACGAACGTCGTCCGGCTGAGGCCGAACACCGGGAGCAGGACGAAGCTCGTCATGGCCGCGCCGGCGGCGGCGCCCGCGGTGTTGGCGGCGTAGAGCAGCCCGGCGTCCGGACCCGCCCGTGCCGGGTCGCGCACGAGCCAGCACACGGCGAGCGGCAGCGTGGCGCCCATGAGCGTCGCGGGAAGGGCTACGACCCCGAGGCTTGCGGCCACGCGCGTGACGCCGAAGAGCACCCCGCCCGCGCCGTCCGCGTACGCCCACACCAGCAGGGGGCGGAGCGCGTCGAAGGCACGAGGAAGCAGCAGCGCAGAGGCAGCGATGGCGAGCTCGAGGCCGGCATAGGCGCCGAGGGCGCGGCGCGGACCCCATCGCGGCGCGTAGCGACCGCCCAGGGCCGCTCCGGCGGCCAGCCCGCCCATGAACGCGGCGAGCACGGTGCTGACGGCCGCCGTGCCGTGACCGAGGTGCAACGTGAGCAGGCGAACCCAGGCGACTTCGTAGAGCAACCCGGCGGCACCCGAGAGCGTGTAGGCCACGAGAACCGCCCGGCGCGGCGACATGGTGCGAGTCTAGCCTACCCCGCAGCGCGCGTGGGAGCGAACCACGACCCTTTTGGCGGGCGTGCGGGCGCGCCCTGGTGACGTTGGAGGCCGAGCGGGACGACCGCCCTCGGCGTGGTCGTGCGGGCGAGGCCGTGCGGGCGGTCGTCCCGACGAAGACGTCGCGCTAGAAGTCCCAGCGGATACCGAGTCGGACCACCCGCGGGTCGATGAGCGCGATGATCTCCTTGTAACGCACGGTCGTGATGCGGAAGTTCGTGACGACGTCGGAGTTCGTCGCGTTAAAGATGTCGATCATCCCGGTGAGCCGGCCGCCGCGCTTGAGCGGGAACGACTTGTCGATCCGGATGTCGAGAATCCCCACGTTCGGGGCGCGCTGCGAGTTCACGGGCTCGACGCGGACCGTCTCGCTCCCCGCGTTCGGCAGCGCCACGCTGATCGTCCGGCCCCAGTTGCGCCCGCTCTGCAGCTTGTACGAGGCGCTGACGCCGATGTCGTACGGGAACACGCAGCGGCCGATCAGCTTATAGTTCCACAGCGTGCTCCGCTCGCGCCCGAAGCGCCGCTGGTTCGGTCGCCAGAGGTAGCCTTTGCCGATCCCGATCGAATCGAGCGCACTCGTGGTCGACGTGACGCCGTGGAACTGGTCCAGCCACGTGTATCCGAATGCCGTGAGCGCCATCCACTTGTCCTGGAACCGGCGGTTGAGCGCCAGCTCGACCGTGTTGTAGTCTGACGTGTATTCGGGGTCAGTCGGGTTCGTGAAGACCCGGTCCGAGCCGATCCCAGCCTGGCGGTCGTAGAGCGTGAGCTGCCGGTCATCGCCCGTGCCAGTGACGCCGTCGGGACCCGGATCCGTGACGGTCCGCTGGATCGTGTAGGCGCCGACGCGCACTAAGTCCACCTCGGCCCAGTCGTTACGGATGTTCTTGTACACGTACGACACGCGCGCCGACAGGCCCTCGAGCAGCTCCTGCTCGAAATGCCCGGACAACTCCTGGCTGTAGGGCCGCTTGATGTTGCGGTCGACTCGGACGAAGCCGGCGCCGCCCAGCGTCTGCAGGAATGCTCCGAGCTCGTGCTGGCCGTCGAGCAGGCGGTTGCCGTTGAGGTCGTTGAAGCGGTACCGGAGCTGCGCCGTCCCCACCGGATTTTCCTGTGCCGCCAGCGTGTCGGGCGCCGAGTTGAAGTAGAAGTGCCCGAAGTACGCCTTCACGACCGATTTGTTGTTCCCGCGGATGTCCCACGCTAACCCGAGGCGCGGCCCGACCGTGAAGGTCTCCGAGACGACCTGGCCCCGAATGGTCTTCTTCGCGAAAAAGTCGACGATCCGCGGGTCGGTGGCGTTCGCCAGCGCCGGGATGCCTTCGGGCGCGATGGTCTGGTCGGGATAGAAGTCCTTGTAGTAGTCGAAGCGCACGCCCCAGTTGATCGTGACCTCCGGCAGCACGCGCCAGGTGTCCTGCACGTAGGCCGCGTGTGCCGTGACCCGGTTGTCGCCGTCGTTCGGCGTGTTGTAGAGGTCGACCTCGCTCGGTACCCCGTTGCGGTCACGATAGAAGATGTTGAACGGCTGGTCCCGGAAATACAGCCGCTTCTCCCACCGCCCCTCGGCGCCGAACTTGAAGTCGTGGTCGCCCACCCAGCCCCGCTTGAAGTAGTTGAGCGAGACGGCGTACTGGGGCTTGCGGCGTCGCTGGTCCTGATAGCTGTCGGTGCCGCCGCCGTCGAAGCGCTGGTTGGTCGTCAGCTCGATGCGCCCCGGCACGAACTTGTCCTTCGGGAACAGACCCCCCTCGTGCGTCGGCCGCAGCGGAAAGTAGTTACGCCAGTCAGCCACGATGACGTCGAGGAACATCCGGTCGCTGATGACGCTGGTCCACTCGCCCTTGTACGGGAAGTTGCGCGAGGACTGGTACCACGCGGCTGAGACCGGGATCACGGTCGAGAGATTTCGCAGCGGCTGGAGCTTCGTCCGTCGGTTCCAGTAGCCGATGAGCTGGTTGCCCCGGGCGACCTGATAGGTCCCCTTGATCGTAAAGTTCGGCAGCTTCGACTGCGCCAGCTCGCCCGGCATGCCCGTGATGTACTTGAACTGGTTGTTCAGGCGGTACGAGGTGAAGAACCACGTCTTGCCGCGATAAATGGGGCCTCCGAGACTCCCGTTGATGTCGTACTGGGTGTCCGTCTGGTTGCCCCGGGCGACGCCACCCGGCGGGGCGACGAAGCCGTGCTTGATGCCGCCGCCGACCTTGAGCGCGTCGGGCACGTTGTCGGAGATCGTCGCGTCGCCCTGCCAGTCGCTGTACCACTGCCCGCTGAACTGGTCACCCCCCGATTTCACCGTGATGTTCAGCGACGCCCCCGGCGTGTCCTGGTCGGCCCCGAGGCCCGCCGCCCCGAGCTGGAACTCCTCGAACGACCCGAAGTCGAAGTACCCGGCGTTGGCGTCGGTCGCCTCGGTGGTGTTGATCCCCTCGATGCGCGTCGTCCGCTGCTGGCTGATGCCGTAGGTGACATAGCCGGTCTGCGTCCCGGTGTGCGACCCGCCCACGTCATAGCCGGTCATCTGAAAGCCGGGCGCTTGCGACATCGCCGCCCAGATGTCCCGCGCGTTAGGGATTTCCGTCAGCAGCTCCTTCGTGAAGTTCGTCCCCACCCGCGTCGTCGACGTGTCCACGACGGGTGATTCGCCCGACACCGTGACGGTCTCCTCGAGCGTCGCGATCTCGAGCTGGACGTCCACGGTGAGCGTGGCGTTGATGACGACGCGAATGCCTTCGCGCTTGAGCGTCTTGAAGCCAGCCAGCTCGTACGTGAGCGTGTAGACCCCGGCCGGCAGCGCGATCAGCCGGTAGCTGCCGTCCTGGTCGGTGACCACGACCTGCGGCTGGATGAGAGCCGGGCTCGTCGCCGTGACCGTCACGCCCGGGAGCACTGCCCCGGTGTTGTCTTTCACGACACCGTTGATCCGGCCCCTGAACTCCTGGGCGACCGCCGGCCCGGCCAGCGTCGACACCAGGATCGCGATGCTGACGACCGCGAGCGCGCGACTGGGCATAGGGCATCCTCCTCAGTTGTTGAGTTGGTCGCACCCCCGGCCGCTCCTGCCTCGGGTTGCCGCCCGGGTGAGGCGCCCAGCGGGTCGCCCTGGGGCGAGCGCAGGAGGTTCGCTGCAGTGAGGATTCTATCACCCCGGTGTGCGCGGGGGCAGCGCGCGCGTAGGCTCCGGGCTGGGCGGCGGCGTGGCGGGCGCCAGGACCCGCGACGCCCGGCCGCCGTGCGCCTTGACAAGGCTTGTGACGGCGTCGGATAGTCTGCCCGTCATGGAGGGCGACCCTGATGCGAAGCGCCATGCGCTGGTGGGGCGTGACGCTGGCCGCGGCGGCGGCCGTCGTCGCCTTGTCGAACGGCCGAGTCCTGACGCAGGCGCCGAACCGGCTGCCCGATCCGGCCGACACGTTCGGGTTTGCGCCGGGCACCGACCGGAGGCTCGCTGACTACGGCCAGATCACGACGTATTTCCGGCGCCTGGCGGCGGCCACGCCGCGCGTGCGCCTCTTCTCGATCGGACAGACGAGCGAGGGGCGGGAGATGCTCCTGGCCGCGATCTCCGCGGAGGAGAACCTCGCCCGGCTCGACCGCTATCGCGACATCGCGCGCCAGCTCGCGGACGGGCGCGGCCTGACCGATGCCTCGGCCCGCGCCCTCGCTCGCGAGGGCCGAGCGATCGTCTGGGTCGACATGGGCCTGCACGCCACGGAAGTGGCCGCCGCGCAGGTGTCCGTGGAGGTCGCGCGCGCCGTGGCCGGAGACGACACCGACGAGATGCGGCGGATTCGCGACCAGGTGATCCTCGTGCTCGTCCCGGTGATGAACCCCGATGGGCTCGACATCGTGACGAAGTGGTACCGGGCCAACGTGGGGACGCCGTTCGAGACCAGCCCGCTGCCGGTGCTCTATCAGAAGTACGCGGGTCACGACAACAACCGCGACTGGTACATGCAGAATCTCGTGGAGACGCGGAACATCACGCGGCAGCTTTACCAGGAGTGGTTCCCGCAGATGGTCTACAACCATCATCAGTCTGGCCTCACCTCGCCGCGGATCTGGGCACCGCCGATGGACGACCCGGTGAATCCCAACATGCATCCGCTCGTCCACCGCGGCATCTCGCTGCTCGGCGTCGCCATCATGCAGCGGCTGGAACAGGAAGGGAAGGTCGGCGCACAGGGCTATTCGACCTACTCGAACTGGTGGAACGGCGGGATGCGGTCCACGCCGTGCTTCCACAACATCGTGGGCATCCTCACGGAAACCGCGAGCGGGCGCTATGCCACCCCCGTCGACATCTCGCCGGAGCAACTGCCCAAGACGCTGCGGAGCGGCGAGAGCGCGATGGAACCCTCGACGTGGAACCCGAGCCCGTGGAAGGGCGGGCGCTGGCGCCTGCGAGACCAGATGGACTACATGTTCACGGCCACCTTGGCGGTCCTCCGGCTGGCGGCGGAATTCCGCGAGGACTGGCTTTACAACCGCTACCAGATGGCGCGCGACCAGGTGGCGGCCGGGCGCCGCGGCGACCCGTTCGCCTACGTCATCCCTCCGGTCCAGCACGACTGGCCGACCGCGGTGAAGCTCGCCGAGACGCTCGACCGTGGGGCCGTGGAGGTCTTTCGCGCGGCGGCGGCGTTCGCGGCCGACGGCCGGTCGTATCCAGCCGGGTCGCTCGTGGTCCCGATGGCGCAGCCGTACCGGGGCTACGCGAAGGATCTGCTCGAACCGCAGCGCCACCCGGACCGCCGTCAGGGGCCGGGCGGGCCGCCCAAGCCCCCCTACGACATCGCGGGGTGGACGCTCTCCTATCAGATGGGCGTCCGCGCGGAAGTGGTGCGCGCGCCGTTCGAGGCATCGCTCGAGCGGGTCAGGGACTTCGCAGCGCTCGTGCGGCGCCAGCCGGTCGGCCCGACGACCTCGCTCGTGCTGGACCGGCGCCTCAACCATGCCGTGACGGCCGTCATGCGCCTCCTGAAGCGGGGCCTTCGCGTCTCGATGACCCGCGAGGCGTTCATCGCCGAAGGGCCCGGTGTGGCGGACGCCGCGCGCGATTTAGTCGAGCTCGGCGTGCTCGGCGGCGAGCCTGCTCGCCCGACCGGCGTGCCCCGGCCGCTTCGCTTGCCGCGCGTGGGTCTCTACCGCTCGTACGTCGCTTCCATGGACGAAGGCTGGACGCGGTTTGTCCTCGAACAGTTCGAGATTCCCTACGCGCGCCTGACGAACGCGGACGTCCGGGCCGGCCACCTGCGCGGGACGCTCGATGTCGTGATTCTTCCATCCCAGCCCGCGCGGGCCGTGCTCGACGGCCACGCGCCCGGCACGATGCCGGCCGAATATGTCGGGGGCATCGGCACGGAGGGGGTGGCGGCCCTGCGGGCATTCGTCGAGGAAGGAGGCACGTTGGTGGCGGTCGACCGGGCGTCGGACCTCGTGCTCGGTTCGTTCGGGCTGCCGGTGCGCAACGTCCTGGCGGGGCTCCGCGACACGGAGTTCTACTGCCCAGGCTCGCTGCTGCGCGTCGAGGTCGACCCGGCGGCTCCGCTGACCGCGGGCCTGCCGGCCGAGCAGGCGGCGTTCTTCGACCAGGGACGCGCCTACGCGGTCGACGCGGCTGCCGAGACGCGCGTACGGGTGCTGGCGCGGTATGCGGCACGAGACGTCCTGATGTCCGGGTGGATCAGCGGCGCCGATCGCCTGGCAGGGCAGGCGGCCGCCGTCGAGGTGCCGGTGGGGCGTGGGCGCGTGGTGCTCATCGGCTTCGGGGTCACGTTTCGAGGTCAGCCGCATGGGACGTTCAAGTGGTTGTTCAATCCGATTCTCGAGAGCGCGGCCGCGCCGTAGGGCTGGCGGCTCGACTTCGGCGCGTCGCCTGGAGGCCACACGGGGGCAAAGGGGCATGAGGCATCGAATGGGTGTGGGACGTGGGCAGAACGTGACGTGGGCAGCGTGGGCGGTCCTGGGCCTCGCCATCGTGGTCGAGGCGGGGCCCGCCCAGGAAGCCGGCGGCGACATCGGGGCGCGGCTGCTCGCCGACCCCACGGTGCGAGCCGCCCTCGCGGCGGTCGAGCGCAACGAGCGGCAGATCCTCGACGAGCAGGTGCGGCTCTGTGAGATTCCGGCGCCGCCGTTCAAGGAACAGGCGCGGGCCGAGGCGTTCCGGCGTGCGTTCGAGGCGTTGGGGCTCGAGAACGTCCGCGTCGACGCCGAGGGCAACGTGCTCGGTGAGCGCCCCGGGACCTCCCGGGGGCCGCACCTGGTATTCAGTGCGCACCTCGACACGGTGTTTCCCGAAGGGACCGACGTGCGCGTTCGCCGCGAGGGGACGCTCTTGCGAGGGCCTGGCATCGGCGACGACTGCCGCGGCCTGGCGGTCGTGCTGGGCGTGATCCGCGCGATGCGGGACGCCGGGGTCCAAACGCCGGGTCCGATCACCTTCGTCGGCACGGTGGGCGAGGAAGGCCTCGGGGACCTCCGCGGCGTCAAGCGCCTGTTCAACGAGACGCTCAAGGGCCGCGTCGACCGCTTCGTCTCGGTCGACGGGACCGGCTGGGGCATCACGCATATCGCCGTCGGGAGTCGGCGCTATCGCGTGACGTTCAAGGGACCCGGCGGGCACAGCTACGGCGCGTTCGGCCTCGTCAATCCGATCCACGCGCTCGGGCGGGCCGTTGGCGCGATCGCGGACATCGAAGTCCCGGCGAGCCCGAAGACGACGTTCAACGTCGGTCGGATCGGAGGCGGCACGTCCGTGAACTCCATCGCCTTCGAGGCCTGGATGGAGATCGACATGCGGTCGGCCGACCCGTCGGCGCTGCGCGCGGTGGACGCGCGCATCCAGCAGGCGATCGACCGTGCACTCGCCGCCGAGAACGCGCGTTGGCGCAAGGGAACGCTCACCGTGGACCGCCAGCTCGTCGGCGAACGGCCCGCCGGGCGTACGCCGGAGGAGGCCCCGGTCGTCCAGGCCGTCGTGTCGGTGACCAGGGCGCTCCGGCTGCCGGTCAGTCTGGACGAGGGGTCGACCGATTCGAACATTCCGATGAGCCTGGGGATTCCGGCCGTCACCATCGACGGCGGGGGACGCGGCAGTGGCGCGCACTCGCTCGGGGAGACATTCGATGCGACCGACTCGTGGAAGGGAACCCAGCGGGCGCTCCTCGTGGCCATCGCCCTCGCGCAAAAGTAGGCAGGCGAGCTAAAGGCGGAGCCGAGACGGCCGAAAGCCCGAAGAGGAGCGACGCGCTGGCGCCGACCGCGGTGCCGGCGCGCAGCGCAACCGCTTGCGACCTGGGCAGCTTGTTGCTAAACTCCCCGGGACCATGCCGGGCCGTGCGCCGGCGTGACCCGCTCGCGGAGGGCGCTTGGATGCGGAACTCCGGTGCACCGCGGACGAGCTGGCCTTTCGTCCGTCTCGCCTCGCTCGCCGTTTGCTCGCTGGCTTTTCTGGTGGTTTCTTCGACGCTCGCCGACGCGCAGACGCGTGCCACGCGGTCGCGGCAGCGGGCGCGCGGGTCGCCCTCGCTGCGCGAGTTGATGACGCCGCGCTACAAGGTGGACGAGCGCGGCCTGCTCGTTCCCGACGTGCGCGCCGAGGCGGCCATCGTCGTCAGCCCGGCCACCGGGCAGGTGCTGCTCGACGAGCGGGGGCGGGAACCCCGGGCGATCGGGAGCATCACGAAGCTCATGACGGCGCTGGTCTTCCTCGAGGACGACCCGGATCTCGACCAGGTCGTGACGCTGACGCGTCCCGACGTGCGCGGCGCGTCGACGACGTATCTGCGGGTTGGCGAGCGCGTGAGCGTGGTCGACTTGCTGCATCTGGCGCTCGTCGCGTCGGACAACGCGGCGGCGCGCGTGCTCGCGCGCATCTCGCACGGGGGCACGCAGGCGTTCATCGGTCGGATGAACGAGAAGGCGCGCGAGCTGGGACTCGCGCAGACGAGCTTCGCCGATCCGTCCGGCCTCGATGTCCGGAACGTCTCGTCGGCCTATGACCTCTCGCGGCTCGTGGCGTACGCCGCGGCTGACGAACGCGTGGCGTCGATCATGGAGAAAGCCGAGCACCGATTCCGGACCAACCGCCGGGTCGTGACGATCCGGAATACGAACCGGCTGGTGGGCGAGCTCCCGCTCGTCGGGAAAACCGGGTTCATCCGGGCCGCGGGCTACTGCCTGGCGTCGCTCGTGCGCCTGCCTCAAGGGCCCCCCATTGCGGTCGTCGTGCTGGGCGCCCGCTCGAACCTCGCGCGTTTCTGGGAGACCCGCCATCTGGTCGACTGGCTCCTCACTCAGGCCCGCAGCCTCCTGGGTGAGTCGGGGGGCGGGTCGACGGCCTTGCCCGGCTTGTCACCGGCTTACGCCCGGTAGCCCCGCTGCATCGCTGCGGCGTCGAGCGGCAGCGTCGCGATGGCGTCGACTTCCAGCAGGAACGGGCGCGGCGCGTGCCGCGCATCGAAGGCCTTCACGTAACGTCGGCACACGTGACACGCTGCCAGGCGATAGAGGCCGTCGCGGCTCGCCAAGGAGGTGATCGCCGACCGGTCGTCGTTGCCGCAGAACGGGCACGCGATCGCGTCGAAGGCCCACTGCGTCGTGCAGCGGCTGCAAACCAGCCGCCGCGCGCCGGCGGGCGTGATGAGGCTGAGCTCAGGCTCGCCGCCGCACAGCGGGCAGCACCCCCGGCGCCACGGCGAGAAGTCGAGGTGCGCGCACGCTTCGGCGCACCGGACGAGAAACGGGCGCATGGCGAGCAGGATGACCGGCTCGAGGGCGGCGCTCTCGGGCGGTGGCGCTGCCGCCGCCGGCTCCACGCCGGTCGCGAACCAGTGGCGCACGAGCCACTCGAGGGCAGGGTCGCCGCGCGCGAGCGCGTCCGCTCGCCGGAAGTCGGCTTCCGCGAGCGCCTCGTGCCGATACATCAGCTCCGCGGCGGTGCGCACGAGGTACCGCACGTCGCCCCAGTTGAGCGGGATGTCCGCGAAGCGGAGGAGCGGCCGGCCCTCGGCGAGCTCGGCGCGGACCCGGCTCGGGTCCAGCGAGAGCGACGGCAGCGGCAGCCGCGACCGGACGCGGCGCTCGACCTGGAGCCATTCGATCTGAAGGTCGATCGCGGAGGCCAGCTCGGGCTGCGCGGCGCGCAGGCGGCGGAGCTCGGCGAGACTCGACGGCTCCGGGCGACCGGGCGAGGGCGGCTGGGGCTGCGGCACGGGGGCATTGTGCCCCAAATCAGCCGTTCGTCAACCCGTGCGGCCGGCGCTGCCGGAATCCGGGGCGGGCTGCGGGTCGGGCTGCCGCCCGCGCGTGCCGCGGGGGCCGCGACCCGCCGGCCGCGGTGTGGCGCTCAGAAGCGGTAGACCGCGCCGATGCGGAACCGTCGGGGCGGAACCAGGCCCTGCGGCGTGGAATAGGCGCTGCCTGACCGCGTGGTCCGGCTCGTGACACGGCCGGCGTCGTGTTCCAGAAAGCGGGACTTCTGGAGGATGCGGCGCGGATGTTCCGGCTGGCTGTGGGCCGCCACGGGCGGGACCCGCGCGCCAGAGCCAATCTGGCCGACGTCTCGTTGCGGCTGGGGGCGCTCGACGCCGCAGCGGAGCAGTTTCTGGCCCTCGTCGCCATGAAGGCGCTGGTCGCGCCGTCGCAGTACAACCTCGGCCTGATCGCGCTCGAGCGCGGCGACCGGGCAGAAGCGGCGCGTCGATTCCGTCTGGCGCTCGACGCCGACCCGGCGTTCACTCCCGCGCGCCAGGCCTTGGCGCGGCTCAAATGAGGGGCCTGAGGCGCCGCCGGGTGGCCTGGTCGGTCGCCGCGGGCATCCTCGTCGCGGGCCTCGCCTGGGCCGTCGCATGGCTGCGCCCCGTGACGAGCTGCACCGGCGTCGGGCTGGGCCGGTCGATCGGCAGTGTGCGGGCTCGGGATCTCAACCTGCTGGTCGTGACCTTCGACACGACCCGAGCCGATCGGCTCGGATGCTACGGGTATCCCGACGCCGGGACGCCGAACGTGGACCGGCTCGCCGCCGCAGGCGTCCTCTTTGAATCGGTCTCGACGGCGGCGCCCCTGACACTTCCGGCCCACGCGACGATCTTCACGGGCACGCGGCCGCCCGTTCACGGGGTCCGCGACAACGGCGGCTATGTGCTGGACGACGCGCACGTCACCTTGGCCGAGGTACTCGGTGGGCGCGGCTGGCGCACCGGGGCCTTCGTGGGTGCCTACGTGCTCGATGCCAAGTGGGGGCTCGACCAGGGGTTCGACCAGTACTACGACGACTTCGCCATCTCCCGGTACCGGACGCTCTCGCTCGGCGGCGTGGCACGGCGCGCCTCGGCGGTGGTCGACGCGGCCCTGCCGTGGCTGGACGCGAACGCGGGGCGGCCGTTCTTCGCGTGGCTGCACTTCTACGATCCCCATTCGCCCTACGACCCGCCGGAGCCCTTCAGGTCGCGCTTCGCGGGGCGGCCGTACCAGGGCGAAATCGCGTACGCCGACGCGCAGTTGGGGCGCGTGCTCGACTGGCTGCGCCGCCGCGGCCTCGAGGAGCGCACGCTCATCGTGGTCATGGGCGACCACGGCGAAAGCCTGATGGAGCACGGCGAGGGCACGCACGGCCTGTTCATCTACGAAGCGACCGTGCGCGTGCCGCTCGTCATCCGCGCGCCCTTCGGGCGGACGCGGGGCCGGCGCGTCTCTTCCCTCGTGCGGAGCGAGGATGTCCCACCGACGGTGCTCGATCTGCTGGCGCTCGACCCGCCGCCGAACGTCCAGGGGCGCAGCCTGGTGCCCTTGATGACCGGGGCGGCCCGCGACCTGGACCTCGAGGCGTACAGCGAATCGCTCTACGCGCGGAACCCTTTCGGGTGGAGCGAGCTCCGCGCCGTGAGGGTGGGGCGCTACAAGTACGTCGACGCCCCGCGGCCGGAGCTCTACGACCTCGATCGGGACCCGCGCGAGCTGCACAACATCTACGGCGAACGGCGCGACCTCGGCGATCGGCTGGCCGTCGGGTTGACCCGGTTGGGCGCCGAGCCGGCCGGGGGATCCGGCGCCGAGCCCGGCGCGCTCGACCCGGAGACGCGCGAGCGGCTCGCTGCGCTCGGCTACATCGGGTCGTTCGTCGATCGAGCGCCCCGCCCGGGCGAGCGGCGCGCGGACCCCAAGGACAAGATCGACATCTTCAACCTGATCGTCGCGGCTCAGGAAGTCGGCGAGCGCGAGACCGGGGCGCAGCGCGTTGCGAGGCTGCGGCGGGTGATCGCGCTGGACCCGGCCATCATCGACGCCTGGGTGATGCTCGGCAACGAGCAGGTGAAGCAGGGCGACGTGCGCGCGGGCGTCGCCTCGTATCGGCGGGCACTCGAGCTCAACCCGGATTCCGACCTGGCGCTCATCAACCTAGCGAACGCCTATCGGCAGCTCGGCGACGATCGGGCGGCGATCGGCGGCTACGAAGCGTACCTCGAGCGGGACCCGCGCAACGCGTACGTGCAGTACCAGCTCGGCGAGCTGTACTTCGACCTGGGCGCGCTCGACCGGGCCGAGTCGGCCTTCCGCGCGGCGCTCGCCCTCGACGATCGGGTCGCCGCGGCCCGCAACGCCCTCGGCGTCGTGGCGTTGCGGCGGGGCGATCTCGACACGGCCGAGCGAGAGATCCGCGCCGCGCTGGCGCGGCAGCCCGACGTCCGTCTCGCCCATTTCAACCTGGCGCTCGTGGCCGAGGCGCGCGGCGACCTCGCCGGAGCGATCCGCGAATACGAGATCGAGATCGATCTTCACCCGGCCAGCTACAAGGCGGCGTTCAACCTCGCCCGGCTGTACGAGCAGTTGCGTCGCAGCGCCGATCAGGAGCGGGCGTACCGCCGCGCGATCGAGATGAATCCAGCGTTCGCCGAAGGCTACATCTATCTCGCGAAGCTGTACCTCGATCGGGGCGAGCGGTACACGGAGGCGGTCGCGCTCGCGCGGCGCGGGTTGGTGCTGGGCCCGACGCCGGAGTTCGCGCCGCTCGGCCAATACGTCCTGGCCGATCTGCTCAATCGTCTCGGGCGGTCGGACGAGGCTCGCGAGGCGCTGATCAAAGGCCGGGCCCTCGAAGTGCGCGCGGGTCGTGATCGCCGCGGGATGCGGGGCGGGCCGGAGCCGGCGCGGAGTTTGCGGCGGAGCCCGATGCTAAAATGAATCGGTTGTGCCGCGACAGCGAGCCTCCGCGATGGCCTCTCGTGTCGAAACTCTGTCCATCCTGCTCGTCTCGCCGGAGTTCGCCCCGTTTTCGAAGACGGGCGGCCTGGGTGACGCAGCGAGCGGTCTGGCGCGTGCGCTGGCGCGCGCGGGACATCGCGTCACGGTCGTGACGCCCCGGTATCGGGGCGTCGCGGTCTCGGGCCCGACGGCGGCGACCGTCAGGACCGAGCTCGGAGACCGCGTACTCGAGGCCGCGCTGCGCGAGGTCGATCTGAATGACCGACTGCGGGTGCTCGTCGTCGACTACCCGCCGTTCTACGACCGCGGCGGGTTGTACGGCGAGGGGGCGGCGGACTATCCTGACAACGCGCTCCGCTTCGGCCTGTTGGCCCGCGCCGCGGTCGAAGTCGCGACGGCTGACGCGCCGCCCTCGGTTGTGCACGCGCACGAGTGGCAGACAGGTCTCGTCCCCGTCTACCTCAACGAGGCAACCGAGCGGCGCGGCGCACCGGCACGTCCGGCGGTGGTCTTCACGATTCACAACCTCGCGTACCAAGGATTGTTCCCGGCGAGCGTCGTCCCGGCGCTCGGCCTGCGGTGGGATCTGTTCACGCCGGACGGCCTGGAGTACTTCGGCCAGGTGAGCTTCCTCAAAGCTGGCGTGGTCTTCAGCGACCTCCTCACGACGGTGAGCCCGCGCTATGCCCGCGAGATCCTGACGCCGGAATTCGGCTGCGGCTTCGAGGGCATCCTGGCGGCGCGGCGCGAACGGCTCACCGGCATCCTCAATGGGATCGACGATGAGGTGTGGGATCCCGAGCACGACCCGTTCTTGCCGGCGTCGTACAGCGCGCGCAATCTCGCGGGCAAGCGCCGCTGCAAGGCGGAGCTACTCCGAGCGTTCGGTCTGCCAGCAGAACCCGAAGCGCTGGAGCGGCCCGTCATCGGCCTGGTGTCGCGGCTCGTGGACCAGAAGGGCCACGACCTACTGGCCCAGGCGTCCGAGGAGCTGCCCGGGCTCGACGCGGCGTTCGTGCTCCTGGGATCGGGCGAGGCGCGCTACGAGGAGCTCTGGCGCCGGCTCGCGGTCAGGTTTCCCGACCGGGTCGGCGTGCACATCGGCTTCGACGAGCGCTTGGCTCACCTCGTGGAGGCGGGGGCCGACCTGTTCCTGATGCCCTCGCGGTTCGAGCCGTGCGGGTTGAACCAGCTCTACAGCCTGCGTTACGGCACCGTGCCCGTCGCCCGCGCCACCGGCGGCCTCGCCGACACAGTCGTGGACGTCGACGAGCGCACGGGGCGCGGCACGGGATTTCTGTTCGAGGCGTACACGCCGGAGGCGATGTTCGCGGCCATCGAACGCGCGATTCGGGCGTACCGCCGACCGAAGGTGTGGCAGCGGATCGTGCGCGCGGGCATGCGACAGGACCATTCCTGGGATGTCGCGGCCCGGGCGTATCTCAGGGTGTACCGTAGAGCGAGGCGCCTCGCGCGGACGCCGCGGACCGGCTCGGGCAGGGCCCGGGCAGTTCGTGCGGTCGCGGGCGCGGTCGGCTGACCGCACCCGCGAGGTTGGCCATTGCGGGAAGGAGCGAACCATTCATGGCATCGGAGAAGGTCAAGGTCTTCACGGACGACAACTTCGAGGAGGCGGTGCTCAAGGCGAGCGCGCCTGTGCTGGTGGATTTCTGGGCCGAGTGGTGTGGCCCGTGCTTGCGGATGGCGCCGACCATCGACGCCCTGGCGGCGGAGTACGACGGGAGGGTTGTCGTCGGCAAGCTGAATGTCGACGAGAGCCCGAGCACACCGGGGCGATACGGCATCCGCGGGATCCCCACGTTGCTGCTGTTCAAGGATGGGCAGGTCGTCGACCAGATCGTGGGCGCCGTCGACAAGGGTCGGGTCAAGAAGATTCTGGACCGCGTCGTCGGGTGACAAATCATGACGGAGGCGATGCGTCACGTGATCGTGATCGGGTCGGGCCCTGCGGGGCTCACGGCGGCCCTCTACACGGCGCGGGCCGACCTGCATCCGCTCGTCATCGAGGGGCTCGACGCGGGCGGGCAGCTCATGCTGACCACGCTCGTGGAGAACTTCCCGGGCTTTCGCGACGGCATCTTGGGGCCGGAGCTCATGGGCGAGATGCGCGCGCAGGCCGAGCGGTTCGGGGCCGAGTTCGTTCGGGCCCACGTGAGCGCCGTCGACGTGCGCGAGCGGCCGTTCAGCGTCGTGGCGGACGGGGCGACGTATCGCTGTCGGGCGCTCATCATCGCGACGGGCGCCTCGGCGCGCCTGCTCGGCCTGCCGGGCGAGCGAGCCCTCATGGGCCGCGGCGTGTCGACGTGCGCCACGTGCGACGGCTACTTCTTCCGGGGCCGCCCGATCGCCGTCGTGGGCGGTGGCGATTCGGCGATGGAAGAGGCGATCTTCCTCACGAAGTTCGCCTCCCACGTCACGGTCATCCACCGCCGCGATGCGCTGCGCGCCTCGAAGATCATGCAGCAGAAGGCGTTCGCCAACCCCAAGATCAGCTTCGAGTGGAACAGCGAGGTGGTCGAGATCAAGGATCCCGAGAAGGGCGAGGTGACGTCGGCCGTCGTGAGGAACCGGCTGACCGGGCAGACCAAGGACCTCCCGGTGGAAGGCGTCTTCATCGCCATCGGACACACCCCGAACACCAGCCTGTTCGTCGGACAGCTCGAGATGGATCGGGACGGCTACCTGATCACGCGAGAGGGGTCGAAGACGAGCGTGCCCGGCGTCTTCGCCTGCGGCGACGTGCAGGATCGCGTCTACCGGCAGGCCGTCACGGCGGCCGGCTCCGGCTGCATGGCCGCCATCGACGCTGAGCGCTATCTGGAGAGCCTGTCCTGACCGCCGTCAGGTTCAGTCGATCCACCCACCGCCCACGACGGCGTCGCCCTCGTAGAACACGATGGCCTGGCCGGGGGTGACGGCCGTCTGTGGCTCATAGAACTCGACGGCCACCCGGCCCGCCTCGAGGACCTCGATGCGCGCGGGTGCCTCGCGGTGTCGATAGCGGATCTGTGCGGTCACGCGGCGGGCTGAAGCCGGTGGGCCGCCGAGCGTCCAGTTGACGCCGGAGGCCGTGCATCGCGTTCGCGCTAGCGCGCCCCGCGGCCCGACCGTGACGCTGGCCGAGGCAGCGTCGATGTCGACAACATACAGCGGGACCCCGGCAGCGAGGCCGAGTCCCTTCCGCTGGCCCACGGTGAAGCGGTGCACGCCGGCGTGCCGGCCGAGGACGCGTCCCTCGCGGTCCCGGAGCACGCCGCCGGGCGGCGGCGCCGGAAGGCGCCGCTCGACGAACGTCGCGTGCTCACCTGGAGAGACGAAGCAGATCTCGCGGCTGTCCGGCTTATCGGCGACCGGCAATCCCAGGCGCCGGGCGTGGTCGCGGACGGCGGCCTTGCTCAAGGCGCCGACGGGGAAGGCCGCGGCGGCGAGCTGGGTCTGGTCGAGCGTGAACAGGAAGTACGACTGATCCCGCGACGCGTCCACACCGCGGCGCAGCACGTATCGGTCCCGCCGGTCGTCATAGTGGACCCGGGCGTAGTGGCCGGTGGCCACCTGGTCGGCGCCGAGGGCCCGGGCAAGGTCCACGAGCCGGGCGAACTTCAGGCGTCCGTTGCAGTGCACGCACGGGATGGGCGTCCGACCCGCGGCGTACTCCCGCACGAAATTCGAGATGACCTGCTCCTCGAACGCGCGCTCGAAGTTGACGACGTAGTGCGGAATACCCAGCGCGGCCGCGACGCGCCGCGCGTCGTACAGGTCTTCGGGCGCGCAGCACGACCCGAACGGCCGCTCGCCGTCGTGCGAGTCGCTCCGGTCATAGAGCTGCATCGACACGCCGACCACCTCGTGCCCCGCCTCCACCAGGAGCGCGGCGGCCACCGAGGAGTCGACGCCGCCAGACATCGCCACAACGATGCGCATCAGGAACGCCGGGCCCCGGCGAGGGCCCGCAGCTTCTCGACGATCGCCGGCAGGCGGTCGAGCAAATAGTCCACCTGCTCCACGGTGTTGCCGACCCCCAGGCTGAACCGGATCGAGTTCTGCGTGCGGTGCGGCGGGAAGCCCATCGCACGCAGCACGTGGGACGGCTCGAGGGTGCCGGACGAACACGCCGAGCCGGTCGACACCGCCACGCCCTCGAGGTCCAGGGCGATCACGAGCGACTCCGCCTCGACCCCCTCGAAGCTGATGTTGGTCGTGTTCGGCACCCGCGGTTCGCGGGCGCCGTTGACCACGGTGCCCGGGACGCGCGCGAGGACGCCCGTCTCGAGCCGATCGCGGAGCGCGGCGACCCGGCGCGTCTCGGTCTCCAGCTTGGAGGCGGCGAGTGCCGCCGCCGCGCCGAGTCCCGCGATGGCGGGCACGTTCTCCGTGCCGGCGCGGCGGTTGCGTTCCTGACGCCCGCCCGTCGCCTGGGCAACGAGGCGGAGTCCGCGCCGGACCCAGAGCGCCCCCACCCCCTTCGGCCCGTTGAACTTGTGGCCCGAGAGCGACAGCAGGTCCACGCCGAGCGCCTTGACGCTGACAGGAATCTTGCCCGCCGCCTGCACCGCATCCGTATGGAACACCGCGCCACGCGCGTGCGCGAGCGCGGCGAGGGTCGCCACGGGCTGGATGGTCCCGACCTCGTTGTTGGCCAGCATGACCGAGACGACGGCGGTCTCGTCGGTCAACGCCTCGCGGAGCGCGTCCGGCGACACGATCCCCGTCTCGTCCACCGGCAGCAGCGTCGTCCGCCAGCCGCGGCGCGCCAGGGCTTTCAGCGTGTTCAGCACCGCCTCGTGTTCGATCGCGCTCGCCACGAGATGCCGCCGGCCCGCGGGCTCGAGCGCCTCGGCAACGCCGCGGATGGCGAGGTTGTCGGCCTCGGTCCCGCCGCTCGTGAACACGATCTCGGACGGTTCCGCGTCGACGAGCGCGGCCACCGCCGAGCGCGCCTCGTCGAGAATCGCCTTGGCCCGCTGGCCGAAGGCGTGGAGGCTCGAGGGGTTGCCGAACTCGTCGCGCAACACGCGGGCCATGAGTTCGACGACCTGGGGGTCGACCGGACTCGTCGCGTTGTGGTCGAAGTAGATCCGCACGAGCGCCTCGCCGAGCGCCATGATACCATTTGCCGCTAACTTGCAGCAATCAAAGGACTAGACTTTCCTCGCGCGCGTCTCGTATACTGGCCGCACTTGTGAGTCCCGCGGTGCGGTGTGGCTGTGCCGCCGCCCCGACCGGGCAGGAGACCGAGCCATGTGGAAACGCGATGATGCGGTGAAACCTGTGGCCGCGCCCGGCGCAGCGTCGGGCCCGGAGGCCCCGGCGACGAGCCCGCGGCCCCCCGAACCGAAACGGCCGGCCGAACGCGAGGCGGCGAACATCGGCCAGTCGGTGGTCATCAAGGGCGAGCTCAGCGGGAGCGAGGATCTGACCATCGACGGGCAGGTCGAAGGCCGGATTGAGCTCGGGCAGAACGTCTTGACGGTCGGGCCTCACGGCAAGATCAAGGCGGAGGTCTTCGCCAAGGCCGTCGTGGTGCTGGGCGAGGTCACGGGCAACGTGACGGCGACCGAGAAGGTGGATATCCGCGAGCACGGGTCGGTCGACGGCGACATCGTGGCGCCACGTGTGGCGATCGCCGACGGTGCGCACTTCCGCGGGAGCATCGATATGCAGCGGGCGGCGGCAGCATCGGCCAGGCCGGCCGAGGCGGCGCAGCTGCCGGTCCAGGCGCCTGCGTCGGGATCCGCTGCCGGGGCGGCGGCCTCCGGCGCGCGGTGATGGGGTTCGGTCGAGCTCCAGCCGGCGCGCGCTGGTGGTCCGGCCGAGCCCGGGGCCGGCTTCGGTGTGCACGAGAGCCTGCCGGTGGGTGGTGACGGCGAACGTGGCTGGTTGTCGGGTGGGTGGCGCTGGCGTCGGCGTCGTGACGCACCTGCCGGGATGAGCGGGACGGACGGCGCGGCGCCGCGCACGCCGTCGATCCTCCCGTCGAGGCTATTGCCCAAGTTCCTCGCCGCGCTGGCCCGCGCGCCGAGCCCGGTGCTGCTGGACCTCGGTCCGGCGGTCGGCCGCAACATTACGTTTTTCGGCGAGCGCCTCGCCTGCAAGATTGTGGTGGAGGATGTGCTCGCCGACGTCGAGCGGGCGGTCCGGGCGGGGCGGCCGGCGATGCTGGCGGGGGTGCTGCGCGAGCGTTTCGCGTCGCGGACGGCGATGGCGGACGGCGTGCTTTGCTGGGACGTGTTCGACTATCTCGACGGCCCGGCCGCTGACGCGCTCGCGCGCGGGGTCGTAGGCGCCCTGCGGGCGGGCGGGGTGGCGATGGGCTGGTTCGCGACCGCGGCGGCCGACCCCGGCCACTATACGCGGTTCGTGGTCGTGGACGAGCGACGCCTCGAGCACCGCCCGTATCCGGCGAGCGACACGCGGCGGCGGGTCCGGCAGAGCCGGGAGATCATGGGCCTCTTTGCCGGTCTGGAGGTGGCCGAGCAAGTGCTGCTCAAGACGAACAGTCGGGAAGTGTTGTTTCGCAAACCGTGAGCTGGCGTGAGCCGGCGGATGTGGCTGTGTGCCGATGGCGCGACCGGTCGTGGCGTTGCTGACTGACTTCGGGACTCGCGATCACTACGCCGGGACGTTGAAGGGCGTGATTCTGGGGATCTGCCCCGAGGCGACGCTGGTCGACATTTCGCACGACGTGGCGCCGCACGACGTGCTCGGCGCGGCGCTCGAGCTGGCGGCGTGCTATCGGTATTTTCCCGCGGGTACGGTGTTTCTCATCGTGGTCGACCCCGGCGTCGGGTCGCCGCGCCGCGGGCTGGCCGCCGAGGCAGGCGACTACCGCTTCGTCGCGCCGGACAACGGCGTGTTAACGGTAGTGTTCGCCGAGCAGCGTCCCAAGGCGATCGTCGAGCTCACCGAGCGGCAGTACGCGAGGCCTACGGTCAGCCGGACCTTCGAGGGCCGCGACCGCTTCGCGCCGGCGGCCGGATGGTTGGCGAAGGGCGTGCGCCTGACGGCCCTGGGGCGCCCGGTGAGCGAGTATCACCGCGTCGAGCTGCCGGTGCCCGAAGTGCGCCCCGGCAGCCTCGAGGGCACGGTGGTGCACGTCGACCGCTTCGGCAACCTCATCACGAACATCGATCGGCGCGCCTTCGAGCGGCTGGAACACGAAGGCCGCCTCGAGATTTGCGCGGGCGACCACCCGATCGGCCGCCTCGTCTCGACCTATGCTGAGATCGGCGGGGACGAGGTCGCCGCGCTGTTCGGGAGTAGCGATCACCTCGAGATCGCAGCGAACGCGGCGAGCGCGGCCGAGCGGCTGGGCCTGGGGCGCGGCGCGCGCGTCAGCGTTCGCCGGCTCTGATGCGGACCGCGCTCGTTGTGCTAGCCTTGAGAAGCCATGGTGAGCTTCGACCTGACCGACGAACAGCGTTTGCTGGAGCAGACCGTGCGGGCGTGGGCGGCGCGCGAGGTGGCGCCGCGGATCCGGGAGCTCGACCGCGACCATCGCTTCGACCGGAACCTGCTCCCGCAGATGGCGTCGCTCGGCCTGCTGGGGTGCTCGATCCCGCCGGAGTACGGCGGGGCTGGGATGGACTACATCAGCCTGGGGCTCGCGTGTGAAGAGCTCGAGTACGTCGACACGTCCCTGCGCGTGATCATGTCGGTGCACGCCGCGCTCAATTGCCTCACCCTGCTCGCCTGGGGCACCGAGGATCAGAAGCGGCGCTACCTCGTGCCGCAGGCGCAGGGCACCCGCATCGCCACCTACGGGTTGACCGAGCCGGCGGCGGGGAGCGACGTCCGCGGCATCCAGTCGGTGGCGGTCAAGACGGGAGACCGCTACGTGCTCACGGGCGAGAAGATGTGGATCTCGCTCGCGGACGTGGCGGACCACTTTCTCGTGTTCGCTTGGACGGACCTCGAGAAGAAGCGCCAACGGGACCCCTCGGGCTTGACCGCGTTCATCGTCGAGCGGGGCTTCAAGGGGTTTTCGAGCGGGACCCTGACGGAGAAGTGGGGCATCCGCGCTGGCAATACCGGCTTCTTCAAGATGGACGAGGTCGAGGTGCCCGAGGAGAACGTCGTCGGCCGGCCCGGCGAGGGCTTCAAGATCGCGATGTTCGCCCTCGACCAGGGCCGCTACACGGTGGCGGCCGGCGCCACCGGCCTCATCCGCGCGTGTCGCGACGCGAGCGTGGCGTACGCCAGGGCGCGGAAGGCCTTCGGCGTCGAGATCGGCCAGCACCAGCTCGTCAAGGAGATGATCGCGCAGATGGAGTGCGATTACCAGGCGGCGCGTCTGCTCTGGCTCCGGGCCGGCTTCCTCAAGAACGTGGGGCGCCGCAACACGCGCGAGACCAGTCTGGCCAAGTGGTTCGCCACCGTGGCGTCGGAGCGCGCGGCTTCGGACGCCGTCCAGATCCACGGCGCCAACGGCTACTCCGACGAGTACCCGGTCGGCCGCTTCTACCGCAACTGCAAAGGCGCCGTCATCTACGAGGGCACGCGCGAGATCCACAAGCTCATGCAGGCCGATTATCTGCTGGGCTATCGGGTCGACCGGCCCACCCGGTGTGAGCTCCCCCCGCATCGGACGGCCGTCGCGCCGTGAGCGCGCTCGGCCATTGTCGCGAGAGCTGACCATGCGCAGCGACCTTTCCCTGGAGTTCTTGCGCGTCGTCGAGCAGGCCGCCATCGCGAGCGCCCACACGATGGGTCAGGGCGATCGGCACCGGTCCGACCAGGTGGCGGTGGAGGCGATGCGCTGCTCGCTGGACGACGTGCCCATCGACGGAAAGGTGGTGATCGGCGAGGGCGAACGCGACGAGGCGCCCATGCTGTACATCGGCGAGCGCGTGGGCCGGGCCCACGCGGCGGGGGCGTCGGCGGCCGAGGCGTATTCGCAGGTCGACATCGCCGTGGATCCGCTGGAAGGTACGAACCTGTGCGCCACGGGCGCGCCGAACGCCATCGCGGTCCTGGCCGCCTCCGAGCGCGGCGGGCTGCTGCACGCGCCAGACCTTTACATGGAGAAGCTCGTCGTCGGCCCGAGCGCGAAGCAGGCCGTGGATCTCGACGCGCCGGTCCGAGACAACCTGAAGGCGATCGCCCGGGCGCTCGACCGCGGCGTCGAGGACCTCGTCGTCATCGTGCTCGACCGCCCGCGCCACGAGCAGCTCATCGCGGACATCCGGGCCGCGGGCGCGCGCATCCGGCTGATCGCCGACGGGGACCTGTCGGCGGGGATCGCCGCGGCCGTCGTCGGGACGGGCGTGCACGCCGTGATGGGGACCGGCGGCGCACCCGAGGGCGTGCTGACGGCCGCGGCCATGCGGTGCCTCAACGGAGAGATCTTCGCCCGTCTCGTCGTGACGAAGCCGGAACATCAGGAGCGCTGCCGGCAGATGGGCATCACGGACTTCCGCCGCGTGTACACGTCGCGCGACCTGGCGTCAGGAGAGCGGATCGTGTTCGCCGCGACCGGCGTGACCGATGGCAGCCTCCTCCGCGGTGTCCGCTTCTTCGGCGATGGGATCCGCACGCACTCCGTCGTGATGCAGACCCGTCCGCACCAGATCCGATTCGTCGACACGATCCATGTGCGCGACGACGAGGACGTGAAGATCCGGTTCTGAACCTGCTGGTCGCGAGTGCCCGCGTGAGCGTCGACCCTGGACGCGCCTGGAAGCGCAACCTCCTCGCCGTCACGGCCGCGAGCTTCATCGGCTTCACCGGCTTCACGCTGGTGATGCCCTTCCTGCCCCTCTACTTCCGGCAGCTCGGCGTCGACGACGTAAGCGAGATCGCCGTATGGTCCGGCCTCAGCCTAGGGGTCACGCCCGCGCTCACTGCCGCCCTCGCCCCGCTCTGGGGCCGGCTCGCCGACCGCTTCGGGCGCAAGCTCATGGTGGGACGGTCGCTCGCCAGCTTCGTGGTCGTCATGGCGGCCATGGCGTTCGCGAGCGAGCCGTGGCAGGTGTTCGCCCTGCGGGCCGTGCAGGGGTTCTTTGCCGGCTACGGAGCCCTGACGCTCGCCATGGCCGCCGAGTCGGCTCCGCGCGACCGAATGGCGTCGGCGATCGGGACCGTGCAGACCGCGCAGCGGCTGGGCCCCGCCCTCGGGCCGGTCATCGGCGGCGCGGTCGCGGGGGTCGTCGGCCTGCGACGCGTGTTCGTCGTCGCCGCCGGGTTCTATCTCGTCGCCTTTCTGCTCGTCCTCGGTCTCTACCGGGAGGCCGCCGGGCGCCCGGCCGCCCGCGGGGGCCGACCGCCGCGGACGCCGAGCTTCAGGCGAATCTTGACGTTCGAGCACTTCCTGCTGTTCATGGCGGTCATCTTCGGGGTGCAGTTCGTCGACCGCAGCTTCGGCCCCATCTTGCCCTTGTACGTCGCGCAACTCGGCGCTGCACCGGGGCGCGTGGCGCTCATCTCGGGAGTGGTCTTCTCGGTGGCGGCGGGTGCTGGTGCCGTCGGGCACCATCTGTCCGGACGCCTCCTCAGGGCCGCCTCGCCGCGGCGCATCCTGGCCTCGAGCGCGGTCGTCGGCGCCGCGGCCATCGCGCTCTTCGGCCTCGCGACCGCCCCGTGGATGCTCTACGTCATCACTCCGGTGTTCGGCGTGGCGGTCGGCGCCGCCATGACGACGGCGTACGCCGCAGCCGGCAGCGTCATGCCCGAGGGGACGAGCGCCGCCAGCTTCGGGGTGCTCACCTCGGCGTCCCTGAGCGGGGTGGCCCTCAGTCCCGTCGTCAGCGGCGTGCTGGCGGCCGCGAGCCTCCGGGCCGTCTTCTTCCTCGACGCCGTTGCACTGCTGGCATTGGCCGCCGTGGTCGCGAGGAGAATGGTGGAACGGCCGCTCGCCGTGGCGCCCCCGGGCGCGCCGGCGGTGGGGGAGCTGTGACTTACTCGTCGGTCGGATGTCCCTTGTGCTTGCGCTTGCGGAACGGGCGTTTTCGCTTGTCCTCGTGGACACGCCCGCGCTGCCTCGGCAGAGGCACCCGCGGGCGGCGAGGCACCGAGCGTGTCCGGCGCGGCGAAGGCATGGTCTGAATCAGTGTATGCCCAGGCGGGTGGTCGTCGATCCCGTGGTTCCCGATGAGCGGCTGCTGCTTGAAGCGGCAGGTCGGCTGGCTGCGGGCGAGGTGGTGGCGTTTCCCACCGATACGCTTTACGGACTCGCCGTGGACCCGCGAAGCGCGCGGGCGGTTCGGAAACTCCGCGAGGTCAAGGGCCGGGCTGCGGAGCGAGCCATCCCCGTCATCGCGGCGGATCTGGGCCAGGTCCTCGCGCAGGTCGGTCGCTTGACGGAGACCGGTCGTCGACTGGCGGAGGCGTTCTGGCCGGGCCCGTTGAGCCTCGTGATCGAAGCGTCGACGGACCTGGTTCCCGGCGTGGTGGCTCCAGACGGCACGGTGGCGGTGCGTGTGCCGGCGCACGCCGTGGCGCGGGGCCTCGCCCGCGTGGCGGGGCATCCGATCACGGCGACGAGCGCAAACCGGTCGGGCCAGCCGGCGGCGGTCACGGCCGCCGAGGTCGAGCGCGCGCTGGGCGAGCTCATCGAGCTCGTGGTGGACGCCGGCGCGGCCCCCGGCGGCCCGCCGTCGACGATGGTGCGCGTCGTGGCTGACCGCGCGGAGCTCGTGCGTGCCGGAGCGATCGCGTGGAGTCGCGTGCTAGAATTGCTGCAGTGATGCCCGGTCGACCGGCGCGCATCCCCCTTACAACTCAGCGGGAACGAGCGGCCCTCGTGATCGTCGCGCACCGGTCGGGGCGCCACCCGGACCCGATCCAGACGCTCGACGAACTCGCCGGCCTGGTGGACGCCGCCGGCGCAGCCGTGGTGCTGCGGGTGCTGCAGGAGCGGCCCGCAGCCGACCCGGCCACCTTGCTGGGACGGGGCAAGGCCGAGCAGCTCCGGAGCGCTTGCGACGACGTGGGGGCCGACCTCGTCGTCTTCGACAACGAGCTGACGCCGGCGCAGCAGCGCAACCTCGAAGCCCTGCTTGCGCGCCGGGTCTTGGACCGCACTGAGCTTATCCTGGCGATCTTCGCGCGGCGAGCCCGGACGCGGGAGGGTAAGCTGCAAGTGGAACTGGCTCAGCTCCAGTACCTGCTGCCCCGCCTGGTCGGTCATGGGGCGATGCTGTCGCGGCTGGGTGGCGGGATCGGGACCCGCGGGCCCGGAGAGACGAAGCTCGAGACCGATCGCCGCCGGATTCGTCATCGGATCGCCGCGATCGGCCGCGCGATCGAAGAGGTCCGTCGGCACCGGGCACAGCGTCGCGGGCGCCGCCACAAGGCGGCGGTGCCGACGGTCACGCTCGTCGGCTACACCAACGCCGGCAAAACGACGCTGTTCAACCGCCTGACGGGGAGCCACGCGGCGGCGTCGGGCGCGCTGTTCGTCACGCTCGACCCGCTCGTGCGCCGCATGCGGCTGCCCGACGCGCGCCAGGTGTTGCTGTCGGACACCGTGGGATTCCTCGACCGGCTGCCGCACTCGCTCGTCGCCGCCTTCCGCGCGACCCTGGAGGAGGTTGCCGAGTCGGACCTGCTGCTGCACGTGATCGACGCGGCGGCACCCGATCGGGACCGGCGGGCGGCTGCCGTGCGGCGCGTGCTGGCCGAAGTGGGTGCCGACGAGGTGCCGGTCGTGGACGTGTTCAACAAGTGCGACCTGCTGCCACCCCTGGAGGTCGACCGCCTGCGCAGCGCGCACGCCGACGGGGTGTGCCTGTCGGCGCAGCACGGCGCCGGGCTGCCCGACCTGATCGACGTCGTGACGGCCCGCCTCGCGCTCGACACCGAGCGCGTGGCGTTCGAGTTCGACGGCTCGAGCGATGCGGATCGACGCCGGATCGGGGAAGTCTACCGCTACGCGCGCGTGGTACAACACGTGACTCGGGACGGCCGGGTGTCCATCGAGGCGGACGTGCCCCGACGACTACGCCCGCGCCTCACCGGCTGTTGCTCGGTGTCGCTGTGAAGACGCGCTGACGAGATGAAGACCTCGGCCCGGAAGCTCACGGGTCTCGCCGCGCTCGGGGTCATCCTGGGCGGGTCGGCGTGCGCTCCGCGTCCAGCTCCCGTGGGCCCGGCCGCGCCGCGGTATCCCGATTTCGTCTATCCGGCCGTCGGTCCGGAGTTCGCGTCGGCGAGGGAGATGCCGCGGCACGAGGCGGCCTGGCAGGCGCTCCAGCGCGGCGATCTCACCACCGCCGAGCGGGGCTTCGCAGCGATCCTGTCGCGGCATCCCGGGTTCTATCCAGCAGAGACCGGGCTGGGCTACGTCGCCCTGGCACGGTCGGCAGTCGACCGAGCGCTGGCCCACTTCGACGCCGCGCTGGCCCGGGCAGCCGGCTACGCGCCGGCCCTCGCCGGCCGCGGCGAGGCGCTCGTGTTGAGTGAGCGGCTGGACGAGGCGCTCGCGAGCTTCGAGGCGGCGCTGGCGGCCGACGCCAGCCTGGCCGCCGTTCGGCGCCGGGCCGACGTCGTCAGGCTGCGCACCGTGGAGGCGGACGTCGCGCGGGCGCGCCAGGCGGCCCAGGCTGGGCGGTACGAGGCGGCGCGAGGAGCGTACGAGCGGGCCCTGGTCAGGTCGCCCGAGAGCGGGTTCCTCTACCGCGAACTGGCGCTGGTCGAGCGCGGCCTCGGCCGTCTGGACCTCGCGCTCGCCCACGCGCGTCGGTCCGTCGAGCTCGACCCAGCCGACGCGAGAGCGTTCGTGGCGCTCGGCGAGGTGCTGGCCGCGCGCGGCGACTGGGCGGCGGCCGCGGAGGCGCTCGAGCGAGCCGCTGCGATCGAGCCGAGCGGCGCGCTGGCTGGGCAGGTCGCGGAGCTGCGGGCGCGCGCGCGACTGGCGGGCTTGCCGGGGGAATTCCAGGCGATCGCGGGCGCACCAGTGGCGACGCGCGGGGATCTCGCGGCGCTCGTAGCGGTGCACCTGGGCGAGCTGCTCGACCGCGCGCCCCGACGGGACGCCGTGTTCATCGGCGACACGCGCGGGCACTGGGCCGCCGCCTACATCCTGGCGACGGCTCGCGCGGGCGTCATGGAGGTCTATCCCAACTACACGTTTCAACCGTCCCAGCCCGTGACCCGGGGCGACCTGGCGCTGGTCGTGAGCCGGCTGCTGGCGCTCGTGGCCACCGTGCGACCCGCGCTGGCCGGGCGGTGGAAGGGCGCGTCGGTGAAGCTGGCCGACGTTCCGCCGAGCCATCTCAGCTATCCCGCCGTCGCGGCGGCGGTGGCCTCTGGGGTGATCCCGCCGCTCGCGGACGAGACGTTTCAGTTGACGCGCCAGGTGACCGGTGCCGAGGCGAAGGCCGTCATCGAGCGTATCGGCCGACTGCTGGGCGGGTCGCCGTGACGACCCGGCCCGGTCCGGGCGATCCTCCTGTGACGTCCCGACCCATGAGAGCCCTGACGGCCTCGTTGACGGCGGCCAATCAGCTCACGCTCCTCCGGATGCTCCTGATCCCCGCGTTCGTCATCCTGCTCGTGTACGGATACCCCGGATGGGGCCTGGTCGCGTTTGCGACCGCTGGGGTCACCGACGCGCTCGACGGCCTGATCGCACGCCGGACCGGGCAGAAGACAGCCTTGGGGGCCTGGCTGGACCCGATGGCCGACAAGCTCCTGCTCGTCACCGCGTTCGTGATCCTGACGCTGCCGGGGTTCGGCCAAGTCAATCGACTCCCCGTGTGGCTGACCGTGCTCGTCATCAGCCGGGACGTGGCGATCGTGCTCACCGTCGCCGTCATCAACCTGGCGCTCGGCCCGCGGACGTTCCGGCCGTCGGTGGCGGGCAAGCTGGCGACGGCGGTCTACATCGTGACGTGCGGCGCTGTCCTGCTATTCAACTGCCTCGGGACCCGCTCGGTGGTGGTCGACGTGCTCGTTTACGCCTCGCTCGCCGTGACGCTCGGCTCGGGGCTGCACTACATCGCCCTGACGCGACGCCTGGTTGCGGAGAGCTGAGGATGACTTGCCACAAGCTGCGCGAATCGTTATAGTTGCGGCACCGGTGCGGCGCAGTCAGGGACGAGGGCTTCGCAGGGAGAGGAGCCATGCTGGACGCCATCAAGAAGATTGGGGCGGGCGGCGGAAAGTCGGCGAGAGAGCAGGTCGACGAGCTGCAGGCGCTCATCGCGACGGCCCGCGAGGAGCGCTCGGCGCTCAGCACGATGCTGACGCAGGTGCAGTTGCACAGCACCAAGCTGGCCCAGACCGGCAAGGCGCTGCAGCAGGTCGACGAGAAGGCGACGCGCGCCGCGGCGCGCGTGGGCGAGGTCGGCGAGCGGCTGGCCGAGCTCGACCACCGGGTGCAGACGCTCCAGGCGCTCGACGGCCGCATCGGCGCGCTCGCCGAGGCCGTGGCGCACGCCGAGCAGGTGGCCGCGCGCCTGACGGGCCCGGACGGGGAGCTGCAGAAGCATCGCGCCGCCGTGCAGCAGCTCGCCTCCCAGGCCCTGCAGACCCGGGCGAGCCTCGACGCGCTCAAGAAGGAGCAGGAGACGCTCGACGGCCTCCGGGACCTGCTGCGGCAGGCCGTGACGGAGGCGCGGGAATCGGCCGAGCGCTCGGCGTCCGTCAAGGGCGAACTGGACCAGCTCCGGCAGGCGGCGGCGCAACTGGGGCAGGACTACGCGCGGCTGCGCGAGGCGACGCGCGAGGCGCGCGAGCAGGCGAGTGCGACGGCGGAGGCCGTGCAGGAGGTGGAGAAACGCCTCGGCCCGCTCGCGAAGCTGCAGGAGCTGACCAAGTCGACCGAGGAGCGCCTGGCGTCGCTCAACGCGTTGTCGGAGCACGTGACTCAGAAGCTGAAGGTCCTCGAGAACCAGAAGCACACCGTCGAGCGCGCGGTGGTCGAGGCGAACCGGCTCAACGAGCTGGTCTGGAACATGGACGTCCAGATCCAGAAGCTCAACGAGGGCTCCCGGCAGGCGGCGCGCACGGAGGAGATGATCGACCGCATCGAGAAGCTCGCTCGGGAGGTGGGCGCCCAGCTCGACGCGGCCGTCAAGGCAAAGGAAGGCTTTGCGCTCGACGTGGCACGTCTCGACAAGGACCGCGCGGCGCTCAGCGAGTTCGTGCGGAAGCAGGACGAGCGGCTCGCGCTCGAGCGGAAGGACTTTGAGGCGTTCGACCAGCGCGTCCGCACGCTGCAGGCCGCCATCACGGAGGCGGAAAAGGGCATGGACGCGCTCGCTGCCCGGGAACGCAGCCTGGCGGCGGTCAGCCAGCAGGTGGATGCGGTCGCGAAGCAGATCCAAGACCTCTCGGCGCAGGCCGACGAGCTGCAGAAGAAGCAAGCCGCGCTCGACTCGCTGCAGGAGGGCCTGGCGCAGGTCGACGAGCTCGCCAAGAAGACGGCCTGGCAGTTCGAGAGCCTGAAGGCGAGCCGCCAGGACCTCGACGCGCTCCGCAAGGAGATCCACGAGTTCTACAAGTCGCACCAGAGTGCCGCCGAGTTGCGCGACAGGCTGTCGGCCGACCGCGTCGCCCTCGAGGCGTTCCTCGATCGCCTGGCGGCGTTCCGCGTCGGGCTGCCGGAGCTCGACGCCAAGCTGGACGCCGTGACGGGCCGCCTGGCCCTGGTCGACGAGGGAGCCCAGAAGGCGGCGAGCCTCGCGGCCCTCGCCGACGAGATCGACCAGAAGATGGGCCGGCTCGCGGCGCAGCAGCAGCTCGTCGAGCGCGTCGAGGAGCGGCTCGGCGCCCTCGGGGCCCTCGCGACCGAGGTCGACCGCAAGCTCGAGGGGCAGATCGCCCGCCGGGGCGAGGTCGACGCGCTCAAGAGCCTGTGCGACGGGCTCGGCCTGCAAGTCGCCGACGCGCAGCAGAAGCTCGAGGCCGTGAGCGCGCTCCAGCACAAGCTGGTCCCGCTCACGACGCAGCACGCCGTGCTCAAGAGCCAGATCAACGCGCTGCAGGAGCGGCTGAGCGCGGTCGAGCGCGAGGAGGCCGCACTCGCCGAGCAGGAGCGACGCCTGAGCGAGCTGCTGGCGGCGTCGCGGACGCTCGCCGATCAGGTGGCCGAACGTCAGGCCCAGGTGCAGGCCCTGGCCGAGGACCTCGGCCGGTCGGCCAAGCTCAAGGACGAGCTGCTCGAGGAGCTGAGTCGGGTACAGGCCCGCCAGCGGGAGGTGGCTGCCCAGGCGGCCGCTGCCGAGGATCAGGTGAAGCGCGTCGAGGCCGCCGTCAAGCAGCTCGACCAGCGGCGCAGCCAGCTCGCTTTCGCCGATCGCAAGCTCTCGGCCTTCGAGACGCGTCTCGCCGAGCTCAAGCAGATGCGGGACGACATCGACCGTCAAGTCGCGGCCCTCGCCGCCCGAGAGGCCGTGGTCGCGGCGCTCCGGCGCGAGGTGGACGCCGTCGCCGAGATCAGCGCGCGCAGCCGGGCTGACCTCCAGCACGTCGAGGAGCACCGGGGCGCCCTAGCGGCGCTCAAGGGGCAGGTCGATGAGTTGCTCGCCCAGGTGGCCGACACGGAGACGAAGCTGGCCTCCATCGAGGCGCGCCGCCAGGTGGTCGACGAGGTTCAGCTCAAGACGACGCTCGTCGTCAACATGCTCCAGGACGTCCGGATCAACCTGGAGACCGTGGGCGAACAGAAGGCGGTCGTCGACCACGTGATGCAGACGTTCGCGCGCCTGACCGAGGTGGCGCGCGAAGCGCAGGCGACGCTGAGCGCCTTGCAGGCCGAGCGGGAGCTGGCCGAGCGAATCGAGCGCAGCATTAAGCAGCTGCGCGCCCGTACGGCCCCGGAGGCCCCCGGACGTAGCTTGACCGCGTAGCGGGACGGCTCAGGCGAGCCCGAGCTTGCGGCGGAAGTAGGCGACGGTCGCCGTCAGGCCTTCCTCGAGCCCGACGACGGGTTCCCAGCCGAGCAGCGTGCGCGCCCGGGTGATGTCCGGCTGCCGCACCTTCGGGTCGTCGACCGGGAGCGGGCGATACACGATCCGGCTGGACGAGCCGGTGAGCCGGACGATCATCCGCGCGATCGCCTCGATCGTCAGCTCGTGCGGGTTGCCGAGGTTCACCGGGTCGTTGACCGGGGCCTCCATCAACCGCAGAACCCCGGCGACCAGGTCGGAGATGTAGCAGAAGCTTCGCGTCTGCTGGCCCGAGCCGAACACCGTCAGGTCCTCGCCGCGCAGCGCCTGCGCGATGAACGTCGGGACGGCCCGCCCGTCGTCGATCCGCATGCGCGGGCCGTAGGTGTTGAAGATGCGGGCGATCTTCGTGTCGAGGCCATGGTAGCGGTGGTAGGCCACCGTCATGGCCTCGGCGAAGCGCTTGGCTTCGTCGTATACGCCCCGCGGCCCGATCGGGTTCACGTGCCCCCAGTACGTCTCCCGCTGCGGGTGCTCGAGCGGGTCGCCGTAGACCTCCGACGTCGAGGCGAGCACGAACCGTGCGCGCTTCGCCTTCGCCAGGCCGAGCGCCTTGTGTGTCCCGAGCGCGCCCACCTTCAACGTGGGGATGGGCCACCGGAGATAGTCGGCGGGACTCGCCGGGCTGGCCCAGTGCAGGACGCAATCGACCGGCCCGTCGACGTGGAGGTAGTTCGTCACGTCGTGCTTGACGAACACGAACTCCCGGCCGATCAAGGGCGCGACGTTCGCGAGGTCACCCGTGAGCAGGTTGTCGATCCCGACGACCGACCAGCCGCGATCGAGGAGGGCTTCGGCGAGGTGCGACCCGATGAAGCCGGCGACGCCGGTGATGACGACGCGAGGCATGCCGGGTCAGTACGCGGCCTTGTGGAAGCCTCGCACCAGGGTCAGCCACATAATCTTCAGGTCGAGCCGCAGCGACCAGTTCTCGATGTAGTAGAGGTCGTACTCGATCCGCTTCTCGACCGAGGTGTTGCCGCGCCACCCGTTGACCTGGGCCCAGCCGGTCAGCCCCGCCTTGACCTTGTGGCGCAGCATGTACTGCGGGAACCGCTCCTTGAACTGCTCAACAAAGACCGGCCGTTCGGGTCTGGGCCCGACGAGCGACATGTCGCCCTTCAGGATGTTCCACAACTGCGGCAGCTCGTCGAGGCTGAACCGCCGCAGCGCCCGGCCGAGGGGCGTCCGGCGCGGGTCGTCTTCGACCGCCCAGACCGGTCCGGTCTCGCGTTCCGCGTCGTGGTACATCGAGCGGAACTTGCAGATCACGAACCGCTTGCCGTCGAGTCCCATGCGTTCCTGCCGGTAGAAGACCGGCCCAGGCGAGGTCAGCTTGACGAGCGCTGCGATGATCGCCATCGGCAGGGCGAAGACCACGAGCGCCACGGCCGAGATCGCGATGTCGAGGGCGCGCTTGAGCGCGGCGTTGAAGCCCTGCAGCGGCACGTCGTTGATGCCGATGACCGGGAGGCCGTCGAGGTCCTCGAGGCGGGCCCGCAAGGCGATGAACTGCAGCAGATCGGGCACGACGCGAATGTCCAGGACCTCGCGGCTCGTCCCTTCGAGCAGACCCAGCATCTTGATGTGCTCTTCGAGGGGCAAGGCGACGTAGAGGGTGTCGATCTGCTCGCGCTGGACGATCTCGCGCGCCTCGGCGAGCGTGCCGAGCAGCGGCAGCCCGCGATAGCCCAGGTGGTCGTCGGCGGCGCGGTCGTCGATGAACCCCACCACCCGGTAGCCGAGCTCCCGGTGTTCGAGGAGCCGGTCGGCTAGCGCCCGGCCGAGGTCGCCCGCGCCCGCGATGAGCGCGCGCTTGAGCCCGATGCCCGCCCGCCACCGCCGCTCCCGGATCTCCCGCACGACCTCGCGGGTGGCGTAAGTCAGGCCGACGTTGACCAGGAGGAACAAGCCCCACACGAGCTGGGACACCTCGTACGCCCCGCGGTCCTTGGCCTCATCCGACACGTAGTAGGTTTGAATGTACAGGGTGCCGACGACGCCGATCACGACGGCCAGGACCGTGCCCACGAAGACCGCGAAGAAATCGTCGACCCGCGACCGACTGCGCCGCGGCCGATAGAGACCCTGGAGCTGGAAGGCGAGCGGCACGATGAGGCCGATGAAGGGCGCGATGTTCAGGTACTGGGCGAAGGGAGGAACGCCCTTGGTCGGCGGAAACACGGCCGACACGATCGGCGAGAACCGCAGGAGGTACGCGAGCAGGAACGCCGCGACGCCGGCGGCCGCGTCCATGAGCGCCGAGAGCCACGCCAGAGGCCGGTGGTAGCGGGCGATCATCGGGTCCCTCGGTCGTCCGCCAGGAGCTCGTCGACCGCCCGCGCGAGTCCGCGGATGAAGTTCGGACGCGAGAAGCGCAGCGCGCGCGCCCGGATGACCGACGGGTCGAAGCCCTGCCGCCGGACGCGCTCGATGGCGTCGACGAAGGCGTCGACGGCGGAGGTCTCCACGAGCACGCCCGTCACCCCATCGTCGACCGACTCGCGGGCCCCGCCACGCGCCAGCGCCACGACCGGACACCCGCAGGCCTGGGCTTCGACCGGGACCAGGCCGAAGTCCTCTTCGCCCGGATGCAGCAGGGCGGTCGCCCGGCGATAGAGGGCGCGCACCTCCTCGGCGTCGCGCCGACCGAGAAACGCCGTTTCGGGGCCGGCCACCCGCTCGAGCCGCGGACGTTCGGGGCCCTCGCCCACGACCTTGAGCGGGACGCGGGCGGCCTGGCAGGCGCGGATGGCGAGGTCGAGCCGCTTGTACGGCACGAGCGCGGACACGACGAGGAAAAAGGATTCGCGTTGCTCGCCGCCGGGACAGAAAAACTGAGTGTCTACCGGCGGATACACGACCGCAGCCTCGCGATTATAGTATCGGCGGATTCTCTCCGCAACATGCTGCGAGATCGCCACCAGACGGTCCACCCGGTGCGTGGTGTCGCGGTCCCAACGTGCCAGGCGGGCCATCACGCGCCGGAGCAGCCAGCTCGGCATCCGCCCGACGCGCGCCGGACCGAAGTAGGCGTCGAACTGGTCCCAGGCGTAGCGCATCGGCGAATAGCAGTAGCAGAGATGGCGCGCCCGCCCGGTCTTCACCACGGCCTTCGCCGCGCAGTGGCTCGAGCTGATCACGAGGTCCGCCCCGTCGAGGTCGAACTGCTCGATCGCGGTCGGGAACAACAAGAGGTAGTGGCGATAGAAGCGGCGTGCGAGCGGCAGCCATTGGACGAAAGAGACGCGAGGGTGCCGCGCCTCGATGGTGCTCGAGAGCGCGCCTCGGGCGTGGACCAGCGTCAGGATCGGCGCGTCGGGGAAAAGCTGACAGAGCACCTCGAGCACGCGCTCGCCGCCGCGCATGCCGGTCAGCCAGTCGTGCACGAGCACGACGCGCGCGCCGGGGGCCAGGTGCGGAACCGGAGGTTCACCCACGCCCGCCGACCTCGCCGTAGACCGCACGGACGCGACTGACCGCCCGCTCCCAGGAGAACTGCCGGGCCCGCGCCCGCCCGCGGGCCACCAGATCCGCCCTTAAGTCGGAATCCCCCAGGGCGCGGGCGATGGCGTCGGCGAGCTCCCCGGTGTCGTACGGGTCGACGAGCAACGCGGCGTCGCCCACGACCTCCGGCAGCGAGGAGACGTTGGAGGTGACGACCGGCGTGCCGCTCGCCATGGCCTCGAGCGGGGGCAGGCCGAACCCTTCGTAGAGGGAAGGAAAGACGAAAACGCTCGCGAGCCGGTACAGGATCGCGAGCATCTGATCCGGGACGAAGCCGAGGAACCTCACGAAGGTATGGAGCTTGAGGCGGTGCACGGTGTGCCTGAGGCTGGGATACCGCGACACCTCGTTGCCGATGATGAGCAGTCGGAGCTCGCCGAGACCCCGGCTGCGCACCTGGGCGAAGGCCTCGATGAGCCGCTCGAGGTTCTTGTGCGGTTTGATGTTGCCCGCGTACAGCAGGAACGGGTCGTGGAGCTGGTAGCGTTCGCGCACGCGCGCCACGTCGTCCGGCGACGGCTCGCCGTAGAAGCGCTCGTCGATCCCGTTGGGAATCACTTCCACCTTGCCGGCGGGGACGGGGAAAAACCGAAGAATGTCCCGCTTCGACGCTTCAGAGACGGTCAGGACGCGGCTGGCGCGCCGCACGGCCGCCCCCAGCATCGTGCGGGCGTACCAGTAGGCGGCCCGGTTCGGCAGATACTGCGGGAACATGAGGTGGATGCAGTCGTGGACCGTCACGACCGACCGGCACGGGACCAGCGGCGGCAGGACGTAGTGCGGCGCATGAAAGACCTGGACGCGCTCGTGCCGTAGCCGGAGCGGCAGGCGGTACTGCTCGCGGAGCGAATAGGCCGGCGCCTCCTCGGGCAGCGCGCGGAACCTCGGTCCGAGTTCGGCGACGAAGGCCGCGTCCTGCGGCCGGCACACGACGAGGTAGTCGGTCTGGTGGTCCTGCCGCGCCAACTGGCGCAGGAGGTTCCGGACGTACGTCCCGATGCCGAAGTCGTGGAGCTTGCGAGCGTCGATGGCCACGCGCACGGTGCCGACCCCGCGTCGCCCCGATTCTACCGCAGGCCCTCGGCCGCCGCCGGTCCTCACGACGGCAGCTTGCCGCGCACGCGGAGGTAGGCACGGAGCCACGGAAGCCAGCGAGGATGATGCTTCGCGTAGAAGGCGAGCTGGCTCCGCCGGTACGCCGCTTCCGCCCGGTCGGGCACCGACCGTCGCGACCGACCGCGGAGGTGAATGACCTCCGCCGTCGGCGTGAACAGCACGCGCTTTCCCGCGGCGCGGATCGCCGCGCAGAAATCGACGTCTTCGGTATAGAAAAAGTAGCGCTCGTCGAAGAGTCCCGCGCGCACGGCGGCCTCTCGGCGCACAAGCAGGCAGGCACCGCTGACCCAGTCGGGATAGTGCTCGCGCGACGTCCACCGCTCGACCCACCGGACGACCGGTCCGACGCGCCGCGCGAGCAGCCACGTCAGCACCTTCTGCCGCGCCTCCGCGCAGGGCCCGATCATCCGGCCGAACGACAGCTCCGGCAGCCCCGACGGATCGACCAGCCGGGGGCCCGCAACGGCCACCGCCGGGTCCCGCCAGAGCCGTTCGGCGAGGCGGTCGACCGCCCCCGCAGGCACGACGGTGTCGCTGTTGAGGAGCAGGACGAGGTCGGCGGTCGTGGCGCGGATGCCGTGGTTGCACGCGGCGGCGAACCCGAGGTTCGCCGGGAGGACCAGCACCCGCACAGCCGGCCAGCGCGCCCGGACGCGGTCCGCGCTCCCGTCGGTCGAGGCGTTGTCGACCACGAGGACGTCGTGCGGCGTGGCGGGCGGCGCCTGGGCGATTGCCTGGAGGCACCGCTCCAGGTCGTCGACCGCGTTGTAGCTGATGATCACGAGGGAGACGCGGGGCGCCGAGGTCATGCGTCGGCCTCCGCCGAGGGGTCGAGCCGAGAGGCCTCGTCGAGCTGCCCTGCTGCGCGTTCGAGCACGGCCAGCGTGGCGCGGGCGGCGCGGTCCCACGAGTAGCGCTCGAGCAACCCGGCGGCCCGGTCGAGGAGCCGCTGCCGACAGGCGGCGTCGACCAGCAGGCTCTCGATCGCGCGCGCCGCCCCCTCGACATCACCGACGGGCACGAAGGCCGCCGCGTCCCCGTACACCTCCCGGGCGACGGGCGTATCGTAGACGACCGGCGGCACGCCCGCGGCGAGCGCCTCGAGCGGGGTCAGGCCGAACCCCTCGTATTCCGACAGAAACGCGAACACGCGGGCGCGGCGGTAAAGGGCGGCGAGCTCCTCCTCCGTCACATAGTCCCGACACTCAACCCGCTCGCCCACCCCGAGAGCGGCCGCGAGGGCCTCAGGATCCTCCCGCGGGTAGGTCCGGTTCTCCCCGGCGATGACCAGCCGTGCGCCAGGATGACGGCGAGCCACGACCGCGAACGCACGGACGAGATCCGGCACATGACGCCGGTTGAAGATGGATCCCACGAAGAGGACGACCGGATCGCGGTCAGCGGGCGCGCGGCCCGGGAACGCTGCGGTCGTGCTCACGCCGTGGGGAATGACCTCCACGCGCGGCTCGGGGACGTCGAGGTACCGGGCGATCTCCCCTCGGGTGACGCGGCTGAAGGTCACGATGCGCCGGGCCCGCCGGGCGGCCAGGCGCGTGACGCACCGCCGTCTGGCGCGGCTCGGCCAGGGAAACCAGTGCGGGTGCGCGAGGAACGAGACGTCGTGGATCGCCACGACGACCGGCGCGCCGAGGCCGACGACCGGCGCCGTGTACGCCGGAGCGAAGAACACATCGAGCGCGTCGCGCCGCGCCGCCCGCGCGAGCGTCGTCTGCTCCCACCACGTGCCACCCCGCCCCGGCAGGTGGCGCAGATGAATCCGGTCCAGGGGGACCCGACCGAGCGCTCCAGGCGCTCGCCGGGCTCCCGCCTCCGGCACGTAGAGCAGGAGCTCGCGCCGAACGGCGTCGGGTCGGCTTGTCCACCGGGTGAGCAACTCGGCCAGATAGCGCCCGACGCCCGTCGGAGCGCCGACGAGCTCGCGGCCGTCGACCCCGATCCGTACGCGGGCCCCCTCAGACATCGCCCCGACTCCGACGGCGCTCGATGGCCTGGGCATACGCGTCGCGCGCTGCCTGTGCCGCCGCGCGCCACGTGAAGCGTCGGGCCCGCTCGAACCCGCGCGTCACGAGTCGTTCGGCGAGCTCGCGGTCGTCGAGCAGACGCCGAATTGCCCCGGCAAGGGCCCCGGCCTGCGGTTCGACGAGCAGGCCGGCGTCGCCGACGACCTCCGGCAGGCCGCCCCGGGCGGTGGCCACTACCGGGACGCCGACTGTCATGGCTTCGAGTGCCGGCAAGCCGAACCCCTCGTGAAAGGACGGAATGACCAGGAGCACGGCCTGCGCCAGCAGATCACGACGACGATCCGGCTCCACGTACCCGATGGCGTCGACCCGTCCCGCGAGCGGGGGCTCGGACAGCCGACGTAGCCACGGCGCCGCCTCAGGGGAGGGGCGACCGGCCAGCACGAGCGACGGCAGGTCCGAGCGCGCCGCCGCCAGCTCGGCGTAGGCGTCGAGTAGCGCGCCGACGTTCTTTCGCGGCTCGAGCGACCCGAGGAACAGCACGTAGCGCCCGCGCTCCGCGGGATCGCGCGGCGGCCAGGGCGGGGCGCCCGGCGCGCACACGGTAACCCGTTCCGGCGGGATGTCGAACAGGCGTGCGACCTCGCTCGCGGTGTGGTGCGAGTTGGCGAGGATATGGTCGGCGCGGCGGATGTGGCGCCCGGCGAGCGCCGGGTAGTCCCGGCGGATCTCGGCGCGAGTGCGCTCCGGGTGGGCGAGAAAGTCCAGGTCGTGCACCGTGACGACCTGAGCGGCCCGTCGTGACGGGAGCAGCAGCGGGTGCGGCGAGTGCACGACGTCGAAGCTTCGCCCCGTCAGGCGTTCGACCGGCGGCCACTCGAGCCGGTGCCAGGCCAGATTGAGCAGGCGGACGGGGATGCGTCGGTCGATGACGTCGATCTGGCCAAAGTCGGTCCTCGCCACCCGGTCCTTCCAGGAACTCGAGAACAGGCACAGGTGCTCGCGGTCGCCTGGGCCCCCGGGCGCCGACGCAGCCAGCGCGCGAGCCAGCTCGTGGACGTATTCGCCGACGCCGGTGCGCCGGGTCAGCGCGGGGCGGTAGTCGAGCAGGACGCGCACGACGTCTGGCATCCTAGCACAAGCCGCAACCCCTTGTCCCTCAATAGATTGACACGGTTTCTTGGAGCGTGCTAGGGTTAGGAGTTTTCGAGGGGGTGGAGCACGCGATGAAGCTGGGGGTCGTGGGGACCGGGTACGTGGGGCTCGTCGTGGGCGCCTGTTTTGCCGAGAGCGGGAACGACGTCATGTGCGTCGACAAGGACGTGGCCAAGATCCGCGCGCTGCAGCGGGGGCGCGTCCCCATCTATGAACCCGGGCTGGAGGAGCTGGTTCGCCGCAATCGCGCCGAAGGCCGGCTCGTGTTCACGACTGCGCTCGAGCGGGCGGTGCGGGCGTCGGAGGTGATTTTCATCGCCGTGGGGACCCCGATGGGAGAGGACGGCTCGGCGGATGTGCAGCACGTCCTGGACGTCGCCCGCGACATCGCGCGCGCGATGAACGGCTACAAGGTCATCGTGAACAAGAGCACCGTCCCGGTGGGGACGGCGGTGCGGGTTCGCGAGGTCATCCGGCTGCAGACGACGCACCCGTTCAGCGTGGTGAGCAACCCGGAGTTTCTCAAGCAGGGCGCGGCCATCGAGGACTTTATGAAGCCGGACCGCGTGGTCATCGGCGCGGAGGACCCGCGGTCGGCGGGTCTGATGAAGGAGCTGTATGCGCCGTTCACGCGTACGGGGGCGCCCATCATGGTGATGGACTGCACCAGCGCGGAGCTGTCCAAGTACGCGGCGAACGCCATGCTCGCGACGCGCGTGTCGTTCATGAACGAAATCGCGAACGTGTGCGAGGCGGTGGGGGCCGACGTCGATCAGGTCCGGATGGCGATGGCGGCGGATCGGCGGATCGGGCCGTCGTTTCTCTTCCCTGGCGTCGGCTACGGGGGCAGTTGTTTCCCGAAGGACGTCAAGGCGCTGGTGAAGTTCTCCGAGGAGCACGCCTACGACTTCCGGATCCTGCGGGCGGTCGAGGCGGTGAACGACGCTCAGAAGACGCGGCTCGTCGGGCGGATCGAGGCCCACTTCGGCTCGCTGAAGGGCCGGCAGATCGCCGTCTGGGGCTTGTCGTTCAAGCCGAAGACCGACGACATGCGGGAGGCGCCGGCCATCACGATCATCAACGCGCTGCTCGCCAAGGGCGCGCGGGTCCATGCCTTCGACCCGGAGGCGGAGAAGACGGCGCGCCGCGTCTTCGGCAGTCGCATCGCGTATGCCGCCACCGCCTACGAGGCCCTGACCGGGGCCGACGCGCTCGTCATCGTGACCGAGTGGAACGAGTTCCGCCGACCGGACTTCGCGCGGATGAAGCGCCTGATGCGCACGCCGGTGGTCTTCGACGGCCGCAACGTGTACAGTCCCGCCAGCATGCGGGCCCTCGGCTTCACCTACTTCTCCATCGGGCGGCCGTGAGCGCGGTGCTCGTGACGGGCGGGGCGGGCTACATCGGGAGCCACACGGTCAAGCTGCTGCGCCGCGCGGGCTACGACGTCGTGGTCTACGACGATCTGTCGGCCGGGCACCGCGCGGCCGCCGGGCCGGGACCGTTCGTGCAGGGCGACATTCACGATGGGGAGCGCCTGCGCGGGGTGATGCGCGAGTACCGGGTGCGTGCTGTGGTGCACTTCGCCGCGTGGCTCACGGTGAGCGACTCGGTCCGCGATCCCCGGGGTTACTATTGGAACAACGTCGTGGGGTCGCTGGTGCTGCTGGACGCGATGGTCGCCGAAGGCGTGGCGCAGTTGGTCTTTTCTTCGTCGGCAGCGGTGTTCGGCGAGCCCGTCGAGACGCCGATCACCGAGGGGCACCCGTGCCGTCCAATCAATCCGTACGGGGAGACAAAGCTCGCCGTGGAGCGCGCGCTCCCGTACTACGCGCGGGCCTACGGGCTGCGGTCGATCGCGCTGCGCTATTTCAACGCGGCCGGCGCTGACCCCGAGGGCGAGCTCGGCGAGGATCACGACCCTGAGACCCACCTGATCCCTCGCGCCATCGACGCGGCGCTGGGCGGCCCGCCGCTCGAGGTGTTCGGTGACGACTATCCGACGCCCGACGGCACCTGCCTGCGCGACTACGTGCACGTGACGGACCTCGCCGATGCCCACGTGCGTGCGTTGGCCGCGCTCGAGCGCGGCGCCGACCCGGCGGCGTACAATCTGGGAGCGGGGCGGGCGGTGTCGGTCAAGGAGGTCATCGCCGCCGTCGAGCGCGTGACCGGCCGGCGGGTGGCTTGGGAAGTGGGGCCGAGGCGACCCGGCGACCCGAGCGTGCTCATGGCCTCCTGCGCCGCCATCCAGCGCGACCTGGGGTGGCAGCCGCGATACGGTGACTTGGACACGATCGTGGGAACGGCGTGGGCCTGGCGCCGGGACCACCCGCTGGGCTACGCGCGAGGGGCGGGCGCCTGATGTCGCGGATTCGCGGCGTGCTCAAGGACCCGCTCCTGTCGGTCGTGATGCCCGTCTACAACGAGCGCGACACGCTCGAGGAGATCGTCACCCGCGTGCTGGCGGTGCCGCTCCGCATCGAGCTCATCGTCGTGGACGACGGGTCGACCGACGGGTCGGGGGAGCTGCTCGAGGCGCTGCAGGCCCGTCACGGGTTCACGCTGATCCGGCAGCCGCGGAACCTGGGCAAAGGGGCGGCGCTGCGCCGCGGGTTCCAGGCTGTGCACGGCGACCTCGTCGTGATCCAGGACGCGGACCTCGAGTATTCGCCGGAGGAATTCCCGCAGCTCATCGAGCTCATCTGTCAGGGTCGGGCCGACGTGGTCTACGGGTCGCGCTTCCTCGGGCGCCACCGGGTCTTTCTGTTCACGCACTACGCGGGCAACCGCTTCCTCACCGCCGTCACCAACGTGCTGTACAACACGATGCTGACCGACATGGAGACGTGCTACAAGGTGATGCGCGCGGACGTGCTGCGGTCGTTCGAGTTGAAGTCGAACGGGTTCGGCGTCGAGCCTGAGTTGACGGCCAAGATCTTCAAGCGTCACTTCCGGGTGTACGAAGTGCCCATCACTTACGACGGCCGAGGCTACGAGGAGGGCAAGAAAATCACCTGGCGCGACGGACTGGTGGCGCTCTGGGTCTTGCTCAAGTACCGGTTCACCGAATGACGAGCCTTCGCCGGCTACTCGGCTACGCGCGCCCGTACCGGGGTCGCTTCGTCGCGGCGCTCGCCGCGATGCTGCTGTATGCCGCCGCGGACGCCGGGCTCGTCTACCAGGTCAAGTACGTGATCGACGACGTGCTGGTGAACCAGCGGCGGCTGCTGCTGGTCTCTGCCGCCATCCTCGGCCTGTACGTGGCGAAGGGGATCGGCACCTATTTCGCGACGTTTCTCATGACCGACGTCGGCCAGCGGGTAGTCAAGGACCTGCGCGACGAGCTGTTTCGGCACATCCTGGACCAGTCGGCGGGGTTCTTCCGTCGCCGGAGCACGGGTCACCTGATGTCGCTCGTGACCAACGACGTCGGGCAGATCCAGCACGGCGTCTCCGAGACCATCGGGGACCTCTTGCGGGAGTCGCTGGCGCTCGTGGGCTACACGGCGCTCTTGTTCGTCCTCGACGCGCGCCTGGCGGTCGTCTGCTTGACGGGCGCGCCGCTGGTGCTGTATCCGCTCGTGCGCCTCGGCCAGCGCATCCGCAGCACGACGCGGCGAAGCCAGGAGGCGCTCGCGCAGATCTCGCACCTGGCCGCCGAGTCGTTCTCGGGGCACCGCATCGTCAAGGCGTTCGGGATGGAGGCGAAGGAGGCGAACCGCTTCCGCGCGGCCTCGCAGGTCCTGTACCGCATCAACCTGAAAGTGACGAGCGCGCTCGCCGTGCTGCCGCCACTCATGGAGCTGCTCGGCGGCCTCGGCATCGTCGCGGCGGTCTGGTACGGCAGTCGCAAGATCGGGGCGCGGGAGCTGACGACCGGCGAGTTCATCACGTTCCTGACCGCGGCGTTCATGATGTACGGCCCGGCGCGGAAGCTGAGCCGAGTGAACGCCAACCTGCAGCAGGCGATCGGCGCGGCGCAGCGCATCTTCGAGACGCTCGACACCCATACCGAGGTGCACGAGCGCCCGGGCGCCCGGATGCTGCCGCCGATGCGCGAGTCGATCGAGTTCCGGCACGTCACCTTCGCCTACGACGACCGCCCCGGCCACGAGATCTTGAAGGACGTCTCCTTCACGGTCCGCGCCGGCCAGATGGTGGCGATCGTGGGCCTGAGCGGCGCCGGCAAGACGACGCTCGTCAACCTGGTCCCGCGCTTCTACGATGTGACGAGCGGGGTCATCCTGATCGACGGCGTCGACATCCGGGACGTCACGCTCCGCTCGCTCCGCGCGCAGATCGGGATCGTGACGCAGGAGACAGTCCTCTTCGACGACACCATCGCGAACAACATCGCGTACGGCGTGCCCGATGCGACCGCAGAGGACATCGAGGCGGCTGCCCGCGCCGCCCACGCCCACGAGTTCATCGCGGCCCTGCCCGAGCGGTACGAGACCCGGATCGGCGAACGCGGCCAGCGCCTCTCGGGCGGCCAGCGCCAGCGGATCGCTATCGCGCGCGCGCTCTTGAAGAACCCGCCCATCCTGATCCTGGACGAGGCGACCTCCTCGCTCGATTCCGAGTCGGAGCGGCTCGTCCAGGACGCCTTGATGCGCCTCATGCTCAACCGCACGTCGTTCGTCATCGCCCACCGTCTCTCGACCGTACGGCGCGCCGACGCCATCATCGCCCTCGAGCGCGGGCGCGTCGCGGAGATCGGTCGCCACGAGGAGCTGCTCGCCCGGCCGGGCGGCGTCTACCGCAGTCTGTACCAGCTCCAGGCGTTCGAGGCACCGACAGAGCCGGCCGCCGGCCGACCCGGCGGATCCGCGCGAGCCGCCTGGCGTGACCGCGCACCATGATCAAGTCGATGACCGGCTTCGCCTCGCTCACGCGCCAGGCGGAGCGTGCCGCCGTCAGCGTGACGATCCGGGCGGTGAACCACCGCTACCTCGACGTGCAGGTGCGAGTGCCCGCGGCGTGGGCTGAGCTCGAAGGCCGGCTGAGGGCGCGCCTCCAGCAGCGCCTCGCCCGGGGGCGGGTCGAGCTGACCGTCGGCATCGAGCCGCACGGCGCGACGCCCGTCGAGGTCGTGCTGAACGAACCCCTGCTCGACGCCCTTGAGTCGGCGCTCGACCGGGCGCGCGCGCGCGGCGTCGTCCAGGGGCCCTTGACACCCGGCGACCTGCTGCGGGTGCCGCAGGCGCTGGTCGTCCGAGAGGCCGAGAGCGGGACGAGCGAGGAAGCGCGGCGCGCGCTGGCCGACGCCGTCGAGGCGGCCGTCGGCGAGGCCGTCGAAGCCCTGGACGCCATGCGGGTACGGGAAGGAGACTACCTGCGAGCGGAGCTGGCGGATGGGCTCCGGACGCTCGTCGAGCTGGTCGAGCAGATCGCCCGCGCCGCCCACGAGGGCCAGGCGGCCGCGCGGGAGCGAATCGCGCAGCGCGTCGAGCAGCTCGGCGCAGACCTGCGGCTCGACCCGCAGGCGGTCGCGCAAGAGGTCGTCCGGTACGTGGCGAGGTCGGACGTCAGCGAGGAGCTCGCGAGGCTGCAAGGGCACGTCGATCACTGGCAGCGGCTCGTGGACTCGGCAGAGCCGTGCGGGCGCCCGCTGGAGTTCTTGTCCCAGGAAATGCAGCGCGAGCTAAACACGATTGCCGCCAAGGCGGACGGCGCGAGGGTCGGATCGCTCGTCGTCGAGGCGAAGAGCCAGCTCGAGCGGCTCCGCGAACAGGTGCAGAATGTCGAGTGAGGCGGGGTCAGCGGCGCGCGGCGCTCGGCGGACGGGTCTGCTCTTCATCGTGTCGGCACCTTCGGGAACGGGCAAGACGACGCTGGTCGACCGACTCGTCGAACGCCTGCCCGATCTGGTGAAGTCGCGATCCTACACGTCCCGCCCGGCTCGACCCGGCGAGGTCGACGGAGTGGACTATAATTTCGTGACGCGGGACCGCTTCGAAGAGATGGTGCGGCGCGGCGAGTTCCTCGAGTACGCCGACGTGTTCGGCAACCTGTACGGCACCCGGCGCGAGGACACCGAGGCATGGCTGGCGGCCGGCCGCGACGTCGTCCTGGTGATCGACGTCCAGGGCGCCAGGCAGGTCAGGCGGCGCGCCCCCGGGGCGATCGGCATCTTCGTGCTGCCGCCGTCGGTCGCCGCGCTCGAGGCGCGCCTGCGACGGCGCAGCCAGGACAGCGCCGAGGCCATGGCGCGCCGGCTCCGAACCGCTCGAGCCGAGGTGACCGCCTTCGACGAGTACGAGTACGTGGTGATCAACGACGAGCTCGACACGTGCGTCGATCGCCTGCGGGCCATCGTGCTGGCCGAGCGAGCCCGGCTCGATCGGGCGCGGCCGTTCATCGAGTCGATCGTGCAGAGCTTCAGCCGGGTGTGACGCCGCGCGCCCGCCCGGGGGCAGGGGCCTCGGGAGCGACGGCGCGGCGCCGGCGGCCCGGCCGAGCGCGGAGGTGCCAGACCAAGGCGATCGAGGGTGGGGCTCGGCGAGTCGCAAGGGGAAGCGGGGTGCAAGGGGTCCCCGCCATGGAGAAAGGACGACGATGAATCGTCGAGACATCGGAAACGCGTTCGAATTCGTGGCCGTGGCGAGCGCGCGGGCGCGACAACTCCTGCGCGGCTGCGCGCCGCGGGTTTCGACGAGTGAAGCGGCGGCCAAGCCGGTCCGGGTCGCCCAGCAAGAAGTGCTCGCCGGCCTCGTCCGGCGGGTCGAGGCGCCCGGAGCAGGCAAGGGTTCCCCGTCCGACCGGTAGTGTCGAGGCGGCTCGCGCGCGAGCCTACATCGACGCAGGAAGCAGGGGGCTCGATGGCTCTCATCGCACTCGGCGTCACCGGCGGGATCGGTGCCTACAAGGCCGTCGAGGTCGTCCGGGGCCTACAGCAGGCGGGGCACCACGTCGCCGCTGTCATGACGCGATCGGCCCGTCGGTTCGTCGGGCCCCTGACGTTCGAAGCCATCACGAAGCGGCGCGTCATCACCGACCAGTTCGCACCCGGCGCCAACGCGGACATCGAGCACGTCGCGCTGGCCTCGACGATCGCCGCGCTCGTGGTGGCGCCGGCCACGGCCAACATGCTCGGGAAGTTCGCCCACGGCATCGCCGACGATTTCCTTTCCTGTCTCTACCTGGCGACCCGGGCGCCGGTGGTCGTGGCCCCGGCGATGAACACCAACATGTGGGAGCATCCCGCGGTTCGCGAGAACCTCGCGACGCTCGCCGCGCGGGGCGTGCGCGTCGTGGGGCCAGGCGAGGGGTATCTGGCCTGTGGCTGGATCGGGAAGGGTCGGCTGGCCGAGCCGGAGGCGATCGTCGAGGCGGTCCTCGAGGCGCTCCGGCCGGGCGGGACCATGGCCGGGCTGTCGGTGCTCGTCACGGCTGGGCCGACCTACGAGGACCTGGACCCCATCCGGTATCTCGGCAACCGCTCGAGCGGGCGCATGGGGCTGGCTGTGGCGGCCGAAGCCGCACGGCGTGGCGCGCGGGTCGTGCTGGTGCTGGGGCCGACGCCGCTCGAGCCGCCGGCCGGCGTCGACGTCGTGCGGGTGCGACGTGCCGCCGAGATGCGCGCGGCGGTGCTGGAGCGCCTCGCCGGGGTGGACGCCGTCGTGATGGCGGCTGCGGTGGCCGATTACACGCCTCGCGGCGGACCGGCGGGCGAGAAGATTGCCAGACGCGCCGCGCCGCTCACGCTCACGTTCGAGCCAACGACGGACATTCTCGGCGAGGCGGCGCGGGTGCGCGGCGACGCCGGTCGACCAGTGCTCGTCGGCTTCGCCGCGGAGACGGGCGACCCCGTGCCCCGCGCGCGTGAGAAGCTGCACGGCAAGCGGGTCGACCTCATCGTCGCGAACGACATCTCGCGACCGGGGTCGGGCTTCGAGGTCGACACCAACGAGGCGGTCCTCGTGACGGCGGACCGCGTCGAGCCCCAGCCACTCATGACCAAGGCGCAACTGGCGGGGATCGTCCTCGACCGCGTGGAGGCGATGCTCGCCGAGCGGCAGGTCGCTGGCGGTGTGAGGAAGGGCTGAGGGGACCCGACGGAGCCGGCGGAGACTGGCCGATGGATCTGCGGGATGAGCTGCTCGCGCATCTGGAGTTTTTCGGCGAGCTCGGTGTGGACGGCCTGAGTCGCGACCCGAAGTGGCGCGCGCGCCGCGCGCCCGCGCCGGCGGACGCACCGGGTCCCGCACGGGCCGCTTCGCAGCGCCTGCCGGGCGTCCCTCCGGCCGGCGGGCAGAGACCGACGCCCGTCGCGGTGGTCCCCTCGGAGCGGCAGGGCGACCTGCTCGGCGAGTCGGAGGGGGAGCGCCCGGAGGCTGGCGCCCGGACGCGGGCCGAGGCGCTGCAGCTCGTGCGAGCGGACCTGGGCGAGTGCACGCGGTGCAAGCTTCACCGGCTCGGCCGGCGACAGATTGTCTACGGCGTCGGCAATCCTGACGCCGAGCTCATGTTCATCGGGGAGGCGCCTGGCCGCGACGAAGATATTCAGGGCGAGCCCTTCGTGGGGCGCGCCGGGCAGCTCCTGACGCGCATGATCGAGGCGATGGGGCTCTCGCGCGAGGACGTGTACATCGCCAACGTCATCAAGTGCCGGCCGCCCGAGAATCGCAACCCGGAGCCCGACGAGGTCGCGTCGTGCGAGCCCTTCCTGCTTCGGCAGATCGACGCCATCCGGCCGAAGGTCATCGTGGCGCTCGGGGCGATCGCGGTCAAGGCGCTCATCGGGGCCGACGCGCCCATCTCCCGCGTGCGGGGCCGCGTGTTCGAGTACCGCGGCGCTAAGCTCGTGCCCACGTTTCACCCCGCCTTCCTGCTCCGGAGTCCCGACAAGAAGCGGGAAGCGTGGGAGGACCTGAAGACCGTGCTGGCCATCCTGCGCGGCGACGCATGAGGGGCCGCCCGCCTGCTCGCGCGCCGCGTGTGAGCTCTGGCCTCTCATGTCTCGCCTGGTGCTCGTCGCCGTTCCCCGGCCGGCGCTCGGACTGCTGACGTATCGCGTGCCCGACTCGCTGCCCCTCCCCGCGCGCGGCGCACGCGTCGTGGTCCCCCTCGGGCCGCGAACGGTGACGGGCCTCGTGGTGGATACCTCCGAAATCGCGGCCGCCCGCGCGTTCGGCGAGCGGACGGGTGTGCGCGAGGTCGTCGACCTGCTGGATCTCGAGTCGTTCCTGCCGCCACCCATCGTCGACCTCGCGTTGTGGGTCGCCGAGTACTACCTCTGTGGACCCGGCGAGGCCGTGGCCGTCGCCATGCCGCCCCGCGCGTGGGTGGAGAGCTCGCGACGGCTGCGCCTGACACCGGCGGGGGAAGCCGAGGCGCTTCAGGCCGTCGGCCGCGCGGGGGAGATCCTGCGCGCGCTGCGAGGGGTGGGATGGGTGAGCGTGGACGCCCTGGTGCGGCGCCTGGGCGGCCGGCGCGCGGGCAGGCGCCGCGGGAGTTCCGGAATGGGTGTCCGGGCCGCCCTGGTCGAGCTCGAACGGGCCGGCTGGATCGAGACCGCGCGGTCGCCGCGCGGCCGCTCGCAAGCCTTCCGGACCGTCGCCGTGGCGACGCTCACGGCGGACGGTCACGAGGTGGCCCGGGTGGCCGCCGCCCGGGTGCCGCCGGGGCGGGCGGCCGGCCGGCTGGGCCCGAAGCAGCGGGCGGCGCTCGACCACCTCCGGGGGACCGCGGAAGGCGTCACGCTCGCCGAGCTTCGGGCGGCCGGCATCGCGCGCGAGACGATCGCGCGACTGGTGGCCCGGGGATTCGTGCGCATGCGCCGCCTGCGAGTCGACCGCGACCCGTTCGAGGCAGAGGCCGTCACGAGTCCGGACCTCTATGAGGCGACCGAGCGCAGCCTGACCGACGAGCAGGAAGAGGTTTTGAGGCGACTCGACGGGCACCTGGCGAGCGGGGCGTTCCACGCGGTGCTCCTCCACGGCGTGACTGGCAGCGGCAAGACGGAGGTCTACCGGCGGCTCGCGGCGCGGGCGTGCGACACCGGCCGGCGGGCGCTCATCCTCGTGCCCGAGATCGCCCTGACGCCGGCCGTGGCGGCGGTCTTCCGCGATACGTTCGGCAAACGCGTGGCCATCCTGCACAGCGGGTTGTCCGACGGCGAGCGTCACGACGAGTGGCACCGCGTGCGCCGTGGCGAGGTGGACGTCGTGGTCGGCACGCGCTCAGCGGTGTTCGCGCCCTTCGATCGCCTCGGCCTCGTCGTCGTGGACGAGGAGCACGACGCGTCGTACAAGCAGGAGGACGCGCCGCGCTACCACGGCCGGGACGTGGCCGTGGTGCGCGCGCAGCGCGCAGGGGCCCTCGTGGTCCTTGGGTCGGCGACGCCGTCGATGGAGAGCTACCAGAACGCGCTCGACGGCCGATACGAGCGCCTCGTGCTTGAGCGGCGCGTGCTCGACCGGCCCCTCGCGGCCGTCCGCGTCGTCGACATGCGGGAGGAGTATGCGGCGCGCGGACCGGAGGCGGTCCTGAGCGACGCGATGGTCCAGGCGATCGGCGAGAGGCTGGCCCGCGGGGAACAGGCGCTCGTGCTGCTCAACCGGCGCGGCTACGCGTCGGCGCTCTTCTGCCGGCAGTGCGGCGCGACGCTCGAGTGCCAGAACTGCAGCGTGTCCCTCGTGGTCCACCGCGCCGAGGGCCGCGCGCGGTGCCACTACTGCAGCCATGCGCTTCGGCTCCCGCAGGCGTGTCGGCGGTGCGGCGGGCCTTACCTCGAGCTCGCCGGGTTCGGAACCGAACGCGTGGAGCGCGAGCTGCGCGAGCGGTTTCCCGAGGCGCGCATCGCGCGCCTGGACCGCGACACCGTGCGGCGGCGGGGGGCGCTCGTGGTGTTGTTGCGCCGGGTGGCTCACCGGGAGGTCGACATCCTGATCGGCACCCAGATGATCGCCAAGGGCCACGACTTTCCCGGCGTCACGTTCGTGGGCGTGGTGTCGGCCGACGTGGGCCTCGGGCTGGCCGACTTCCGCGCCGCCGAGCGGACCTTTCAGCTCCTCACGCAGGTGGCCGGCCGGGCCGGACGCGGCGACGTGCCGGGCGAGGCGATCGTGCAGACCCTCTATCCGGACCATTTCAGCATCCGCCACGCGTGTCGGCAGGATTACCAGGCGTTCTTCGAAGACGAGATCCGGTTTCGACGTGCCATGCGCTATCCGCCGGCCGTGGCGCTCATCAACGTCGTGGTCCGTGCCCGGACGCTCGGGGCCGCCATGACCGACGCGGCCACGCTCGTCCAGTATCTGCGCCGTGGCCGGCCGCCCTTCCGCGTGCTCGGGCCGGCGCCGGCGGCGCTCGCGAGGCTTAAGGGCGAGGCGCGCGCGCAGTTCTTCGTGAAAGGCACGGCCCGGCGGCCCATGCGCGAGGCGCTCGCCGCCGCGCTCGCGGCGCATCCGCGCGTGCAGCGGCGGACCGTCGTGGACGTCGACCCGATGACCGTGCTCTGAGGCCGGTCGAGAAGGCTCGTCGGCCGTCCGCCTCGAGTGGACCGGATCGCCGAGGGGCCGAGCACCCAGAGGGCGTGAAGCTGAGGGTCGGCTCGGGCTAGGGGTTGGCGATGAGCCGGTACGGCTCGATCGGGGCCGGCGTGAAGCACAGCACCAGGATCACGGCCGCCGCGAACGCCAGCCACCGGCGAGTCGGATCGAGCGGTTCGTCCTCGTCGAGGACGCGCGGATGCCGCGCCCCGATCGTGACGAGCATGACCAGCATCATGACGGCGACGATCAACCAGCTCTGAGAAACGAACGTCAGCCCGATCGCCACGAGCACCATCACCAGCGAGACGCTCGTGGAGCGCCGGCCCAGGACCGCGTACGCGATGTGGCCGCCATCGAGCTGGCCGAAGGGAAGCAGGTTGAGCGCCGTGGCGATGAGTCCAAACCAGGCGGCGAACCCCATCGGGTGAAGATTGACCGACGCGCCCTCGGGAACCGGCCCCCAGACCAGCCAGCTCGCCAGCTGGAAGAGCGGGGGCTCGCCGAGCGAGAGTCCCTCGAAGTCCGCCGGCAGGACCGCGACCTCCGACAGCTTCAACCCCCAAACGAGCGCCGGCACGAGCACGACGAAGCCCGCGATGGGACCGGCAATCCCGATATCGAAGAGGACCCGCTTGCTCGGGAACATCTCGCGGATCCGGATGAACGCCCCCACCGTGCCCGTCAGGGGAAGCGGGGCCGGCAGGAAATAGGGGAGTGTGGCGTCGACGCGGTGATACCGGCACATGAAATAATGACCCATCTCGTGGGCGCCGAGGATGGCGAGGAGCGTGCCGCTATACCACAGGCCCCGCGCGAGGAGCCGGACGTCGAGGTCGGGCATCCGAGCCTCGAACCCGGCTTCGAACGCCGCATAGTGGAGTGCCCCCACGAACGTCGTCGTGGCGAGCGTCGCGATCAGGAGGAGCGCGTGAAGCCAATAGCGGTGCTCGAAACGCGGTCGCACCGTGAGGACCTCCGGAGCGGCGCCGTCGGCCGGGTCGGCGTTCGAGCCGCCGGAGAACACCACGGGGCCGTCCGGGGCGACTTCACGAAAGGGAGGGGGCGTCGAGGCCAACAGACCGGTTCCTGGGCGCGTCAGGCCTGGATGTTCTGGAGGTCCTTGCCGGGCTTGAAGCGGATCGTGCGACCGGGCGGGATCCGAACCTCCTTACCCGTCCGCGGGTTACGACCGATGCCCCGCTTTCGAGGCTTCACTTGGAAGACACCAAACCCGCGGAGCTCGATGCGTTCGCCCCGCTGCATCGACAGCCGCATCGCGTCAAAGACCGCGTCGACGGCCACCTCGGCCTTGACCTTGGTGATCTCAGCGACTTTCGCGACCTCGTTGACGATGTCAGCCTTGATCATACTTAGGCGCTCCTCGCTTGGCCTAAGTATCATAGAAATCTAGACTTATGCTGTCAAGCCTGTTCCTAACTCTCATCCCCGGGGACGTTGGTTCTGCAGGAGGGCCACCGCATGGGGGATAAGTCGGCGAGCCGGTTGCCGACGGTCGTGCTCGTGGGCCGGCCGAACACCGGCAAGTCCACCGTCTTCAACCGCATGACCGGCGCCAGGCGGGCCATCGTGAGCCCGACGCCGGGGACGACCCGGGACGTGATCGCCCAGGAGGTCGAGTGGCGGGGCACGAGCTTCCAGCTCGTGGATACCGGCGGCCTGTTCGGCGCGAGCGAGGATCCGCTGCACGAGCTCGTCGTCGAGCACGGGCGCCGGGCCCTCGAGGCTGCCGACCTGGTGGTGTTCCTGGTGGACGGGCGCGAAGGGCTCGTGCCCGCCGACGAGGAGATTGCCAAGCGCCTGAGGGCCCTCGGCGCGCCGGTGGTGCTCGCGGTGAACAAGATGGAGGACCGCCGTGCGCGGGACCGGGCGATGGAGTTCTATCAGTTCGGCTTCGACCCGGTCATCGAGATCGCGGCCGAGCACGGCATCGGGGTCGCCGAGCTGTTGCACGAGGTGGTGGCCCGGCTGCCGGCGTCGCACCGCGAACGGGGTCGTCCGGCGGCGGAGGCCGCGGTCGAAGGCCGGCTGCGGGAGGTGCGCGTCGCGATCGTGGGGCGCCCGAATGTCGGCAAGTCGTCGCTGGTCAATCGCCTGCTGCGCGAGGAACGCGTCATGGTCAGCGAGGTGCCCGGGACGACGCGCGACGCCGTCGATGCGCTGCTGCGCTGGCATCGCCGGGAGTTCCGCATCGTCGACACGGCCGGCATCCGGCGACCCGGGCGCGTGGCGCGGGCCGGAGACATCGAGGCGGTGAGCGTGCTCGTGGCGCGGCGGGCGATCGCCCGGGCCGATGTGGCGGTCGTGGTGATCGACGCCGTCGAGGGGCCGACCGACCAGGACGCCGCCATCGCCGGCGAGGCGGACCGGGCCGGTTGCGGCGTCATCCTCGCGGCGAACAAGTGGGACCTGGTGAAGGACAAGGGGGCGGATCGGGCGCGCGCGCTGGACGAGGCGCTGCGCCTGAAGATGAAGTTCCTCGACTACGCGCCGGTCGTGCACGTGTCGGCACGAACCGGTGAGCGGACGGGGCGCTTGCTCGAGCTGATCGACAAGGTAGCGGAGGCCAGGCGGCTGCGAGTGCCGACGGCGGAGCTCAACCGGTTCGTCGAGGCCGTCACGACCGTGCATCCGCCAGCCGGCGAGGGCCGTCGGGCGGTGAGGGTGCTCTACTGCGCGCAGACGGCGATCGAGCCGCCGACGATCGTTCTGTTCACCAACGTGGCCACCAAGCTGCACTTCTCGTACGAGCGCTTCCTGATCAACCGGTTGCGGGAGTCGTTCGGATTTGTCGGTACGCCCATCCGGTTGCTCGTGCGACGCCGGGGACGGCGTCAGGTGGCCCGAGCGGACGGACGGGCCGGGTGAGGTATACTGCAGCGTGAGCCTCGGGGACGAATGGGCGCGGTCGAGCTACCCAACCGGACGCTGTTCAAACCGACCGAGGTTTGCCAGATTGCGGGCATTCAGCCCTTCGTGCTGCGCACCTGGGAGGCGGAGTTTCCCGAGCTGGGGCTGTCGCCGCGCGACGGGGGGCCGCGGCTGTATCGGCGCGCCGATGTCGAGCGCGTCCTGGCGATCAAGCAGCTCGTGTTCGAGGAGGGCTTGACGGTCGCCGGGGCGAGGCGGCGGCTGGGCGAGGGCTCGAGGTCGCCGGACGGCCAGGACGCGTCGCTCGCCGAGCTGGTCGGGCGCGATGTCCGCGAGCGGCTGCAGCAGGTGCGAGACGGCCTGCGCGAGCTGCTTCGGTGGCTGACCCGACCGGCCCCTGGCGCCGGTGCGCGGCCGGCGGCCGGCCTCACAACCGAGACGGCGCGGCCAGCGCGCCAGGAGCGCGGTCGACCTCGCCCGGGGCCGGGGCGCTGGCGGCGCGAGGCTCGCGAGGCGCTGCGAGGGAAGAAGGGCGGCGGGCGAGCGCGGCGGTAGCAGTGGGGGAGCCCGGCGACGGGGCACGGCGGCCGCGGCCGGGTCGAGCGAGTGAGTCGGGGCGTAGCGCAGCCTGGTTAGCGCACCAGACTGGGGGTCTGGGGGTCGCCGGTTCGAATCCGGCCGCCCCGACCAATCACATCGAGCACTCACGGCGCCCGCGCGAGACAGAACCCACTACTTGACTAGCGGGGGAAACTGCACGAACGGCCCCCGGGGGGTCTGGCTGGGCGGCACGTACTGGGGCGCAGGCTGGCCGGCTGGCCCGAGGTGCTTGAGATACGCGTAGATCGCTTTGAGGTCCTCGTCGCTCATAGCGCGCAGGTTGAACCACGGCATCGGGGGCCGAAGGGCGCTGCGTGCGCGCGCCATGAACTGCTGCTCGGTCCTTGACGAGCAGCCGCAGGTTCGAGGGATAGGTCGTTCCCCACGGGCCGCGCCAGCCGAGCTGATCGCCGGTGAGCCACAGCGCCTCGCTGACCTTGCCCTCGCTCGTGATGTAGCCGGGCGTGTGACAGTCGTTGCAGCCGGCGATTTGCACGAGGTATTTCCCGCGCGCGACCGCAGCGGAGACTTTCTCGGCGGACTTCTGCGGCGCCCCGGCTGCGGCCGCGACGACCGTCACCAGGGCGAGTGCTCCGACGATCGACCACTGTCTCTTCATGGTGTGCTCCCCACGATGCACCGGGGAGACGCGGGGCCCTCTTCGCTTGAACGCTCCGACAGATCAACCCGCTCCCCCAGTCATGTCGACAGGGCGGCGTGAGCGGAGACTGTGGTTCTCCGAAAAACCGGCCGCACCGCCACCGCATTGGCCTGCCTGAAGCTGCGACATTGTGGCTCCGCCCCCCGCGCGAGTCAAGGGCGGTGAGAGTTTTGCGCGTCGCCTCGACCTCACACGGAGCATTTCCCTCGGAAGGGCGCGCACGCGACTGGCGTGAACCGGCGCCGGCTCGGGTGTCGGCTCCACCAGCCCGGGAGGGTCCTGTGCGGGCCGGGGCAGTGGCTCCGCGCGAGTCCGGCCTGGAAGGAGTGAATCGGATGGACGGTGTGGAGCGGGCTACGGGAATCGAACCCGTCTCGCTGGCTTGGGAAGCCAGAGCATTACCACTATGCTAAGCCCGCTCGCGCGACACTCACGCGTATCTTACCAGAAACGGGCGGCGGCGATCCTCAGGCGCGGAGCATAGCCAGCACCTCGTCGCGCTTCGCCGCCATGAGCGCTGGCGTCGTGGCCTCGAGGTTCAGCCGGAGCAGCGGCTCGGTGTTCGACGGGCGCACGTTGAAGTGCCAGTCGGGGTACTCGACCGAGACGCCGTCCAGCCGGTAGACGCGCGCGTCGGCGTAGTGTGCGGCCAGCGCGTCGAGCTTGTCTGCGACGGCTCGCATGTCGCCGACGCGGGTGTTGATCTCGCCCGAGATGAAGTACCGCTCGCGGAGCGGTGCGAGCAGGGCTTCGAGGGTCTGGCCCTTCTTCGACATCAGCTCCAGGATGAGGAGCGCCGGGATGAAGCCGTTGTCGGCGTAGAAGTTGTCCCGGAAGTAGTAATGGCCCGTGACTTCCCCGCCGAAGATCGCGCCCTCTTCGCGCATCCGCTTCTTGAAAAACGCGTGGCCCACGCGGTTCATGAGGGCCACGCCCCCGAGTCGCGCCACCGTGTCCTTGACCGCGTAGCTCGCGCGCACGTCGTAGACGATTTTCGCCCCGGCGTGCTTGAGCAGGAAGGCCTCGGCGAGCAGCGCCGTGATGAAGTCGCCCGCAACGAACTCGCCGCGCCCGTCGATGAAGAAGCACCGGTCCGCGTCGCCATCCCACGCGATCCCGATGTCGGCGCCCTCGGCGACGACGCGCTCGACGATGTGACGGCGGTTGGCTTCGATGAGTGGGTTCGCCTCGTGATGCGGGAAGGTGCCGTCGACCTCGAAGCACAGGCGCACGGTCCGACAGGGGAGGCGGGCGAAGAGGCGAGGGGCGACGAGCCCGGCGATCCCGCTGCCGGCGTCGAGCACCGCCGTGAACGTCCGGAGGCTCGAGCTGTCGATGAACGCCAAGACGTGGTCGACGTAGGCCTCGAGCACGTCCGCGGTCGCGAGTGTCCCGCGCGGCCGTCCCGGCGGCGGAATCCGTCGCTCGAGCACCAGGTCCCGGATGTCGGAGATCCCGCGGTCGCCGCTCAGCGGGAACGCTTCGCGGGCCACGAGCTTCATTCCGTTGTACTGCTTCGGGTTGTGCGAGGCCGTGATCTCGGCGCCGCCGTCGTGGCCATCCCGGGCGACGGCGTAGTACAGCATGTCGGTCCCGATGAGACCGTAGTCGACGACGTCGGCGCCCTGCGCGCGGGCCCCCTCGATGAACGCCGTGGCCAGCGCCGGCGAGGACAGCCGCATGTCGCGGCCGACGGCGATCCGCCGCGCCCCGAGGTACGCGACGAAGGCGCGGCCGACCTGCCAGGCGACGTCCTCGTCGATCTGCTCCGGGTAGAGGCCCCTGATGTCGTACGCCTTGAAGATCTCGGGCGCGATGCGCATGGCCTAGCGACCGCCCCAGCGCTCAGACCGTGCTGTAGTCGGTCACGACGGACTTGTCCCCGAGCACGGCCTGGCCGTTCACCACGGCGCTCCGCCCGATGTGGCAGTGGCGGCCGAGAATCGAGCCGCGGACCACCGCATCGCGCCCGATCCGGCCGTTCGCCCACACGATCGCCCCGTCGATGAGCGCGCCTTCGTCGACCACACACTGCCGCCCGACGACCGAGTAGGGCAGGACCCGAGCGCCCGCTTTGATCATGACCCCGTCGTCCACGAAGCAGGGCCCGTGGAGCTCGGCGCCCGATTCGACGCGCGCGAGCGGCGACACGCACGGCCACGCGGGTGCCGCCCCGGCAAACGGCGGGGCCGGATACCGACCGTCCATGATGTCGCGGTGCACCTGGAGGTACTTGGCCGGCGTCCCGATGTCGATCCAGTACCCGGACATGATGTAGGCCACGAACGTGTCGCGGCGTTCGACGAGCGACGGAAAGAAGCTGCGCTCGATGGACCACGCCTGGCCCTCGGGAATTCGGTCGAAGATGTCCGGCTCGAGCACGTAGATGCCAGCGTTGATCGTGTCGCAGGTGACCTCGTCGGGACGCGGCTTCTCCAGGAACCGGCGGACGTTGCCGTCGCCGTCGGTCTCGACGAGCCCGTAGGCCGTGGGATTGGGGACCGGCGTGAGGACGATCGTCGCCCGCGCGCCGCGCTGGCGATGCAACCGGATGACCGCCCCCAGGTCCACCTGCGCCAGGATGTCGCCGTTCAGGACCAGCACCGATTCGGTGAGCGACTCGCCGGCGTAGCGCACCGCCCCCGCGGTGCCGAGGGGCATCGGCTCGACCACGTACCGGATCTTGACCCCGAGCCCCGAGCCGTCTCCGAACAGCTCCTCGACCCGCCGCGGCTGGTAGTTCAGGCTGAGAATGACCTCGTCGACCTCAGGCACCTGGCGGATGAGATCGATCTGGTAGAGGAGCAAAGGCCGGTTGAAGATCGGCACGATCGGCTTGGGCGTGTGGACCGTCAGAGGCCGCAACCGCGTGCCCTTCCCCCCGGCGAGCAGGATCGCTTTCATAGCAGCCCTTCATCTTACCAAACGGACCCGCACCGGGACGAGCGCGGCTCGACCGGCCCGGGACGACGGTTGTTCCGCACGCAGGCGGCGCGCTACAATGGGCCGCCCTGCGGGCAGGAGGACCGGCTTGTCGCTCAACCTGCCGAACGCCCTGACGGCGGCGCGCATCTTCCTCGTGCCGTTGCTCGTCGTGGCGCTGCTCACCAAGTTCGAGGGACGCCTCATCTTTGGCGTGCGCAAGGAGCTGGTCGGCGCCGCGATCTTCGCCCTTGCGTCCCTCACCGACTGGCTCGACGGCTATCTCGCGCGCCGGCGGAAGCAGGTCACCACGCTGGGGCAGGTGATGGATCCGCTCGCCGACAAGCTGCTCGTCACCGCGGCCCTCGTGTCGCTCGTGCAGATGGGCCTGGCGCCGGCGTGGATGGCGGCGGTCATTCTCGGCCGCGAACTGGCCGTGACGCTGCTCAGGAGCCTCGCGCACGCCCGCGGCCTAACCATGCCGGCCTCGCCTCTCGGCAAGGTCAAGATGGCGGCACAGGTCACCGCCATTCTGCTGCTCATCCTCGGCCGCGAGCATGTCGCGGGCCTCGTCGTCCTCGGGCAGGTCAGCCTGTGGGTGGCCATGGTCGCGGCCGTGTGGTCAGCGACGGACTACTACCGGCGCTTCAGCCGCGCTATCGGTACCGTCGCCGCGGCGGCGGGCGCCCCAGCCGCGCGTCCCATGGCAGCGCCACCCGTCTCGGTGGCTCCGCTCTCGGAGCGCGGTCGCCTAGGGTGGTGACCCGCGCCGGGCCCGACGGGCTCAGGGGCGGTGCGGCGCCGCGAGATCTCCGACGATTACCGGTTCGGTCGCCCGTTCGATCCGAATCGTCGCGCTCTCTGGAAGCACGAGCAGGACGAGACCCTCGGCGAGCGGGGCAGGGGGACCGACACTGCCGCCGAGGCGCCGAAAGAGTGTCACGCGCTGCCCCGGCCTCAAGCCCTGCTCGGCGCCCAGGTCGATCACGACGAACGTCGGAGGACCCGCCATGGTCCGCCGCTCGTCCGCGAACAGCACGTGGCCGGCCTGTTCGTAGTCGGGTCGGCCCGCGGATTCCGGCGCCGGCACGTCCGGCAAGGCGAACGGCTCGAGGAAGTCCCCGGTCTCGAGCGCGTCGCATGCGTAGACTACGCTGGCGATCGCCGTGGCCGGCGTGACCTCCACGAGCCGGACCCACCCGGCCGTGTGGACGCGGAGCCAGGGGTCGCGTCGGGCCGCCGCGCGGTCGACGCCGAGGACGAGACGCCGCACCACGAACTGCTGGCCGACGGCCAGGCCCTCGTCGCTCCCCCGATCGAGCAGGACGAGGTCACCCGTGCCGAACAGCCGGCGCCCCGGCATCGGCGAGCCGACCAGGTGCAAGCTGGGCGGCGCCATCGACCGCACAGCGCGCGGCGCACAGGCGAGGTGATAGGCGGCCAGCGTCTGCGCGGTCGACGCCTGGCTCCCCGCAGCCGCCACAGAGTCGACCGGAGCCCACGCCGCCATCACGGCGCCGACCCAGGCCGCCAGCCAGCGTGTCGGGCGAAGGGTGTCAGTCTTCACGGCGCTCCTTCAATTCTGCGACCCGGCGTCTGGCTTCCTCGAGGTGGTCGCTCTTGACGAATTCTGCCAACAGGCGCTCGTAGTAAGGGAGCGCTTCGGCTGCCCGGTTCGTCTTGAGCAGCGACTCGGCCAAGTAGAAGTAGACGGCGTCCCGATAGGTATACTCCGGATCGGCGGCGAGCAGGGTCTTGAAACGGTCGATCGCGCCCGGGTACCACTTGACCCGATAGTAAAAGAGGCCGACGCGATACTCCGACTGGCCGAGCCGATCCTTGGCCTCCCTGAGCTTGCTCCGAACCTCCGCCGCGTATTCGCTCTTCGGATAGAGCTCGAGAAACGTCTCGAACTCCCGGATCGCTTCCTTTGTTTCGGTCTGATCGCGCTGCGGGGCCAGCATCTGGACGAAATGGGCCATTCCGAGCTTGTATTGCGCATAGTCGGCCCGGGGGTGCGTCGGGTAATAGGTCAGAAACTCCCGGAACTCGTTGATAGCCAGGACGCGCGACTCGGCCGTGTTCTCGCCCAGGTACGTGTCGCCGATGCCCAGTTTCGCATCGGCTCGGTAGGGGCTTTGGGGATAATTGTCCACGATTTCTCGAAAATACTCGCGGCTCGCCAGCCATTTCCGGTCGTTGAGCGCCTCGGTGCCCTTGTCGAACAGGAACTTGTCGGGCTCGAGCGTCCCCATGGGCGGACGGGCCCCGCTGCTCGCGCACGCGGCGCCCCACGCGAGGCCGAGAGCGCACAGCACAGCCGGCACTGACCGGGAGGCGAGCAGACGACGCGCCTGCATCATGTCGAGCGGGGGCTGGTCGACAGCCAGCGGAGCTGGGCTTCGAGCCCCTGGGCCAGGTCGACGCTCGGAGCGAATCCCAGCTCCGCGCGTGCCAGGCTCGTGTCCGCGTAGGTGTCTCGCATGTCGCCCTTCTGCGGCGGCTCGCGGCGGATCGTCAGCCGGCGTCCCGTGCACCGAGCCACGAGCTCCAACACCTCGTTGATCGACACACGCGAACCGCCGCCGATGTTGTAGACGCCGCCGAGGCGGCCGCGGTCGGCCGCGGCCAGGGTGGCGCCGACGGCGTCGTCGACGTACGTGAAGTCGCGCGTCTGCGTGCCGTCGCCGTACACGACGATGGGCTCGCCCGCCGCGGCCGCCCGCAGGAAGCGAGAGAAGGCCATGTCGGGCCGCTGCCGCGGGCCATAGACCGTGAAATACCGCAACGAGACGGTCGGCACCCCGCACGCGGCCTGATAGAGGTGGCACAGGTGTTCGGCGGCCAGCTTGGTGACCCCGTACGGGGACACCGGGCGTGGCACGGCCGTCTCCCGCATCGGGATGGGGACGTCGTCGCCGTACACCGAGGAGCTCGAGGCATAGACGAACCGTTCGATCGGGCGCCCCACGCAGGCCTCGAGGAGCACCTGGGTAGCCTCGACGTTGTTGACCGAGTAGGTGTGGAAGTCCCGGCCCCAGCTCTTGCGCACGCCGGCCTGAGCCGCCAGGTGAAAGACGTGCGTGACGCCCTCGAGCAGCCCCGTCCAGTCCGCGTGCTGGACGGCGGCTTCGACGAAGCGAAACCGGGGGTGACCTCGCAGGCCGTCGAGGTTCCGCTCCTTGAGCGCCCGCGGGTAGTAGTCGGTGAAGCAGTCGAGGCCGACAACGCGCGCCCCGCGCGCGAGCAGCGCTTCGGCGAGCTGTGACCCGATGAACCCCGCGGCGCCCGTCACGATGGCGGTCATCCGAAGGCCTCCCGCACATGCGCCGGCAGGCGGCAAGGCCGGCCGCTCGTGTCGACTGCGGCGTGCACGGTGCGACCGACCGCGGCGACCACCTGGTCGGCCCGACGGACCACCTCGTAGTCGAACTGCAGGCGGACCGGCGAGATCACCCGGCCGGCGGTTCGGATCTCCAGTTCGTCATCGTAGCGCGACGGCTGGCGGAATTCGCAGTGGGCTTCGATGACGGGCAGGATGACGCCCGACTCTTCGAGCTCGCGGTAGGTCCAACCCAGGCGCCGCATCAGGTCGGCGCGCCCGACCTCGAACCACACGAGATAGTTGGCGTAGTACGCGACGCCCATCCGGTCGGTTTCGGCGTAGCGGACGCGGACGATCGACGTCGACCGGGAAGTAGCGGCGTGCGTCATGTCAGAGGCGCGAGGCCACCGCCGTGGCGGCGCGCCGCAGGGCGCGCGTCGCGGCGGCCGGATCCGCGGACCCGAAGATCGCGTGGCCGGCGACGAGGATGGTGGCGCCGGCCGCGACGACGCGCGGCGCGGTGTGCTCGTCGATGCCGCCATCGACCTCGATGGCGGCGGGGCTGCTCAGGCGGTCGAGGAGCGCCCGCACCGCTCGGATCTTCGTCTCGGCGCGCGGGATGAACACCTGAGCTCCGAACCCCGGGTTCACGGTCATGACCAGCACCACGTCGACTTCGGGCGCGATCTCTTCGAGCAGCGCCGCGGGCGTCGCGGGGTTGAGTGCGACGCCCGCCTTCAGCCCCAGGCTGCGGATGTAGGTGATCGTCCGGTGCAGGTGCCGCACCGCCTCGAGGTGCACCGTCAGGTACGCGGCGCCGGCCTGGGCGAAGGCATCGAGGTACCGGTCCGGCTCGCTGATCATGAGGTGCACGTCGAGCGGGACCTGCGCGACGCGCTTGACGGCGTCCACGACGAGCGGGCCGACGGTGATGTTCGGCACGAAGTGCCCGTCCATGACGTCGACGTGGATCAGATCCGCGCCGCCCCGCTCGGCGGCGCGCACCGCGTCGCCGAGCGCCGCGAAGTCCGCCGAGAGCAACGACGGGGCGATCAGCACGCTCACCGACTCACCTCGAGCGACACAAGGTCGCCCGGCGCGACACGGAACCCCGCCGCCGGGTGCTGGCGCAAGACAATGCCGGGCGGGACGCCGGGATACGGGTACTCGCCGGCGACGACCGGGCGCAAGCCGCGCAGGCGCAGCACCTCGGCAGCCCGGTCGCTGGCGACCCCAACGAGGTCCGGCATGACGAAGGCCGCGCCGCCTTCGCCGAGGTTGACGAGCAGGGCGACGGCGCCTCCCGCGCGATCGGGCGGGGGATTCTGGGCGATGACCGTTCCGCTCGGATACTGACGAGAGCGGATCTCGGCGGTTTCCACGAGCGTCAGCCCGGCGTCGGCCAGACGCGCCACGGCGCCCCTCGGCGTCTCGCCCACCAGCGCCGGGACGGCAGCGGCGCGGGGCCCAGCGCTCAACCACACGCGAATGCTACGCTGGCGGCGGGTCCGGACGCCCGGGGTCGGTTCCTGGGCGGCCACGGCTCCGGCCGGGACGCTCGGGTGGATCCGTCGAGCCTGTTCGACCGAGACGGTCAACTCCGCAGCCGCCGCGACCCTGGCCGCCTCGGTGAGCGAACGCCCGCGCAGGTCGGGCACGGGCACCTCGCGCAGCCTCAGCGTCACCCGCATCGCGACACCGGCGAAGAGGAGGTAGGTGGCCAGCCAGGCGCCAGAGAGGATCAGCAACTTGCCAGCGGTCCAGACGCGCGTCGCGAGCGCCATGAATCCCTCAATCTACTACACCGCCCCGCGCCTCACCAACATGGCCGCAAAGAACGCCTCGAGCGCGTGGCGCCACGGCTCGGTGCGCAAACAGCCCACTGCGTCGAGCACGGAGTCGAGCGGCGCGCCACCGTCGGGCCGCAGCCTGCGCGGGTCCACGAGTTCGTAGTCCCTTCGCTCCTGCAGGAAGCGCCGCACGACGTCCTCGTTCTCCTCGGGCTCGCTCGAGCACGTCGCATACACGAGGCGCCCGCCCGGCCGCACGGCGTCGGCCGCGTGCGACAGCAGACGGACCTGTCGCTCGGCGAACACGAGGAGGTCCGCCGCGGATCGCCGCCAACGCACGTCGGGGTCGCGCCGGATCGTCCCGAGACCCGAGCAGGGCGCATCGACCAGCACCGCATCGAACACCGGGCGGCAGGGCAGCGGTCGTTCCAGGTCTAGGCGCACGATGCGAACCGCTGCCGCGCCCGACGCGGCGAGCGTGTCCCGCAGCAATCGCACGCGGCGGGGTCGCAGCTCCCCGGCGACGACGAGGCCGCGCGCGCCGACGGCGGCGGCGAGGGCGAGCGTCTTATTGCCCGGTGCGGCGCACGTGTCGAGGACCCGCTCGCCCGGGCGCGCGTCGACAAAGCACGTGACGAGCTGCGCGGCTTCGTCCTGGACAACGAAGAGCCCGGCTCCGGCGAGGGGCGTCGCGAGGGGATTGCCGCGGCACACGACCAGGCCATCGGGCGCGTAGGGGGCGGCCTTCGTCTCGACGCCGTGCGCCGCGAGCGCCTCGGCGAGCGCCGTAGCGGTGGTTCGCAGCGTGTTCGCGCGCAGCGTGATCGGCGCTGGGCGGTTGTTGAACTGAACCCACGCGGCCGCGGCGGCGAATCCGTGACGGTCGAGCCATCGCTCGACGAGCCACCGCGGGTGCGACCCGGTGATGCTCAGGTAGTCGAGCGCTGCAGCCCGAGTGTCCGGCGTGAAGCGTGCCGGCGCCCGCGGGAGGGGGAGCGCGGAGCGGTCGCGCGCGATCGCGCGGAGCACGGCGTTGACGAGACCGGCAGCTTGGGGGCGGCGCTGCTTGACGAGCTGGACGGTGTCGGCGACGGCCGCGTAGGCCGGCACGCGGGCGAGGAAGACGAGCTGATAGGCCCCGAGCCGCAGCGCGTCGCGCACACCAGCGTCGAGTCGGCTGACCGACCGGCGCGCGTAGTGCGCGACGAGGTGATCGAGCGCCCCTTGCCAGCGCAGCGCGCCCGTGACGAGCTCGGTCGCCAGGGCGCGGTCGCGTTCGTCGGGTAGGGTGCGTCGCGCCGCGTCGAGCGCGGCCGGCAGGTCGCGCCGGCCGGCGGTGACCGCGCGCAGGGCGTCGAACGCCGCCGCTCGCGCCGGGGCGACCATCACGGGTCGGGCGGCGCCGTGAACCGCGCGCCCGGCAAAACCCGGTGGCCAGCCAGGAAGGCCCGCGCGCTCATGACCCGGCGACCTTCCGGCTGAATCTCGAGGATCTGCAGCGCGCGCCCATCGCCCGCCGCGACGAGGAGTCGATCGCCGCGCGCCTCGACGACCGTGCCCGGCTCCGCGGGCAAACCGGGCGGGAGGTCGACGGCTCGCGTGCGGTGGATGAGGTAGCGCCGACCTTCGAGCGCCGCGCACGCATGCGGCCAGGGATGCAGGCCGCGAACCAGGTCGTGCAGGGCGCGCGCCGGGCGCCTCCAGTCGATCGCGCCGTCGGCGCGGGAGAGCCGCGGTGCATAGGTCGCCTCGCGCGGGTCCTGCGGGATCTCCTGAACCTGGCCGCGGGCCAGCCCGTCCAGGACCTCGACCAAGAGGTCCGCGCCGAGGCGAGCGAGGTCCGCTTCGACTTCCTCGCTGGTCTCGTCGTCGCCGATCGGTCGCCGGCGCCACGCGAGCATGGGGCCAGCATCGAGCTCGCGGACGATGCGCATGATCGTCACGCCGGTCTCGCGCTCGCCCGCCATGATCGCTCGGTGGACCGGGGCGGCGCCGCGGTACTTGGGCAAGAGTGAGGCGTGGATGTTGAGAAAACCGAGACGCGGGATACCGAGCAGCGTCTCCCGGAGGATCTTGCCGTAGGCCGCCACCACGCCGACGTCGAGGTCGAGCGCCCGCAAGCGGGCGAGCAGCGCCTCGTCGGTGAGCCGCTCCGGCTGCCACACGTCCAGCCCCCGCGCACTGGCCACCGCCTTGACCGACGTGGGCTGAACCTGCTGGCCGCGTCCGCGTGGACGGTCGGGCTGCGTCACGACGACGGCCACGTCGTGGCCGGCCTCGAGCAGGCGCACGAGCGCCGGAACGGCGAAGTCGGGGGTGCCGAAGAACGCGAGGCGGACAGGCACAGCTGCGTCGCAGGCGTCACCATTTTCTGGCGCGCCGCAGCTTGTGAATCCGTCGGACGATCAGGTCGCGCCGGAGACCGCGGAGGCGGTCAACGAACAGCGTGCCGTCGAGGTGATCCAGTTCGTGCTGGAACGCGCGAGCCAGCAGATCCCTGCCTTCCGCCGTGTGCGCGCGGCCGTCGCGGTCCAGACCGCGGACGACGATCCGCGTCGGCCGCACCACCGTGGCGTTGAAGCCGGGGACGCTCAAACAGCCCTCTTCCTCGGTCTGCATCCCCTCGCGCTCGACGACGGTCGGGTTGATGAAGACCAGCAGGTCCCCTGACGCGCGGCCCACCGACAGATCGACGACGAAGAGTCGAAGGGGGACCCCGACCTGGGGTGCTGCCAGCCCGATGCCGGGCGCGGCGTACATCGTCTCGACCATGTCGTCGATGAGCTCTCGAATCTCGGCCGTCACGGCTTCGACCGGCTCCGCAGGCCGGTGCAAGACGGGGTCGCCGTACTTCAGGATGGGCCTGATCATCGCTCGCCGCCGCGGCCAACCTCCGGTCCGGACGCGCGAGCCGTCAGCCGCCCGCCGACGGCGGCGCGCCACGCCTCGAGATTGCGCCGGAGCTCGCCAATCGTATCGCCGCCGAATTTCTCGACGAGCGCGTCGGCGAGCACCAGACACATCATGGCCTCGCCAACCACGGCCGCCGCCGGCACCGCGCAGACGTCGCTGCGCTCCACGGCCGCCTCGGCCGGTTCGAGCGTCTCGAGGTCGAGCGACCGGAGCGGCCGCATCAGCGTCGAGAGCGGTTTCATGTAGGCCAGGACGCGCACATCCTCGCCGTTGGTCACGCCGCCCTCGAGGCCGCCGGCCCGGTTGGTCGGACGCCGAATGCCCGGCAGGCTGCCGGAGCTTCCGCCCGGCAGGATCTCGTCGTGCACCTGGGAACCAGAGCGCCCGGCGACACTGGGCCCCAGCCCGAAGCCGACTGCCTTGATCGCTGGGATGGACATCAGGGCCTGGGCGAGGCGCCCGTCCAGCCGGCGGTCCCACTGAACGTAGCTGCCCAGTCCGGCGGGGACGTTGTGGGCGACGACCTCGAACGCCCCACCGAGCGTGTCGCCGGCCGCGCGGGCGCGGTCGATCGCCTCGACCATGCGCGCCTCGAGCGTCCGGTCCACGCACCGCAGGGGCGAATCGTCGGGTATCGCGCGGACGCGCTCGAAGGGAATCGCGAGCGGGTCCGCGACGGCGACCTCGCCCACCGCGACGACGTGGCTGGCGACCTCGATGCCGGCCGCGGCCAGGAGCTGCCGAGCGATGGCGCCCGCGGCGACGCGCGCGGCGGTCTCGCGCGCGCTCGCCCGCTCGAGCACATCGCGTACGTCGTCGGCGCCGTACTTGACCCAGCCCGCGAGGTCCGCGTGGCCCGGGCGCGGCCGCGTGACGGCGCGCCGCGCGGCCGCGGCGGGTCCCGGCGGCGCGTCGGGCGTTACGCGCATCGTCTCCTTCCAGTTGTCCCAGTCCCGGTTCTCGATGACGAGCGCGATCGGTGCGCCGGTCGTGCGACCGGCGCGAACCCCCGAGAGGACTTGCGCCGCGTCGCGCTCGATCGCCATGCGACGCCCGCGCCCATAGCCGCCTTGCCGCCGCGCCAGGTCGGCGGCGATCTGCGCGAAGTCGAGGGCGAGACCGGCCGGCACGCCGTCGAGGATCGCGACGAGCCCCCAGCCGTGCGACTCGCCGGCGGTCAGAAAACGCAGCATCCGGCCGCTATTCTATACGAAGTTTCTGCCTCCCCCGGGCGGCGACGAGTCGGTGGCGCGCGCCGGGCGCCCCGGGCAACCCGAGAATTTCCGGCCCTGTCGCCGCCGACGGTCGCGCGTGTCATCGATGGCACGCGCCGTGCACCTCGCCCTCGCGCGTCGCCGCAGGACGCCAGACGCCGTGCCCGCGCAGTGCAGACCGAAAGGTTCGTCGAACACACGGCGCGGTGAGATCCTCGCCGGCGATCGATTCTGGCGGGCCCACAACGGACAGTGGATCGATCTCGCCACGGGCGCTCCCGTGTCGCTCGCAGGCCTCCCACGAGTAGAGGCGCCGCGCGAACGGCGCTGGGTCGACCGCTGTACCGCGCTCGCCGGGCTGTGGCACCCGCATCTGTTGCGCCTCGTCGACTTCGGGTGGACGGGGTCGCGCCGGTTCGAGGCGTGGCTCGTCTGCCGGCCGTGGCGGCGTGGGAGGGACCGAGTGGTCGCCTGTGCGCTCAGATCGGCAGTCGCGTTCCTCCACGCGTGCGGGTTGTCAGCCGGCGCGCCCGGCTGGCGCCGGCTCGGCGAGTCGGGTCACTGTCCCGTGCTGGTGCCCGACGCCCTGACGGGTACGGCATTCGAAGCTGGCGGAGTGGAGACAGCCGAGCGCGAACGGGCGAGCTGGACGAGCTGGCTCGAGGGCTGGCGGGACCCACCAGGGGCGCGAATCGTGGGCGTGCGGTTGCAGCCGCGACACGCGGAACGCTGGGTTCTCGACGTGCTGGACGAGGCGGCGCCGGGTGGGACGCGCCTGCTCCGACTGCGTGCCGCACCGGGCGCTGGGGCGGAAACGCTGCTCGCCTCGATCGCGCGCGAGGCGCGGCGGCGCGGCTTCGTGCCGCTCGACGCGGCGGTCGCCCTGGCACAGCCAGACGTGGTGAAGGCCCTGGGCGAGCGACACGTGGTGCTCATGTGCCGCAGCCCCCTCCGCGTATCCTCGCCCCTCCTGACCCTCGGGCTCCGCAGTGCGCGCGGTCACGTGGTGTTGAGCGTGGACCGCGACTTCGCGGCCGCGGAAACCTCCGGCCTCGAGCCGCCAGGCGTGGTGGCGCTCGATCCATTGCCCGTCGAGTCGATGGTCCGGATGGTGACGTTCTATCCGCCCGAGGTGATCGACGCGCGGCAAGTCCGCCGGGCGGCCGAGGAGGCGGCCGGATGGCCCGGGCGCTTCGTGGCGCGACTGCTCGCCACCGAGGCGCCCTCGCGCGCGCGAAGGTTGCGCGTGTGGACGGTCCACGAGTCGCGCGAGACCTACACGGCCGGTTCCGGGACCGGCGGGGTGTCGCCGGTTGGCCAGGGCCCCGGCCGTGTCGAGGTCGCGCCGCGCCCTGACGGAGGTCTCGAGCGGCCGGCCCCGGGTCTGACTCGACTCGGCGCGCGGGTCGCTGCGGGCGTGGCGCTGGCCGCGCGGGGGCGGCACTCGGCGGCGGTCCGGACGCTCCAGGCGTCGGTGCGCGCCATCGAACGCCGGGGTGCACGGGAGGTGGCCGTGGGAGCCGTTCTCCCCCTGGCCTCGCTTCTCGCTTCGCGCGGGCGCGCCATCGAGGCGCTGAGATGGCTCGACCAGGTCGCCGACGTCGGCGACCTGGATGCGCGGCTCCGCGTCGCCGTCGCGATCGCCGAGCTGCGGATCGACGAGGCCCGCCTGACCGAGGGAGAGGCGGCGGCCCGGGCTGCACGGCTGGCGAGCCAGCAGGGCGGCGCGGCGGAGCGCGAGGCCGAGGCGGCGCTCGCACTGGCCCGCAGCCTTTACTGGCAGCGCCGGTACGCCGAAGCCGCCGAAGCGCTCCCGCAGCCCGACGGGCCCGCGGCCGTCGGGGTCCGGCGCCACGCGTGGCAGGCCCGCATCGCGGCCGCGCGGGGCGACGTGATTCTGGCCTGTCGGGCGGCCTCGCGGGCCCTCGAGGCGTGTCGCGGGGTCGACGATGCCGCGGCCGAGGCCTGCGCACACCGGGCGAAGGCCGAAGTCGCCGCGCTGGCGGGAGACGAGGTCGTGTTCCGCGAGCACGTGACGAGCGCGTGCGCGGCGGCCCGCCGGGCCCGGCACCCGCTGTCGGTCGTGCGCGCGGAGCTGGTCCGCTCGGCGGGCGCGATGCGTCTCGGGCTCGCCGACGAGCGTCGGAGGGCGCAGCGGGTGCTGGCCCGCTGGCGGATGCGCAGGCTGCCGGCCCTGTTACGGCAGCGCATGGAGGCGGCGCTCGAACGCGACCATGCCCGGGCCGTCGTTCCAATCTCAGCGGTGGGATTGGGGCCGCCGGATCATCCGATGCCGTGCGCCGACGAGCTGCGAGAAATTTCCGAGCTCCTTCGCATCTGCCACGAAACGCCCGACGAGCTCGCCGCGCTCGCGCAGGTGTGCGCGGCGCTGCGCGAGCGCCTGCACGCGCTGGCGGTAGAGGTCACGGCGGAGGCGAGCGACGGTATCTGCCGGTTGGCCGGCGCGGGCGCGCCGGCGGCTGGCTTCGCGCTGGCGACGCGCCTTCGCGGCTCCGGCCTGGTGATCGGACCCGCGCTCGGTCCCGGGGGTCTCGAGGCCGGGGCTTCGGTCTGGTACGGGGGTGCCTCGATCGGCGCGATCACCGTGCGCTGGGCTGTCGACCGGCACATCGACGCGGCGCGCGCGAGCCGCATGCTCGCCGCCGCCTCGGCGGCGTCCGCGCCGCTCGTCCGTGCCGCCCTGGACCGGCGCGCGGCGCCGAAGCCGGAGGGGCCGGCGGTGCCGGCCCTCGTGGGGGTGTCGAGCGCCATCGCCGCCGTGCGCGAGGCCGCCGCGCGTGCAGCCCGGGTGCCCTTCGGGGTGCTCGTCGAAGGCGAGAGCGGCTCCGGGAAGGA